>JAEEGF012172583.1_pt1 | contig 25344 bp, 24 predicted proteins | sample 9134171 | NCBI WGS metagenome assembly JAEEGF01 (sample SAMN16246542, study PRJNA631951) | gut metagenome | biome: gut microbiome; feature: rumen; material: AP-attached | host: Bos | place: Iran: Karaj | collected 2018-10 | reverse complement strand
CGCTGTTCAATTAAGCGCTAGCCCATGGTCTTTCGAAGCACTTGCTGCTTCGCTGGCGGACGACTGTTTGTCTTGTTTAAAGGCGAACAGCAAGTGCCTCTCAAGACCTCGCTCTTTAATCTCACATCGGCCTCCAAGGTCGGCCGCTGTTCAATTAAGCGCTAGCACATGGTCTTTTGAAGCACTTGCTGCTTCGCTAATGTGACATTGGGGACGGTTCTGTTTGTCACATTTTTGAGGTGTGTTCCATTGGTTTGAGCCCTGGTTACAGACGGCTGCCTTGAAAGCTACCGCGGCGCTTGAATTCGCTCTGCAGGAGGTTCAGGACTGCATGCTTGTTGCGGGTCCAGTCCGGAGCTATGAGCAGGGACCTTGGCGCATCTCCTGTGAGCCGATGTATGGTGATCTCCTGCGGGCAGAACTCCAGCATGTCGGCGATAAGCGCTGCGTATTCCTCCATGGACGGAAGGGCCCATGGCGCGCTTTTATACTCCTCTCCCATGCGGGTGCCCTCCATAAGGTGCAGCATGTGGAGCTTTATGCCAAAGGGAAGGGCGGTGCCGCTGTCAGGACAGGGCGAAGAGGACGCGGTCATGGACATCTCAGATGCAGCGCCAGAGACCACGTACCGGAAGGAGCCCAGCATATCCTCCCGGCTTTCCCCCGGCAGGCCGATTATAAGGTGGGTGACATATCTTATCCCAAGGAGGCCCAGATGCCTGACAGCCTCTTCATAGACCGCGTTTTCATAGCCGCGGTTAAAGGCTTTTGCGGTCTCAGCCTTTGAGGTCTGAAGCCCCAGCTCCACCCATAGGAAGGTCCTTTTATTGAACTCATCAAGAAGCTTCAGCACCTCCGGTCCCAGGCAGTCAGGGCGGGTGGCTATGGCAAGGCCCTTAACGCTGTGGAAGCTGATGGCCTCCTCCCAGAGGCTCCTGAGCTTTTCTGCAGGCCCGTAGGTGCCTGTGTAGTTCTGAAAATAGGCTATATATGAGGCCTCCGGCCACTTGCGGGAGAGCAGGCCGATCTGGGCTTCCATCTGGCTGCGCACCGGTTCCCAAGACCTTTGAGCTGCAGCACTGCATGCTGCATCAGGCTGCGGATCGGCTCCGTACGCTGAGCCCCTATAAGCTTCGCTGCCTGCCGTCGCACCCGCAAAATCTCCGCTGCCCGATTCCGAGCAGAAGCTGCAGCCGCCGAAGCCAAGCTTTCCGTCGCGGTTAGGACATGTAAAGCCGCCGTCCAGCGAAAGCTTTATCACCCGCTGTCCGAAACGCTTCTTGAACCAGGGCCCTATGGCGTTGTAGTGCACACTTCCGAATTCATTCATGGCTTAATTATACCAACATATGCGCTTTTGTGGTAAAATATTATATATCTGACAAACGGGTGTGTCCGAAAAACAGCACATTCGCTGGAGACTATTATAAGGAGGGATCACTATGAACAAGAAAGAAAGGTTCATGCACTATTTAAAGAACGAGCCGGTGGACAGAGTGCCGGTTGCCATATTCCATCACTTTACCGACCGCGGAGAGTGGCTCAAGGGACTGAAGAGCCCCGAGATCTTCGAAAAGAATATCAACGGTCACAAGGCAGCAAGGGAGGTCTTCGATCCGGACGTTATCAAGGTCATGAACGATTCTCTGATGATAATGCCTGTGGACGTGAGCTTTGTGGAGAAGGCCGAGGATCTGAGGCGCATTCAGCCGCCCATGCCGGGCTCTCCCTTTTTTGAGAAGAGCAGGGAGCTGACCGACAGGGTATTCGCCTTCTACGAGGGCTCCGAGGCTCCCCGCTACGTTACCGGCTTCTCCCCGGCCATGATACTTAAGACAGCCATGAATATGGAATTTCCAAGCCTTCCGGGCGCTGTTCCTCCGCTGCTGGAATACCTGGCTGAGGATCCCGAGTCCGTTATGGCGGCGCTGGACAAGATCGCTGACAGCGTCATCGCCCTGGATGAGATGCTAATAAAGGAATGCGGCGCCGACGGCATCTACTTCAGCGTCAACAATCAGAACAACTATTTCCCCAAGGAAGCTTATCTGAAGTACATCGCACCCTCGGAGAAGAAGGTCATGGCGGCAGACAACAAGCTGTCAGACATGAACTGCCTCCACATCTGCGGCTACGCAGGGCTTGCCAACGATCTTGATCTTTACAAAGACTACGATGCCGCTGCCATCAACTGGGCTGTCCACGCCGAGGGCGTATCCCTTAAGGACGGAAAGAAGCTCTTCGGCGGAAAGCCCGTATTCGGAGGCTTTGAGCAGGCAGGCGTCATTTACACTGGAAGCCGCGAGGCCGTTGAAAAAGCCGTGTTCGACATCCTTGACGGGGCCGGCCAGACTGGTGTCATGATAGGCGCAGACTGCACCGTGCCCACGGACATCGACGACAACAGGCTGGAGTGGATAAGAAAGGCCTGCGAAAAGTACGCAGAGGCTCACAAATAGAGCAGGATGCCCCGCAGGACGCAGGTTTAGTTTGATTTTCGCTGCCGTATGCAGTAAGATTTTACTGTAAGAAGATATTGATGGACCGGCTCCCAAGGGAGCACGGCAAGGAAAGGAATAAAGCTATGAGCAATGAAGTAAATCCCATGGTTGAGATCATCAATAACATGAAGCTTGCCACCAAGGAGGACAAGCTGGTCTGGGAGAGCCTGGCCAAGTATCTTGAGAACAGCGAAAACGAAGAGCTGGTGGATTTCATGATAGAAAACGACCCATATAACAAGGGCAAGGACGCAAAGCTTATGGAAACATCTCTCTGCGCACCTCTGGAGGAGGCCGTGTTCTATTTCCTGAACGATTCCGCCAACCAGTGGAAGCTCTGTGCCCAGCTGGTAACTGAGGATGGCCTGGGCCCCATCGAGGAGCTGGCTGTTCCCCAGATGGATAAGTACATGCTGCTGCAGGAGGTTCTGCTGCAGCAGAAGAGAAATGCCTAAGCTTCCCGAAAGGACAGAAAAAAATCTGAGGCTCTGGGAAAGGGCTTCAATGGCATGTGATCAAAAGGAGACCCTGCGGGGATGCAAGGTCTCCTTTTTACAGTCAGTTTTTATGATAGAAAACAGCTTCAGGCCGCGGTATTTCCGCCTCTGCGAGTACGGAGCGCTGCTGGCGACGGGGCTTTTGGGGACCGTTTTCAGGCTCCCCGTCAGAAGCTGGACGGTGGGGCCCTGCCAGCTGGGTCTTCCCACCATACTGGAATATTACAGGCTGGGACAGGACGCAGGCGAAGCAGGTGAAAGGGCTGTACTCCCGGAGCATCCCAAGGCTCAGGGAGAGGACAGCCTTCAGGAGGAGCAGGCAGAGACAGCATTCCCAAAGGACAGCGCCGTCTTTCATCAGCCCTCCGTAAGGCTTTCTGGCTTTAAGGAGTTCCTGCAGCTTTTCAGCGTCATGAGGCTGTCAAGATCCATGGACATTCTGGCCTGGAGACTCAGCCAGACCGCAGCCGACTCAAAAGAAAAATATCCGGACAGACCGAATCTTCAGCTCCGGGCCCTTGGCACCGAATTTGGAGGCCGCCTAAGCTATGGGCTTATGGCAGAAAGGATCTGGAGGAAATTTGCCCATCCGGAAGAAATACAGAATAACGAAAAGAAAGGTTAGAGCATGAAAATAGCAGTTATAACAGGAGCCTCCTCCGGAATGGGAAGAGAGTTCGTATATGCCATCGACAAAGAGTTCGAGCTGGATGAGCTGTGGGTGGTGGCAAGAAGAAGGGAGAGACTGGAGGAGCTGCAGGAAAGGTGCAGAACTAAGGTCAGAGCTCTTGCCTGGGATCTTTCGGACAAGGCCAGCCTTGACGCGTATAAGGCTCTTCTGGAGGCTGAAAAGCCTGAGATCCGCGTGCTTGTCAACGCTGCGGGCTACGGCCTTTTCGGTACCTTCGAGGAGATGGGTCTGGACGAACAGCTGGGCATCATAGAGCTCAACGATAAGGCTCTCACCGCCATGTGTCTTCTGAGCCTGCCTTACATGAAAGAGGGCGATGACATCATCAACCTCGGCTCCAACTCCAGTCACCAGCCGGTGCCCTACATCAACGTATATGCAGCCAGCAAGGCTTATGTGCTCAGCTTTTCGAGAAGCCTGGGCCGTGAGCTCAAGACCCGGGGCATCCATGTGATGTGCGTCTGCCCGGGCTGGATAAAGACCGAATTTATGGATACCGCTGTTCACGACGATACCATAAAGTATTACGACCGCTGGTACACTCCCCAGCAGGTGATAGAGCAGGCCATGAAGGACCTGAAAAAGAAAAAGAAGCTCTCCATCCTGGGCGCACCAGTGCGCAGACAGGTGAGACTCATCAAATTCCTGCCGGTGGATCTGGTCATGGACATATGGTGCAAACAGCAGGGGAAGGCGTAAGCCTCCCTTGTTAATTTTTTTGCAATTTTCCCTTGACCTTCCCCTTAGGGGAAGGTTTATATCTTTATTGAATAATGTATCTATCGTATATGTATATATAGATAGAGTTGGAAGTGATTTTAAAGGAGATGAGTATTTTTGAAGAATAAAGAATTTGTTCATCCCTATCTGCCAAACAGCGTTCCCGAAATAAAGAAGGAAATGCTGGACACTGTGGGGGTGGGGAGTATTGAAGAGATCTACAAGAGCATCATCCCTGACGATCTGCTTTTCAAAGGCCGTCTGGATCTTCCGGAGCCCATCGTTAACGAGTATGAGCTGAAAAAGCATGTGATGGGCATCCTTGACAAGGATATCACCACAGAGGAATACACCAGCTTCCTCGGGGCAGGCTGCTACAAGCACCAGGTACCGGCTATCTGTGATGAGCTCAACATGAGAGGCGAGTTTCTGACAGCCTACTGCGGCGACACCTATTCCGATCACGGCAAGATGCAGGCCTTCTTTGAATATGCCAGCATGATGGCTGAGCTTCTGGACATGGATGTGGTCAGCTATACCACCTACGATGTGACCCAGTCCGTAATTTCTTCCTTCAGAATGGCTAAGAGATACTGGAAGGCAGCAGGCAAGGATACTGACACAGTGCTGATCCCCGAAACCATGTGCAAGGAGGTCCTGAGCGCTGCCGAATCCTACTGCAGGGGCCAGCTTAAGCTGGTGAGCGTGAAGGCAGGCGCGGACGGCTGCATGGACCTGGAGGATCTCAAGGCAAAGCTTTCCTCAAATAAGACTGCGGCAGTATTCTATGAAAATCCCTCCTATCTGGGCTTTTTCGAGAAGAACGCAGAAAAGATAGCCGAGCTGGCTCACAAGGCAGGAGCCCTGGTTATCGCGCAGCCCGAAGTGGCTTCCCTGGGAATAGTGGAAAGCCCCGCAAATCTTGGCGCAGACCTGGTGGTTGGCGATATACAGCCTCTGGGAATGCATATTCAGTTCGGCGGCGGCCAGGCCGGCTTCATAGCCTGTCAGCAGGATCTGGCTCTTCTGAAGCAGTTCCCGACCTATATGTATGGTATCTGCCGTACAAAGGAGGAAGGCAAATTCGGCTGGGGCAGGGCTATGAACTACAGAAGCTCACACGGCAGCAGAGAAAATGCCAATGAGTACTTCGGCACCGAGACCGGCCTTTGGGGCATCACTGCAGGCATCTATCTTGCCAGCATGGGTCCTCAGGGCATGTATGAGCTGGGTGAAAGCATCCTGCAGAAGACCGCATATGCAATAGAAGAGCTGAGCAAGATCAAGGGGCTTAAGGTCAATCTCTTCGGCGGCTGCAACTTCCAGGAGTTTGTCGTCAATTTCGACGGATGCGGAAAGACTGCCGGAGAAGTAAATAAGGCGCTGCTTGAAAAGAAGATCTTCGGCGGCAAGGATCTGAGCCGCGAGTTCCCGCAGTATGGCCAGAGCTCCCTTTACTGCATTTCCGAGCTTACCACGGAGGAGGATATAGCTGCTCTTAAAGCTGCTCTCGAGGAAATAGTTGGGGGGTGCAAGTAATGGCAAACATCAATAGACCAAGAGATTTCCATGAAGCCCGCTGGGACGAGCCCATCATTATGGAAATGGGTGAGAAGGGCAAGCGCGGCGTGCTCATCCCTCAGGCATCGGATAAAATCAAAAAGACTGTGGGCAGTGCCGAAGGCCTGATCCCCGCCGGCATGGTCCGCAAAAAGGCTCCGGCTCTTCCGGAGATGTCTCAGATGGAGGTGCTGCGCCACTACATGAGGCTCTCTCAGGAGACTATAGGAACCGATATAAACATCGATATAGGTCTTGGCACCTGCACCATGAAGTACAGTCCTAAGATCAACGAGCAGTTTGTCCGCAGCGAAAAGCTGCAGGAGGTACATCCTCTGCAGGACGAATCCACCATCCAGGGCATACTTGAAATAATGTATAAGGACGAGCAGTATCTGAAGGCTATTTCAGGCATGGACAGAGTGGGTCTTCAGGCAGGCGGCGGTTCTCAGGCAATATTCCAGAATGTGTCCATCATAAGGGCGTACTTCGAATCCAAGGGCCTTGCGGATGTTAAGAACGAGATAATCACAACTATCCTGTCCCATCCTGCAAATCCAGGTGCAGCCGCAACGCTGGGGTATAAGGTCATAACGCTTTACCCGGGCGAGGACGGTCTGCCCGATCTTGAGGCCCTGAAGGCTGCAGTCAACGAACATACCGCGGCGCTTATGATCACCAACCCCGAGGATACCGGTATCTATAATGACAAGATCCGTCAGTTTGTGGATCTGGTGCACTCAGTAGGCGGCCTCTGCGTTTACGATCAGGCTAATCTGAATGGCGTATTCGGCATCACAAGGGCAAGGGACGCGGGCTTCGATATGTGCCACTACAATCTGCACAAGTCCTTCTCCTCTCCCCACGGCTGCCAGGGTCCGGCTGCAGGCGCTTCCTGCGTAAGCGCAGAGCTTGCAGGCTTCCTTGCAAGCCCCACTGTGGAGTTCGACGGCGAAAAGTATTATCTCAGGTATGACAATCCGGAGAGTATAGGAAAGGTCCGCAAGTTCTACGGCGTTCCTGCAGTGCTGCTCAGGACCTACGCCTATATAAGGAGCATGGGCCCCGACGGAATGAAGGCCGTAGGCGAGCTGTCCATACTTAACAACAACTACATGCTGAAGAAGATGTCTGATATCCCCGGACTTTCCATGCCCATGGCAGAAGGCAAGTTCAGGATGGAGCAGGCGAGAATGAGCTGGGAGCAGCTGACAAAGGACACCGGCGTCACCACAGATGATATCGCCAGAAGAGTGGTGGATTACGGTTTCCAGGACTACTTCGCCAGCCATCATCCCAGGCTGATTCCGGAGCCCTTCACCCCGGAGCCTGTGGAAAGCTACTCCAAGGATGACATCGACGAGTATGTGGAGGCTATCAGGTCCATCGCAAAGGAGGCTTACGAGGATCCTGATGTGGTGAAGACGGCGCCCCACAAGGCTGCTCTGGCCACACAGATCGATGAAAGCTACCTGACCGAATGGGAGAAGTTCGCTACCACCTGGAGAGGCTATAAGAAATACCTCTGCAAGGACAAATAGCGGGCAGATAACAGTTATAAACGGAGGCGCAGGCTCCGGTCTGCTCCTCCGGAGGAATAGATATATCTATATTTATTTTAAGAAAGGCGGCATATTATGTCTACTTTAATCCCTGTTGACAGCTCCTGGCTGTTGTTCGCGATCCTGGTCGTTATCGCTGCTGTATCCATCTGGCTCGAACAGAAATACAAATGGGCAGCAAAGATGACCGCCTGTGTTATCGCACTGATCCTGGCCATGCTTCTTGCAAACTTCAGGATCATTCCTACCGATGCGCCTGCATATGATTTTGTATGGGGCTACGTAGTACCTCTGGCAATTCCTTTCCTGCTCTTCAATGCAAACATTAAGAAGATCTGGAAGGAATCCGGAAGAATGTTCGGCATGTTCATGCTGAGCTCTCTGGGCTCCATTGTGGGCGGCGTTCTGGGCTTCTTCGCTCTCCGCGGCGCACTGGGCCTTGCTCAGGCCAGATCTGCCACATCCATGTTCGTTGGAACCTATGTAGGCGGCTCCGTAAACCTTGTTGCCATGGCTGATGCCACCGGCGCAGACGGATCCCTGGTATCCGCGGCCATCGTTGCGGATAACCTGCTGATGGTTCTCTACTTCTTCCTGCTGGTTGCTCTCCCCGGCATCAAATGGGTCTATAATCACTATAAGCATCCTCTGATCGACGAGCAGGAGAAACTTGGCGCATCCACAGACAACAGCGCTGCTGCATACTGGCAGGCTAAACCGGTCGCTCTGCTGGATATCGCAAAGGCCTGCGCAGTTGCCTTCTCCATTGTAGCAGTTTCCAAGCTGCTGGCCGGCTGGTTCGGAAGCATCATTCCTACCACCAACTTCTTCTTCACTTTGCTCAATGGCCTGTTCGGCAACCAGTATCTGCTGATCACCACCATCACCACAGTTCTTGCCACTGCATTCCCCAAGTTCCTGGGCAATATTGCAGGCGCACAGGAGATCGGAACCTTCCTTATCCACATCTTCTTTGCTGTAATCGGCGCCCCTGCCTCTGTTGAAATGATCATCAAGAACGCGCCTCTGCTGCTGGTGCTTGCAGCCTTCGTTGTAGGCTTCAACATGATCTTCTCTCTGGTATTCGGCAAGATCTTCAAGTACAGCATCGAGGAGATCACCGTTGCATCCAACGCAAACATCGGCGGCCCCACCACCTCCGCAGCCTTCGCGATCGCAAAGGGCTGGCACAGCCTGGTAGTTCCCGCACTGCTGGTAGGAACCCTCGGTTACGTAATCGGCAACTATTACGGCATCTTCCTCTTCACCATGTTCAGCTAAGCTGGCTGAAGTCATCTGAAATTAAAAGGGCGGTCCTTTACAGGGCCGCCTTATTATTACTATAAAATTTGTGAATATATTAAGCGAATGATAATATGATAAAATAGATTTTGAGGTATCTGAGTATGGACAACAGAGAAATCTATTACAGCATAGGTCAGTTTGCAGAGCTTTGCAACGTTACGCCCAAGCAGCTGCGCTACTACGACGAACACGGCATCCTGTCTCCTTCCATGAGAGACGATGAGAGTGGTTACCGCTTCTACGAGAAATCCCAGATGCAGGAGATCCTGCTTCTGAAGGAGCTGCAGAAGATGAACTTTCCTCTGTCGGAGATCGCAGAGATCCTCAAGACCCGGAATATAAACCTGCTGAGACTTAAGCTGAATCAGGGGGTGGCAGCCGCCAGGGCGGAGCTGGACGATGCGCTGGGGCGCTATAATCATGCCATAGATATGATGATGCGGGCCAATGAGGCCATGGAGGTGCTGATACAGAGCCGCAACAACAGCCTCCCTGTGCATGAGATCAGTCTGGTGCAGTATCCGGAGCGCTGGCTGGTGTATAACCGTTATGTGAGCCCCTGGAATGTGAATCAGCTGTTCACTGAACGCCGCATGGAAATATATAAGCTGGTGGAAAAATACGGACTTGAGACGACCGGAGAAATAAGCGCCGTTTTTCACGGGGGCTATTACCGTCAGTTTTCGGATGCCCCGGAGGACCAGCAGGGAGATCTGGAGGTCTATCAGCCTGTAGAAAGTGTGGGTGACTGTCCTAGCAGCAGAAAGCAGAAGGCCTTCCAGGCCCTCACCACTCTGCATCTGGGACCGTACCCGGGCCTGAAGAAGGCCTATGATCAGATAAATGAATACGCCTCGATAAATCACATCGAGCTTATGGACAAATCAATAGAGGAGTACATCTTCGGTACTCCTCATACAAGGGATCAGTCTCAATATCTGACCCGTGTCTATGTGCCCTTAAAGGGCAGCGATATATAGCTGCCCTTAAGCCCATGTTTTTGCCGCTTCGGCGGCTTTTTTAGTTGTCGGCTCTGTTGTAGCCGTTTTTCATCCTCTCGCTGGCTATCCTGAGTATCTTGTTCAGGGCATCAGTGGTCTTTTCCTTTGCCATCTTCGCCAGCTCTTTGTTGGCCTCGTCCTTAAGACTGAAGTCTCCGCTTTCGGTCATCTTTTTGTCGTACTCCAGGATGATGCGCCTTGCCTCCACGGCTACAGCGTCCCAGTAGCGCTCCATCTGCTGTATGCAGGCGGCGTGGTGCGGATCTGCCAGAGCGCCTATGATCCTGGTGGCCCAGTAGAAGTTTTCAGTAGATGCGTCCATGCTCACCTTTGCCAGGTAGTCAGGCATTTTGTCCACCTGGGTGTAAACAGGCAGCTGAGCCGCATAGGTGGTGGAGCCGAAGCTCACCCATTCTATGCCCTTAAGAGCGTCGGGAACACCGCTTCTGATCTGGCAGATGGAGGTGACCCCGGTCCTGTTGATTCCTATGGAGCGGTACTTGCCGCGGACTCCGGTATCCAGGCTGATGTAGGGGCTGTAGGGAGTGCCCTGATAATTGGAGGACAGCATGTATTTCACATCCTCTATGGTTATCTTGCGGTCCGGTACCAGAGACCAGGGGATGTCATCGCTTTCGGGGCCGAATTCCGCGTCGGGGCCGTCCCATTTGTGGCTGAAGGGGGTCAGGTAGCGACCCATGAACCAGGCTCTTGGGGTGTTATAGACATGATCCATGTCCCTGTGGGAGCCGAAAATGTCCCTGGGGTTGAACCTGCCGCCCTGGTTGCAGTCGAGGTCGTTGTCCCTGATGAATTCTCTCAGGTCTGCGGAGCAGAGATGGGCTTCCTTCTTGCCGAAGGCGTCATCCAGATCGAAGCCGTCCATGCCGAACTGGTTGGGGTTGATCACCACCACGTCATCGGGGACTCTTCTTGCCATCCAGTGGTGTCCTCCTATGGTCTCCAGCCACCAGACCTCCTTTTCGTCGTTGAAGGCTATGCCGTTGGACTCATAGGTGCCGTACTTCTCCAGAAGGGAGGCGAGGCGCAGCACGCCCTCCCTGGCGCTCTTTATGTAGGGCAGCACCAGGACCACCATGTCCTCCTCTCCTATGCCCCCGGGGATGTCCTTTTCCCTGCGGGTCTTAGCCTTCTGATAGCACACCAGAGGATCCGCTGAGAGGACTCTGGGGTTTGAGGTGATGGTCTCTGTTGCCGTCATTCCCACGTTTGCGGCGTTGATGCCTGTGGCAGCCCAGATGCCCTCCGCCTCCGGGTTTACATTGGGGCTTGCGGTGTAGGGCATGGGGTCTTCGTGCAGCTCTATCTCCACATGGGATATCTTGCTTTTATATTTTTTCGGCTGATCCTTGGGCTGGACCACGATCAGCTTCTTAACACCGAACATACCGTCATCGGTGCGGGATATCATGGTTGAATGGTCATTTGAAGCGTTTCTGCCTACCAGTATAGTTGTGCAGGGCATGATTATTCCTCCTTAAATTGCATATGAACCGTCGTCTGCCTTAGCGGACGATTCTATTGACAATAAAACTTTATCACAAAAACGGACCGGTGAAGCATTAAATTTCACTGATCCGTTAAATGGTTCTGAGGCAGCAGCGGCTGGGTGTTTTTTATCAGTAAAGGCTCAAAAGGGAGAGACTGACGGCGCCGAAGTACATCCAGAGTCTGAAGACCTTACGGCCTGTGAGCAGGCTGACAGCCCACAGAATGCAGGCCAGGAAAAGCACGCATACCAGCCAGATGCTCTGAAAGCGCAGGGGCGTGAAGCCGAAGCAGTCTATGTAAAGAGCCAGCTTTGAGAAGGCAATGACTGCGAAGATGGCGCTTTCCGCCAGCAGGGCCAGGCAGGAGGCTCTGAAGAGGCGTGAGCCTGTCATGCTCTGAACGTTTTCCAGACTGGCTTTAAGGCTGCCTTCCTCGGGCCTGAAGCCCTTTGGCATGGCCATGCGGGTGACCAGCCACAGCAGGCTGAAGTTCAGGGCTATCACCTTGCAGAGTTCAAAGAAGCCCTCCCTTGCGTACCGGGATACTATGAAGCCCTCCGGCAGGGTGCGGGTGAAGGCTCCGAAGAGGTAGCTGCCCTGAAGAACAAAGAAGGCCAGATAGAGAAGGGAGAAGAGGCCGATGATGGCTGTCCAGAAGGTCTCAGGGACCTTTCTGATGCTTTGGACCATCTGGTTTACAGCCTCAAGCTGTTCCCTCAGCTTTTCCTTTGGATGCCTCCTTGCGCCGGCCATGAGGCCGAAGAGATACATGCCCACGGGAAGGCTGAAGAAAAAGCGGAGCAGGACATCAATGTCCAGCTCTATCCTGAAGATCTCCAGGAAGCTTTCGAACCAGCTGCCAAAGGTGGCATCCGCCCTGCCCAGCAGGCTTGCTGCTGAGGCGAAAAGGCAGAGGCTTGCGATGGCTGCGATGATTGTCCAGCTGCGGGTCCCTGCCATCTGGTCCTGGGCGGAGGGAGACAGCATCGCTTCATCCTCGTAGGAGGTGAAGGCAGCGGCGCCTGTGTTCTCGGCTTCTGAAGCATCCGCATGGCCTGGGGCTGCATAGCCTTCGGTATATTCTTTAGGCTTCTTTTCCGGAAAGCGCTCCTTTATGGCTGCCGCGATGGTCCTTATGCGAAGGAAGAAGTTCCCGAAGGGCAGGGCGATAAAGGCATTCAGGGCATCCAGCGGCAGATATCTGCTGCTTTCCCCCGCCACCTGCTTTCCGCTCCTTGCAAGTATCCACCAGACAGCGAAAATGTGTACGAACATGGCCAGCTGGAATTCGTCCCAGACCCTGCAAAAGCCCAGCCCCTGGGGCTGTACCAGGTCCTCGGCCGCGAAGCTCCCGGAGGCAGCAGTATCTGCAGGCGCCCAGGCTCCGATGGGCTCAACCAGCCATCTGCCGCCCAGCATTATGCCTTGGACGGCAGTCTCCTTCATAAAGAGCGAAAAGCAGCATACTGCAAAGCAGCCAAGCCATACCCAGCTTTCAGTGCTCCTTGAGACCCCCTTTTGAATGGCCTCGCAGAGCCCCACAAGCAGCACCGCCGTCAGCAGCAGGCCAAGAGGCTTCCAGCTGAAAGTGGTCCAGGCATATGCCATAATGTAGCTCAGAAGGGCACATATCAGCGCCCGCCTCTTAAGCTTCTTATCATCCCATAAAGTGTTGTTCATGATCTCCCCTTTGTTTAAGATCTCCGGCCTGCCCCTTTGCAGGCTCTTCCCTTGAATCTACTCCTCTTCCTCTTCGTCCTCCCTGTATTCCAGCAGGTCCCCGGGCTGGCACTGCAGCACGTGGCACAGCGCCATCAGGGTGGAAAAGCGTATGGCCTTAGCCTTGCTGTTTTTAAGGATCGAAAGATTCGCTGGCGTTATCCCTATGCGCTCCGCCAGCTCTCCGGCGGATATCTTGCGCTTTGCCATCATCACATCGATGTTTACGACTATCCTCATGGCAGCCTCCTATATGGTCAGGTCCAGCTCGGACTTCATGTCGATGGCCTGGCGGAAGCAGTTCTTGACGATGCGGACTATGAGCATCATGAAGGCCGCCGCGATGGCAACTATGATGAAGGGCCAGGCGTAGATGGTGCTCAGCAGGCAGACCGCTGCGGCTCCGGCGCAGCACCAGCTGATGGTCCTCAGCAGCTGCACATTGCCCTCGGTGAAGACGCCGCCGGATTGGATGCTTTTAAGAAGTCTGTAGAGGCTCAGAAGGCATATCCAGGCGAAGACGCTTCCTGATGCGACGGTGGCTGTGAACATGGCGTAGTACTGCCACTGCAGTACCGTTCTCAGATCGAAGTTTGGTGCTATCCAGCCCCAGATGGTGTAGAGGTCCAGTGCCAACAGTATGGCGCCGAAGGCAAATACGCAGGCTATGGAAAGCTTTATGCTCTTGTCATTATTCCATTTCATGTCGAAGCTCCTTTTTAACTTAAAAAAACGATAGCCTATGCGCTATCGTTTGTCAAGATGTTTTTATTGTTTTTCGATAAAATTATTTTGAAATTCGAAAACGGGCTGGCTCCAGCCAGGGCTAAAGCTGCCCGGTCCTGGTCATGATCCAGTATGCCAGCGCCAGCTGGGCGATGAATATCAGGGGCATACCTATGGTAAAGCTCTTGTGCAGGGTCTTATGGTGAAATACCCGCATGCCAAGCATTGCCCCCAGGCTTCCCCCAAGCAGCGCAGAGGTAAAAAGCGCCTTCTCGGAGATGCGCCAGCGGCCCTTTATTGCCTTCAGCTTGTCGGTCCCCATCATCAGAAAGGCGATGATATTGATGGCGGCCAGATATATCAGAACGTATTTGATCATTTTGCGCAATATCAAAGCCCCGGCCGATGAAGGGCCGGGGCGCATCATCATATAATTAAGCCTCTGAGGGTTCTTCAGCTGCAGCAGCGGGAGCCTCGTCAACCACATCAGCCTTTACGGTGATGGGCTTTCCTGCGTCTCTCCATGCTCTGTAGTCTGCGATCTCCTTTTCGTTTATCTTAAGAGCTACTGCGACCACGGCGATGTCGTCCAGCTGTCCCAGCACGGGAATGCTGTCGTTGATCAGGTCCTTGCCGGTAACGATATAAAGCAGGGAGCTGACCATGGAAGCGATGACCTTGGGGGATACCACATCGTATTCTTTGGTGATGTAGCTCTTGATCATCTGCAGCATTACGGGAAGATCGGACAGGGCGGCGCCTATGGTCGGAACCTCCTGAAGCTTCTTCTCCGCCTTTTCCAGCAGCTCATCGATCTTGCTCGTGTCCTTCATAAGCTCCTGGGCCTGCGAAATGCCGCTGTTGAGTACCTGCTTTGCCTTGTCAAGACTGATTATGTTTTCAAAACTCATCTTTTTCCCTCCTGTGGATGCTCTTATTGAATGCGGCCTGTGGTTCCGGCCGCGGGAATCTTCCCTGTTACGAAATGATTTTAGCATAAGCAGGGCTTTGCTGTATGCAGTTTTTGTGAATTATCTGTCAAAAAATGAAGGGATCCGGCCCGTCGGCCCTTTTGGATGTGTTATACTTATAAAAAACGGGCGGGTCTGCCGCCGGTAAATGACTGAACACAGATGACGGAGGCTGTCATGAAGATAAAGACAAAGGAAATGAGCTACGAGGAAGTGCTGAAGCTGCCGCGGCCTGAGGCGAAAAAGCCGAATCTGCCGTCGCCCTTCTTCAAATGGCTGGTGCGCACCCTGGGCGCATCGGACCTAAAGGCCACCAATTTCAAAGCGAACGTTCACGACATGAAGGATGCGGCGGAAAAGCCCTCCCTCATATTCATGAACCATTCCAGCTTCATAGATCTTAAGATAGTTTCGCGCCTTATGTACCCCCGGCCCTACAACATCGTCTGCACCTCCGACGGCTTTGTGGGGAAGGAATGGATGATGAGGCAGATCGGCTGCATCCCCACCTGCAAGTTCGTAACCGACGTGAGCCTTCTTGGCAAGCTGCGCTACTGCCTGGACGAGCTGGGCTCCAGCGTGCTCATGTACCCTGAGGCCAGCTATACCTTTGACGGCACCGCCACGCCTCTGCCCAGGCGTCTTGGGGTGCTGCTGAAGCGTCTTGGCGCGCCGGTGATAATGATCAAGACCGAGGGGGCCTTCACCAGGGACCCGCTCTACAACAATCTGCAGCTTCGGAAGGTGGATGTGAGCGCCGATATGTATTGCCTTTTCAGCAGCGATGAGCTTAAGGAGCTGCCGGAGGAGGAGATAGACAGGCGGCTGGATGAGGTCTTCAGCTTCGACAACTGGCGCTGGCAGGCGGAAAACGATGTGCGGGTGACCGAGGGCTTCAGGGCCGACGGTCTGGACAGGATACTCTTCCGCTGCGCCGAGTGCGGAGCCGAGGGCTTTATGGAGGGTCGCGGCACCAGGCTGGTGTGCAGCCACTGCGGCGCCGAGTACGAGCTGGACGAGCTGGGCAGGCTGAAGAAGATAAAGGACGGAGGCGCAGAGGGCTCGGAGCCTGATGAATGGCCCCGCAAAGGCTTTGAATACGTCTCCGACTGGTATGCCTGGGAGCGCTCTGAGATCCGGAAGGAGATCGAGGACGGCAGCTACCTGCTGGATACTGAGGTCAGGATAGGCTGTATGGTGGACTACAAGGCCATCTACATGACCGGTGATGGCCGTCTCATCCACGACGGCGAGGGCTTCCGCCTGTATGACGCCGAAGGGAAGCTGCTCTACAGCCAGAAGCCCGGTGCCAGCTACGGCCTCTATGCGGACTATTTCTGGTACGAGATAGGGGACATGATCTGCATCGGAGACCAGGACCTGCTCTACTACTGCTTCCCAAAGGGCAAGAGCATGGTGGCTAAGGCCAGGATCGCAGCTGAAGAAATGTATAAGCTTCGCGCCGAGGCCAAGGCCGCAAGAAGGGCCGGCAGGGCAAAAAAGGACAATAAAATACCCGCAGGCGAATAGGTCCTGCGGGTTCTATCCTGCAGCTACTGCTCTTCCTCTTCTGTCTGGGACAGATGCTCCTTACGGTATCTTTTGGGTGTCACGCCTTCGAACTTCTTGAAAACGCTGGTGAAGTGGCTCTGGGAGCGATAGGCGAGATTGGATGAGATATAGCCTATGCTGTAGCTTCCGCTGGAGAGCATGGCTTTAGCCGCCTCCAGCTTTTTTATGTGTATATAGTCCGAAAGATTTGTGCCTGTGTCCCGCTTGAAGATAGTAGAGATGCGGCTTCGGCTTACGAACAGCTCGTTTGCAACATCGCTGGTATCTATGGGGCTGTTCAGGTTGTGATCGATGAAATCGATGGCATCCAGAGTCAGTCTGCTGTAGTTGATCTGCTCCGATCCGCCGCCGAATTTTGAGGCAAAATCCAGCAGCATTGCATTTTTCAGCTCCATGACAGCCTCAGTATCCGTCAGGCCTTTGCAGCGCTTGAAATATCTTCTGCGCAGAAGATCGGCTTCAGTGTACTTGTTGCTGCTCTTGCTTAAGGAGCCCACAATGGTGGATGCAGCATAGTAAAGGGCTGCCTTTGCGTTGTCTACCTCGTTCTCGTGGAATCTGGGGAAGAAATCCGCGATCGAGGAGTTTTCCAGCATATGCCTGAGGCCTCGCACGTGACCGGCGAGTACCAGCTTTTCGGTCAGCTCCTCCCTTGCAGTAAAATCAAAGCCCCGCCCGTACTCATTTACCTTCTGATAGTATTCGAAGAGATCGGGGTCGGATGAGGCCCCGAAGTCCTCCGGGAGCACCACACTAAGATCAAGATCCGCGCCGTTGAGCACAGTGCCGCAGACCACAAAGTGCGCCAGGCACATTACATTTATGGTCTTGTATATGCTCATGCAGTGGACGCTCTCGGCCTGAGCCTTCAGATGAGCTATGTCGCGGTCGCTTTTGAGCAGTTTTTTTGCTGCGCGAAGGGTGTTGCTCTCCTTGGTGCACAGATGCTCGCCAAGGGGGCCGAGGACCATACGGATGTCTCCGTCGCTTACGATGCCGTAATAATAATTGTTATCCTCCATTATACGGGCGCCTTGGGCATAGGAATCCAAACCTCCCTCGTAAAGATCGAAGGGGTCTGCGATCAGCGGAAGGTGGCATAAAAATGACAGCTTTTCATTCCCCTTATAGATTCTTATGGGAATGCCTGACAATATTGCCATCCCCCTGGCTGTCCGTATGAGGTCTTCTGTCGATAAATAATGATTATACATATTAAATATAATATCAAATATGTTTAGAAAATGGGCGCATTTATGGACATATGCAACAATGTATAAAATAGAAAAACATATTTGTAAATTATATGTCTAAAACTATGATAAAATACGATAATAAAATTATCTAATCTGACAGGAAAAATGACATGACTGATAAAGAGCTCAGAAAACTGAACAGGCTGGAGCTTCTGGAGATCCTTCTTGCCCAGCAGGAGGAGATAGAACGGCTTCAGACTCAGCTGGCAGAAACACAGGAAAAGCTTGACAGCAAGGATCTTAAAATACGTGAGATGGGCTCCATCGCGGATGCCTCCCTGGCTCTCACCGGGGTTCTGTCCGACGCTCAGAAGGCTGCGGATCTGTACATACAGAACGTGTACAGAGTCTGCCATCTTTACATGAAGAAGATGACCGGAAAGGACAGCATGCAGGACATAATCGCGGAGATCGAGGGAGCCCGGGATGAAAGCGAGGCGCCGGAGTATCCCGCCGAGGCGGGGTCGCCCGGGAAGGAGCAGCAGTGAGCAGTCTTAAAAAGGATCAGCTGTACTTTTCCTCAGGTGACTCTCAGCCGTCCGGGACCGGCAGGGTGCAGGCTCCCAGCAGTTTGCAGCTGGAGGAGGAGCTGGACAGAGTCAAGTACAAGCGAAGCTATATGGACGCCCTTAGGGGCACGGTCTACACCCTTATAACCGTCGCAGCCGTGGCGGTGCTGGTGGCTGTGCTGTTCCTTCCCGTGCTTCGCATATTCGGCACCTCCATGGACCCCACCCTGGTGGAGGGGGACATCGTGATATCCGTCAAGTACAGCAAATTCAAGGCCGGAGACATCGTGGCCTTCTACTATAACAACAAGATCCTGGTCAAGCGGGTGGTGGCCACTGCAGGCCAGTGGGTGGACTTGGGCGCGGACGGCACAGTCTTCGTAAACGGCGAGCCTTTGGACGAGCCCTATATCGCGCAAAAGTCCTTCGGCGAGACGGACATAGAGCTGCCCTACCAGGTGCCCGATGCCAGGATATTCGTAATGGGTGACAACCGCGACGTTTCCATAGATTCGAGGAATACCGCCGTGGGCTGCGTGGCCGAGGAGCAGATCGTGGGAAAGATAGTTTATACGGTTTGGCCTCTGCGCAGATTCGGAGAAATACAGTAAAAATCACAAAAAGCAGAAAACAGCTTTATGGATTTGTTTCCGATTTGTATTTATTGTTAAATTCTCGATGAATTCACCAGAATGGCGATAGATTTTTGTAAATTATAGCGCTACAATATGTTTGCAGGCTGAAAGAGGCATAAATATCTTTTATTTCAGCTTCAGAATAGACCAAATTTGTTAGAAATTATATAAAAGATTATCAGAAAGGAAGTTTTTCAGCATGAAGACTTACACAAGGAAGATCACATCACTCATCCTTGCAGCAGTACTCGTACTTGGCTCCTTCGCAATGGCATTCGCCGTGGATCTTGACAGCGACACTTCAAAATATACCATCAAGATCTCAAACGGTGTCGAGGGCGAGACCTATACTGCTTATAAGGTGTTTGACGTAACACTGGCAAACCCGGAAGGAAATCCCGGTACAGAAGGATTCTCTTATACCATCAGCAATACCAGTAACTGGTGGTCGCTGATGACCGCAGGAGCAGCTCTGAATACAACTACAGGCGCCTATACCAATACCGTATACAACCTGATATTCACACCCTCCGCATCCGATCCTACTGTTTTTGTAGTCACAACCACCGGTGCCGGACTCAGTGCATATGAATTCGCCGCAGCACTTAATGCTCACGCATCAAAGCCTGCTTCTGCAGGAGCCATAGCGTCATATGCAGCAGGAACAGCTGACAAGATCGTTGTCCCTGATCTGGGATATTACTTTATAGACACATCCCTTGGCTCTCTGTGCTCTCTGGATACCACTAACCAGGACGTGGAGATCTACGAAAAGAACACCTATCCTTCGATCGTTAAGAATGTCAAGGATCACGAAGAGGCTGACACCACCTATGCAAAGGCCGTAGATGTGGATCTTGGCGATCAGGTGGATTACAGATTTATCGTTAATACCGGTACAAACAATACCTATGTGACAAGCGATTCAGCTATCACCACGACCATGACCGGTATCGATGCAAATTATCTGATCGTTGATCAGCTTCCCACAGGCGTTGCGATCGAGCCCATAACAGCAATGACTAACGGCACAAACGCAACCGTAACCATTACTGATGCTGACAGCAATACATGGACTCTGGATACTGACTTCACTGCAGTTTATGATTCTGCAACAAATAAGCTGACCATCACTCTGCTTGGAGATCTTGCAACAAGACCTCTTCGCAAGCTGCAGCAGAATAAGGATATCACTATCGTTTACACAGCAAGAGTTACATCCCTCGCCGAAGTTGACGACAAGAATCCCAATACTGTTACCCTCACCTACAAGGAGCAGACAAGCACCAGCGCCGCAATGGTATATACCTGGAGCTTCAATACCCTGAAGTATACAGGAGATCTGACCGGCACCTACAGCAAGCTTGCTGATGCAACCTTCAATCTGAAGAAAGCCGGCACCGTACTTAAGCTCGTAAAGGAAAATGCCACCACCTTCAGATTTGATGCAAGACTCCAGGCTGCAACCGGCGCTGCGATCGCAAATCCTGATGGCGGTACAGTAGAGGTCGTAGATTCTATCACTACTACCACATCCGGTGCGTTCATCATCAAGGGCCTGGATGCTGCAGCATATCAGCTGGTTGAGACCAAGGCTCCCGATGGATATAACATTCTTACCGAGCCCGTAGATGTCACCATTACATCTGTCGTCAATAATCCGACTCTTGATACAGCCACAATGACGAAAACAGTTGCCGGAACCACTACAGTTGAAACAGTTGACTATATCGCTGTTCAGAACCAGTCCGGTCTGGAGCTGCCTTCCACCGGTGGTATCGGTACCACTCTCTTCTACATCATCGGCGCTGCTCTGGTTATCGGTGCAGGCGTGATGCTTGTGGCAAGAAAGAAAGCTAACCGTTAGTACTGTAACTCAATTTTGATAATCTGAAATATATGCCCTGCTGGGAGGAGGCGATACCTCCTCCTGATGCAGGGCATCTTAGTAAAACTGATGGCCGGGCTTTGGGGCTCTGCCTTGGAGAGGGTGCAAGGGCACATGAAGGAAGGAAAGGCAACGACAATCATACTGGTGCTGGTCTTCATCATCGGACTGTCCCTGCTCCTGTATCCCTCGGTCAGCGACTACTGGAACTCCTTTCACCAGAGCCGCGCCATAATAAGCTATGCGCAGAACATCTCCTCCATGAACAACGAGGAGTATCAGGCCATAATCGATTCCGCCCTGGAGTACAACGCCGAGCTGGCTCAGTCCGGGATCAAGTGGATATTCAAGGACCCGGACCGGGAGCTCTACAACCAGGAGCTGAATTTTGACAGGACCGGAAACATGGGATATATAGATATCCCGAAGATAAAGGTGACCCTGCCCGTATACCACGGCACCAGCGCATCTGTGCTGCAGACCAGTATAGGGCATCTGGAGGGAACATCCCTTCCCGTGGGCGGAGAAAGCAGCCACTGCGTGCTCTCCGGCCACAGAGGCCTCCCCAGCGCCAAGCTGTTTTCGGATCTCGACAAGCTGGTTTCGGGAGACACCTTCACACTCAACATACTGAATGAGACCTTCACCTACGAGGTGGATCAGATACTGGTGGTGCTGCCCCAGGAGGTGGACGCCATCAATATAGAGGAGGGGCAGGATTTCTGCACACTGCTCACCTGCACCCCCTATGGCATCAATACCCACCGCCTGCTGGTAAGGGCGCACCGGGTGGCCAATGCCCAGGGCCCGGCCAGGGTCATAGCCGATGCCATACAGCTGGAGCCCCGCTATATAGCGCCGTTTCTGGCGGTGCCGGTGCTGCTGATGCTCACCATATTCACCTTCGCCACCTCGGGCAAAAAGAAAAGAAATTAAAAAGGAGGCAGTAAAATGAAAAGAATAAAGCTGACATGCGCAGTGCTTCTTATACTGCTGCTGGCCTTTACCCATATAGCCTATGGCGCTTCCCCCTACGGAAGCAGCACCCCCGACTACGGCAGAAGCTGCAGCATAGATGTAGTCCTGAAGACCCCGGACGGAAAGCCCCTTCCCGGCGGCAGACTTGTGCTGTACTCCGTGGCAAAGCTCAGGGATGACGGCGGCAGCCCCGCCTTCTTCTATACCGGAGATTTCGGCTCCGGAAGGGTCTCCGATGATGACCTCTCCGACCTGGCAGGCTTTGCCGACCGCCTTGCGAAGAGCGCAGACCCTGCGTCCTCCTCTGCGACGGAAAGAAGCATCGGAGGCACCGGAAGAGTAAGCTTCAGCGGCCTTTCCACAGGCCTGTATCTCCTGACCCAACCCCGCTCTGCGGCAGGCTATCAGGAGCTGCTGCCAGCAGTCATAATGCTGCCCCAGTCCACAGGCGGCACCCTGACCTACAGCGTGGATGTGCAGTCCAAGCCCTCCACCAAGGTGGAGACCATTCTGGTGGACCCGCCCATAGGCAAGAGGATAGATCCTGACGGCAAGACCGGTCCCATGGAGGATACCCTTTTCACCTTCAAGATGACCCCGGACAAGCCGGACTATCCCATGCCCTTCGTGACCGATCCCACAGACGGCTCCGCCACCCTTACCCGCATGGGCGCAGGCGAGGTGGAGTTCGGCTTCATTGAATTCGGCCCCGACAGCGTGGGCAAGACCTACAGATATACCCTCTGGGAGGTCCCCGGAGACAACAAGGATTACGATTACGACCTGAACCAGATCTATGTGGTCATAACCATAGGTCTGGAGGAGGACGGACATCTGAAGTACGAAAGGCTGATGTACGATAAGTACAATATCCCCATGGAAGAGGCCACCTTCGTAAACATCTTCCACAGCCCCAAGGAGGAGCCTCCCACAGGCAGCGGTATCGATGATCCCACCACCGGCGGCGGAATAGGCGGCGGTGGCAGCGGCGATGACAGCGGCTCCATAGGAGACGATGAGGATATCGACGACAACGATGTGCCTCTGGCAAATCTGCCCCAGACAGGGCAGCTCTGGTGGCCCGTGTATCTGCTGTCAGCCCTTGGCGCAGTCTTCTTCCTTTGCGGATTCACACTGAGAAAGAGCAGCGGAGATGAAAGCTTCTAGTCTGAAGAAAAAACTGGGCAACGCCCTTATGATAGCAGGTCTTCTTCTGATCTGCGGAGCCATGATACTGCTCTATTACAACCGCTGGGAATCCTCCAAAGCCGGCCTCGCGTCGCTCAACATAAGAAATGCGCTGGCAGAGGCCATCAACGAGGGTACTGCCGAGCTGGCCCAGCCTGAGGTCCAGGCGGTGGAGAACACTATTCCGGATGAATATCTTCCCATGGCTGTGGGGGTGGTGGACGATACCAGGTATCTTGGCATACTGGAGATACCCTCTCTGGAGCTGTCCCTTCCCGTGCGGGAAAACTGGGATTACAACAGCCTCAAGATCTCGCCCTGCAGGTATTCGGGCTCCTACAAGACCGGGGATTTTGTGGTCTGCGCTCACAACTACGACAAGCATTTCGGTCCCTTGAGGAACGCCAGGGCAGGGGCTGAGGTGGTATTCATCTCGGTCACCGGCGAAAGATACAGCTATGTCATCAGCAATGTGGAAACGGTACAGCCCACGGACATCGATTACATGATCGACAGCAGCGCCGACTGGGACATGACCCTTTTCACCTGCACCACCGGCGGCCGCACCAGATGCGCTGTGCGCTGCATAAGGACCGATCAGAACTGAAATCAATAGAACTTCTAACTGAAAGACCCGGACTCCCGGGTCTTTTTCCTGTGTTGATTTTAGGGCGGTGCTGTACTAAAATTTATATCAATGGAGCTGCGCTCCATATGCGATTTCAACGGAACTGGGGCCGGTGCCCCGGGAAGAGAGAAGCTATGAAGGTAGTACTTGAAAATCTGACGAAGAAATTCCCAAGCCGCAACAAAAAGGACAAAAGCGAGGTGGTTGCGGTCAATAATTTCAATATAGAGATCCCCGACGGCAAGCTAATCGGCCTTCTGGGACCCTCAGGCTGCGGAAAGAGCACAGCGCTCAATCTCATCTGCGGTCTGGAGAAGCCCACCGAGGGGCGCATACTCTTCGGAGAGGACGATGTGACCGAGCTCCCGCCGGAGAACAGAGGTGTGGGGCTGGTGTTCCAGAACTACGCCCTCTACCCCCATCTTACGGTAAGGCAGAACATAATGTTCCCGCTGGAAAACCTTAAGGGAGCCCAAAAGATGACGAAGCAGGCCATGGAGGAGAAGGCTCTTGAGGCCGCAAAGCTGGTGCAGATCGAGGAGCTGATGGACAGAAAGCCCAGCGAGATGTCCGGCGGTCAGCAGCAGAGGGTTGCCATCGCAAGAGCTCTGGTCAAGACCCCCAGCGTGCTGCTTTTGGACGAGCCTCTGTCAAATCTGGATGCCCGCCTGAGGCTGCAGACCAGGGAGGAGATACGCCGCATACAGCAGAAGACCGGCATCACCACCATTTTCGTCACCCACGACCAGGAAGAGGCCATGAGCATCTCGGACTATATCATAGTCATGAAGGCAGGCGTCATCCAGCAGGTGGGCAGGCCTCAGGATGTGTATGACCAGCCGGTGAACCTGTTCGTGGCAAAGTTCCTTGGGACCCCCGCCATCAACGTGTTCGAGGGCAATATCGAAAACGGCTGGCTCTGGATAGGGGAGGACAGGGTGCTGAAAGTGGACGGCGCTGAGGACGAGGAGGTCTACGCCGCTGTTCGTCCCGAGGGCTTTATCTTCGATGAAAACGGCCCCTTCAAGTGCAGCCTCAGAAACATAGAGGTCATGGGCCGGGACACCAGTCTTGTGTTCCGCCACAGATCCGAGCCCGAAAACGACATCCGCGCCATCATAAGCGTGGAGGAGCGGCAGAGGGTGGAGCAGGTGCAGGGCTACGGCGTAAGCTTCAGGCTCAAGCCCTACAAAACCTTCCTCTTTGGCAAGGATGACGAGCAGCGCATAAGCTGCACCCTGTCCTGAGGAGGCCGGGCTATGAAAAAAAGCGAACTGAAGCCCTGGCTCTATCTGCTGCCTGCCATACTCTTTCTTGGAGTATTCATGGTCTATCCTCTGGTGGACGTTTTCGTCTATTCCTTCGAGGAAGGCTATAACTTTGCCAGCCAGCAGTTCTTCGGCACAGGGCTCTACAACTACCGCTACGTGCTGCGGGACCCCTACTTTATGCAGGCGGTCAAAAACACCTTCATACTGGTTATAATCACAGTGCCCCTTTCCACAGGGCTGGCACTGCTCATTTCCCTTGGCCTGAACTCCATCAAAAAGCTGAAGGAGCTGTATCAGACCATATTCTTCCTGCCCTACGTCACCAATACCCTGGCGGTGGGCCTGGTCTTTATGATACTTTTCAAGAAGACCGCCTATTCCGAGGGGCTCATCAATCTTCTGATTAGTTTCTTCGGCGGCAGCAGCGTGGACTTCATCGACGGCCCCTACTGGGCAAAGATGATGGTGCTCTGCATCTACACCGTCTGGATAGTAATGCCCTTCAAGATACTGATACTCACCAGCGCTCTGGCCTCCGTGCCTCAGGACTATTACAACGCAGCCCGGGTTGACGGCACCTCCAGGCTTCGCATCTTCACCCGCATAACCCTGCCAATGATATCTCCTATGATATTTTATCTAGTGATCACGGGCT
>JAEEGF011245053.1_pt1 | contig 25345 bp, 16 predicted proteins | sample 9134171 | NCBI WGS metagenome assembly JAEEGF01 (sample SAMN16246542, study PRJNA631951) | gut metagenome | biome: gut microbiome; feature: rumen; material: AP-attached | host: Bos | place: Iran: Karaj | collected 2018-10 | reverse complement strand
GCCGACAATCCCGACCTTAGCGGCCCGGTGCAGGACGACTGGGGCTGGGAGGTCTGGCACAAGTACTGGGTCGAGCAGAGGAAGAAGTTCCTCAACGCGGTCGGGCTGCCGACCGAGAAGTTCGTCGAGTACTGGCAGAAGCCGGACGAGCTCGCGCACTATGCGCGCGCCTGCGTCGACATCGAGTACGACTTCCCGTTCGGGCGCCAGGAGCTCGAGGGCATCGCGGCCCGCAGCGACTTCGACCTCACGCAGCACCAGATCCACTCGAAGGTCCCGCAGACGGTCTTCGACGATCCGCTCAAGCAGGCGTGCAAGAAGCTGACGGACGAGCAGAAGGCCGCCTTCATCGCGAAGACGCAGGCCGAGTGGCTCGAGCGCAAGCAGAAGGCGGCGTCCGCGAAGGCCGGCAAGGAGGTCGCGTTCTCCGATGAGGAGAAGGCGGACATCGCGGCGAAGGCGAAGGTCTTCTGCGAGAACCTCTTCGACGGAAAGTACGTCCCGCACGTCATCGAGCCGTCAGCAGGCGTCGACCGACTCATGCTCGCGCTTCTCTGCGAGGCGTACGAGGAGCAGAAGCTCACGGACGAGAAGGGCAAGGAGGACGTCCGCACGGTGCTGCACTTCAATCCGAAGGTCGCGCCGATCAAGGTCGCCATCTTCCCGCTCATCAAGAAGGACGAGGCGCAGTACAACATGGCGCGCGACATCTTCCGGAAGCTCCAGCAGAAGGTCAACTGCATGTGGGACGTCTCCGGCGCGATCGGCCGCCGCTATCGCCGGCAGGACGAGGCGGGCACGCCTTGGTGCATCACCGTCGACGACCAGTCCACGAAGGACGGGACGTTCACCGTGCGCGAGCGCGACTCTATGGAGCAGAAGCGCATGACGTACGCCGAGTTCCTGGCGGAAATGTACTCCGCTCTCGAATTCTGACATTTACCGTAGCCAAACAAAGCACATTTGTGATATAATTACAGAAACGAAAGGACGAAAAAGATGAAGAAACTCCTCGCATTCTCCCTTCTTGCCATCGCGGCTACCGCGGCGAACGCCGACGCGGCGTGGCTTCAGTACTCCGTTGCCTCGCCGGGCGACCTGCTGCTCCCGTGGAACCGTCCGGATGTCTACGGCATCAGGCTCGACATGCCCTATGGTCACAACAAGGGCAGCGTGATTGGCATTGACCTCGGCATTGTCGGCGTTGCCGACGAGGATGTCATCGGCATCGCTGTCACTGCGGCCAACATCGCCGACATGGGCGCGACCGAGGGTCTGCAGTTTGGCCTGCTCGCCAACCGCACGAAGGAGCTCTACGGCATCCAGCTCGCCAGCGCGCTGAACTGGAACGAGGATATCGTATACGGTCTTCAGATGGCGCTCGTCAACTACGACGGCGAGTTCTACGGCCTTCAGCTCGGCGGCATCAACTGGTTCGTCGGTAACGCATACGGTGCCTCCATCGGTGCGTTCATGCTGTCGAACAGCTCGTTCACCGGCTTCTCCGCTGGGTGCCTCAACTACGCGATGAAGAAGATGGCGGGCCTTCAGCTCGGCGGCATCAACCTCGCGGCCGAGAGCTCTGCGGGTCTTCAGCTCGGCCTCGTGAACATCTCGAAGCACCACGAGGGCGTTCAGCTCGGCCTCATCAACCTGAACAGCTCGGGCTTCCTCCCGTGCTTCCCGGGCATCAACTTCAACTTCTCGCGCTAAAAATTTAGCGTACCCCCTTGAAAGACGGCGCATAGTTATGATATACTATGCGCCGTTTTCCGTTAAGGGCGATTAGCTCAGTTGGTTAGAGCATTACCTTCACACGGTAGGGGTCACTGGTCCGAGTCCAGTATCGCCCACCATCCCACGGGATGGTTCCCCCGGAAAGGCCTTTTCTCCACGTTTTTGGATTCTTAGAGTGAAGAAAGACATTCCATATTCTTCTGGCGAGGAGGTGGCGAACGCCGTAACGCACGTCGTCGGTTCGCACCTCGGCGCCGCCATGCTTGCGTTGCTCGTGTGGAAGGGCGCGCAGAGCGGGGTCGACGTCGCGTGGAAGACCACGGCCGGCGCGATCTTCGGCTTTTCGATGATCCTCATGTATGCGATCTCGTCGGCGTACCACACGGTGACGTATCCGCCGGCGAAGAGGGTCCTTCACATCATGGACCACATGGCGATTTATTTCCTCATCGCCGGCACGTACACTCCGTTCTGCCTCGTGACGCTCCGCCCTGGTCATCCCGGCCTCGCGTGGACGATTTTCGGCATAGAGTGGGGCGGAACGCTCGCTGGGATACTCTTCAAGATCCGGACCACGGGGAAGTTCCGCTTCGTCTCCACCGTCGCGTACGTCGTCATGGGCTGGGTGGCCATCATCGCGATCGTGCCGCTGATCAGGTCGCTTCAGGGGCTTGGCACGATGTGGCTGACGGTCGGCGGCGGGCTTTACACTCTCGGATGCGTCTTCTATCTTTGGAAGTCCCTCCCCTATGCGCACATGGTCTGGCATTTGTTTGTGCTTGCCGGTACGATCTGCCACTTCTTCTGCATGCTCTGGTATGTGATGTAGCGCCCGTTCCGCCTTTTATAAACGGGATGCGCGTTTTTTAATCTTTGGGATGTTCCTTTTGCCCATATTTGATAGAATATAGGCATGTCAGTTTGGTATAATATCTCCCATCAAGATTCAAGCAAAAAGGGGAGTGCTTTGAAAAGTTCAAATACATCGCTGTTGATTCTGTTTCTGCTGTCCGCCGTGGTGCCGCTGCCGGCGTTGTGCGGACTGTGCTCGAAGTGCCAGGGCGTCGCACCTGCGGGCTGGACGATGTGCCAGCGCTGCAAGAACGAGGCGGAGAGGCTTGAGCGCGAGGAGGCCCGCAAGAAGCGTGCTGAGGCCCGTCGCCAGAAGGAGGCCGCCGAGAAGGAGGCGAAGCTGAAGAAGCTCATCGACGAGCAGACTCGTCCGCCGTCCGCCGAGCCCGGCGCGGGCGCGGAGGCGCATCCGACGTCCGCCGTTCCCGCAACGGCCGTCTCGTCCAACGCGCCTGGCTCCGCGGTCACATCTCCTGTCGCGTCGGCGCAGCCGGCCGCGAAGCCAAAGTCGGACGCGTTCTCGGGGCTTTTCGGCGTCAAGTTCGGACAGAAGCCGGGTGCTGCGTTCACGCCGAAGACGGTGCAGGAGGAAGGGCGCTTCGTCGAGCGGCTTTTCTACGTCCCCGCAAAGAACTTCAGGGGCTTCAGCGAGTATTCGGTCCGCGCGTCGGAAAAGGACGGCATCTACGAGATCAAGGCGCACTTGCGCTTCACGGCTTCCGCCACTGTCGACGCCAAGCTCGCCGCGAACACGGAGTATGACGACTGCGTGGCGCTTCTCGCGAAGAAGTTCAAGTGCAAGATGACGCCGGACGAGGAGTCGCTCAACGCGCGGTCGGCCAGGATGGGCTTCACGACCCCGGAGGGAATCGAAAGCCGCACGCTCACCATCCGCGTGGAGCGCGACCTCGAGGCGGCGCGCGTCGCCGCGGCGAGCCCTGCGGCCGCGGCGGACCCTGCGGCGCTCGAGAGGGCAATGGACGCCGCGTGGGACGTGTGGATAACGGCGACGGACAATCTCTCGCTTCTCCGCGACCAGCGTCTCCAGGAGGCGGAGGATCTCGACGCTTTGTGAGTTTTTAGCCAAGAGAAAGGACAATCACATGAATGCAAGAATGTCATTGACGGTTCTCTTCGCGGCGGCATCCGTCGCGGTCAACGCGGCGAACATCACCGTAACGTCGTTCAACGACCATCAGTCGGCGGCAACGGCGCTCAGGGTGCGCCCCGGCGACACGATAACGCTCCCCGCGCTCGAGTCCGGCTCGTACGCGGTCGGCAACGCGCGCTTCGCCTCGATTTCCGGAGATGTCGTCACGGCAGTCGAGCCAGGCATTCTTGCAGTCTACCAGATCGGTTCTGACGGAGTCGCGATAGACGCCGTGTTGCCGGTCTTCATCCTTCCCGAGCCGACTGCGGGCGGACGCGTGTTCATCTGCGACGTGGATCACTGGTCTTTAGGAAATGGCGGCAGCGGGTGGTGCAATGGCGACGGAGGATGGATCAATGCGGCTGATAGCTCGACAGGGGACCATCCTCGACTTCCCGGCGACATAGCGATGATTGGTCGCTTGAGCAATGGATGGGGGATGGATATTGAGATATCTTCGCCGATATCTGTCGGCGCGATATACTACGGCAACTTCAAGGACTATGACTCATTCAACGGCGACCCCAATTACTGCTTCCGTCTGAAGAGCTCTCAGAGCGTGGCGCTCACGCTTTCGACAGGGACGAAGAAGAACGCTCTCGTGCAGTTCTGCCCCAATCTGCGTACGGCGGAGCGCAAGCTCATGTTCGCGTTCAGCACCGGGCTCACCGTCACCTCCACGCGCGACGTCGACATTGATTTCGGATGGGACGAGTCGGCGAACGATTTGAATCTCGTGTACTTCAGGCAGTATGCCGACTCGACGTTGAACATCCCCGAGGGCAAGACGTTCAAGTTCATCAACTCCTCGCCGCATGAGAATGGCTACATGCATCGCGACATTGAGCTTCTTGGCATTATCTCGGGTGCCGGCACGTTGCAGAATTCCAGCCGCGAGAACATGCTCTGCGATTTCTCGAATGCCACGGCCTTTACCGGCACAATTCGTGAGTCCGGTTATAAGCACGCGGGCTTCGACCGCGACGCGACGACTTGGTTCCTCAACTGCACTACGCTTCAGAATGCCGCGCTTGAAGTCTCCGGCTATGTGGTTAGGACGGACTACAAGACATATTCCGTCAATGATGCCGCAGGCTATGCCCGTATAGGGTCCAATCACACCTGGCCCGGACAGTCAGAGGTCGGGAATCGCCTTCCACAGCGCGCGCTTATTCTGAATGGTGGCCATGTGGATCTTCTTGGTGAGCGCACGGCTTGGAGTGAGGGGGCTGTAAATACTTACTCAACTCGTCTGCTGGCCGTATCCAACGGTTTTAGCGTTATAGCGGTGGATATGGATATGGATCAGTATAACTCAGCATATCCTGACACGCTGTTTACAGCTGAAGCCTGTACGCACGACAAGAATGCGACAGTGGCTATTCGCGACAGTAGGATATGGAGGACGTCTGGCTGTGAACACGTGGAAGTGCGATTCCCGTGGTTCTCGGAATATTCAAGCGTAACAGGGGGCATCATTCCATGGATGGTTGCATGGATTGATCATCCTGAGTACAGCAGTTGGGAAAACTTGCGATTCCCTGGAGTTGATGAAGATGGTAATCTGCGAGAGCTTTCCGACACCGCGTATGCGGCGGGGAAGAACGCCGTTGTAGATCGGGCAGACTTGACGCTAGACGCTGATATGGCGGTGAATTCGCTAGCAGTATTCAACACATACGGTGGAAACTGCGATGTCGGCGAAGGCAGGACTCTTACGATTTCCTCCGGCGGATTGATTCTCATTTCGGCAAACAAGATTGGGCAGAATCCATGGCACAGTTCGTCGCTTTCTCCGACCGCCGGCACTATTGCATTTGGCGCGACGGCGTATGTATTTTCGAATAATGCGACTATGGATGGTGAGACTAAGGACCTTTCCTGGATATGGACGCCGATGATTGCACCATATGGATTTGTCTCAGCATTCCCCGGATACCTAACAATCTGTGGCGACCAGACGGGAATAGATGACGAGATTGTAGTCCAGGCTGGGGGGCTTACACTTGGATTAGCCAAGAACAACAACGGAGTCGACCTCGTGGTTCCCTGCCAGATCGACGTGCCGGTTCGCATCGTTGGCGGCGGCTCGACGCTCAAGCTCGCGGCGAACTCGCATCTCGCCTCCGACCAGAACGTGTACTTCGACGACATCGGCGGTTTCGCCGGCAAGCTCGACATTCCTGCGGGAACTACCGAGACGTGCATGAAGTGCTATGTCGACGGAGTTACGATTTCGCGCGGAACATGGGGCGCGACTGGCTCGGGCGCGGACAACATCGATGACGAGCACTTCAGCGGACTCGGCGTCCTCAAGGTGCGCAAGGACGAGCTCAACCGCGCGATGAAGATCGTGGTTCGCTGAGCCGGCTGAATATACATATGTCCATCAAACGCACACTGACAGCCTGTGCCGCCGCAATGCTGGCGGCGCAGGCTTTCGCGTCGGCGACCGGCGAGGTTGAATCTGCAGTCTCTCCCGGCCGCTGGCCCGGCGGCAAGAAGGCGGTGTTCATGCTGTCCTTCGACGACGGATGCCACACGCAGGTGAAGAACGTTTTCCCGCTCCTCGAGAAGTACAGGATCCCCGGCACGTTCTACGTGTGCCCGGGCTGGGACTCTTTCAAGGCGGATGAGGAGGCGTGGGCTAACGCCAGCGAGTACGTCATCCTCGGCAACCACACATACACGCACGGGAAGATTCCGGACAAGGCGGCGCTCGAGAAGGAGTTCGCGGACTGCAATGCGGCGATACGCAGGCTGCGTCCGAACCAGAAGGGGCCGATCTCGTTCGCGATTCCCGGCGCAGAGTCGATGCACAAGGTGCTGGAGATCACGGACGAGGAGCTTGCCGAGGCGTACAGCCGAAACAACCTCGTCGAGCGCTTCCCCTGGCACGGCTATCCCGTGCAGTGCAAGACGGTGAAGGAGATGGAGGAGTACGTCGACGTGGTGCTTGCCTCGGGCGGGGTCGGGCACATGGATTTCCACGGCGTGGGCGGAGACTGGCTCGATCCGGGGCTTGAATATTTCACGGCGCTTCTGGAGAAGCTCGACTCCAGGCGCGAGGACATCTGGTTCACCACGCATATAGAGCTGGTGCATTGGCTTGAAGAAAGAAACAAAAAGGGGAAACGATGAGGAGATTGATTGTTGCCGCGGCCGCCGCGGCCATGTCAGGAATGCTTGGCGCCGCCGAGCCCAGGTTCATGGACGTGAGCGAGAACGGACGCTATCTCGTTGACGCGGAGGGGAAGCCGTTCTTCTATCTCGCGGACACGGCGTGGCGGCTGCTGTACTGCGCGGACCGCGAGATGACGGAGCGCTACATGCTGAAGCGCAAGGAGCAGGGCTTCACGGTGTTCATGCCCGTGGTTGTCCAGGAGGTGTTCTCGGGCGAAGACGAGCGCAGCAGGTTCGGACAGCTCGCGTTCGTCGACTGGGATCCGACTCGGCCCAACGAGAAGTTCTTCGAGCACCTTGACTGGGTGGTGCGCCGCGCCGGCGAGATAGGGCTTGTCGTGGGGATGCTCCCGACGTGGGGCGAATTCGTGGGTCCGCTCCTCCATGGAAGGGGCCCTGTATGCTTCAACGAGGACAACGCCTATTCCTACGGCGAGTTCCTCGGCAGGCGCTACCGCGACGCGCCGAACGTCATATGGGTCCTCGGCGGGGACAGGAATCCGGACGAGGAGAGGTTCGTCCGCGTGTGGCGCAACATGGCGAAGGGGCTCCGCGCCGGGGACTCCGGGCGGCACCTGATAACGTTCCATCCCGCTCCGCGCGACCACATCGACAAGTTCAGCTCGGCGGACTGGCTCGCGGACGAGGAGTGGGTCGACTTCAACATGCTCCAGACCGGGACCAGGATCGACCGGCCGAACTACAAGTACATCCGCAGGGACTACGAGCGCACCGGCAGACAGGCGAAGCCGGTGCTGGACGGAGAGTGCCGTTACGAGTTCAGCCACGAGTTCTTCTACACGACCCCCGCCTCGGGCCGCAGGATTGATGCGCACCAGGTGCGCAAGGCCATGTACAACGCGATGCTGTCCGGCGCGGCGGGACACACCTACGGCTGCCGCTGCGTGTGGAACTTCTACCACGAGGGCGGCCCCAAGACGCGCGACACAGATCTCGACTGGCGCAAGGCCCTTGACCTCGACGGCGCGTGGCAGGTCAGGCACATGCGCTCGCTGCTGGAGAAGTATCCGTTCTGGAAGCTCCGGCCCGACTTCGACGGCAAGGTCGTCGTGTTCGGACAGGGTTCGGACGGGACGTACATACCCTCCGCCGTCGCGGACGACAAGTCTTTCCTTCTCGCATACATGCCCGAGCCGATGCCGTTCAAGGTCGACCTCGGCGTCTTGGGCGGACCTGCGGTGCTGAAATGGTACGACGTGCGCACGGGCGCGTACATCTCGGCGTCGGACGGTCCGGTCTCCGGCGTGCAGACGCTCTTCCCGATCGAGGGGCGCGGAGACGGAGACTACGTCTTGGTGGCTGAGGCTGCGGGAAGATGACCGAAATTTACAGACAGGAAAACAACATAAAGCACAAAGCAAGGGGAACCAGATGAAGGGAATATACACGACAATTCTCGCAATCGCGGCGCTCGCCATCGCGGCATCCACGGCGAACGCGGCGGCGCCGAAGGAGGACTACGCGGCGAATCCGGAGAACGTCAAGGCGTACCGTGAGGCGACGATCAAGATCGCGGACTTCAAGCTCAAGGAAGTCGACGACGCGCTCGCGAAGGAGAATCCGATAGAAGGGCTCGGCAGGCGCCTTTCCTCCGGCGGAGACTTCGGCGGATTCTTCATGTGGGACTCGACGTTCCAGGCCGTCTGGGCCTCGCGCGTCAAGGAGCGCAGGTATCCCGTGCTCTCGAGCCTCGACAACTTCTACATGCTCCAGCTCGAGGACGGCTTCATCGCGCGAGAGTACTCGTCGCGCGGACTCTACTGCTGGAATCCCGACCATCCGATCGCGCTGAATCCGCCGATCATCTCGTGGGGCGAGATCGAGGTGTACAGGAACGGCGTCTCGGACAAGGCGAGGCTTGCGAAGGTGTATCCGAAGCTCGTCAAGTTCCACGAGTCCGTGAAGCGCCGCTACCGCCGCGCCGACGGACTCTACTTCGGCGACCAGCTCGGATGCGGCATGGACGACATCGTGCGCTCGCCCTACGGGATGTCCGAGGAGGACAAGAAGAAGGGCGGCATCCTCTTCGACGGCACGAAGTTCGGTCCGGGGCTCATGCTCCCCTCGCTCGACGGCTTCAGGAAGTACTGGCTCGAGAACCGCGCGGCGGACAGCTCGTGGAACCGCCAGATGGGCTGGATCGACATCACCTCGCAGATGGCGTTCGACTGCCTCAACCTCGCGTCCATCGCAGAGGAAATCGGCAAGGCCGACGACGCGGCGGCATGGCGAAAGGAGCACGCGGAGATCGCGAAGGCAGTCAACGAACTCTGCTGGGACGAGGAGCGCGGATACTACTTCGACCGCTGGGAGGGTGGCATAATCCCACGCTACCACGGCGGCTCGTTCTGGGTCATGGTCGCGAAGATCCCGACGCCCGAGCGCGCGCAGCGCATGGTGAAGGCGTTCACGGATCCGAAGATCTTCGGCACGCCCGTTCCGTTCCCCGCGCTTGCACCGTGCGACCCCGACTTCGACAGCGAAGGCGGGTACTGGTGCGGACAGGTCTGGCCGCCGACGGCGTACATTGCGATCCGCGGTCTCCTCGCGCTTGGGTTCGAGAAGGAGGCGAAGGAGCTCGGACGCCGCTACTACAACGCGACCTTCGAGCTCTGGAAGGCGACGGGCACGATCTGGGAGAATCTCTCCTCCATGCAGTGCGACCATCCGAAGATCAAGTCCGGCAAGGACTTCTGCGGCTGGGGCGCGCTCGCGCCGATCTGCCTGCCCCAGGACCTCGGCTTCTGACGCGCCCATAAGAGGGGGTTGCGTCGCTCCGCCGAGCCGACAGGGGGTTCCGTCGACGCAGCAATGGCTTAGAATTATACCACTGCGGACAGGTGACGAAAACGCGGATTTTTGGTAGAATATCAGTGTCGTTTCCAAGTGAAACGTTAAAATAAAACCAAGGAAGTTGATGATGAAAAAACTGATGGTTGCTGCTGTCACCGCCGCGGTCTTCGCGGCATTTGCTGATGAACCAAAGCCTGCGGCGGAGGGCGCCGGGGCGCAGAGCGAGGCCGAGGAGTCCGAGGCCGAGGAGGACGAGGCGCCCCTCTTCTGGGGCTTCGGCTCGACCGGCATCTACTCCGGCTACCAGCTCTACGGCGACCTTCTCAACTCCGAGCCCACGTGGCAGACGTACGCCGAGGGGAACATCAACCTCCCCTGGGAAATCGGTTCCGTCGGCGTCGGCATCTGGCTCAACTCCGATCTCACGGACAAGCGCAACGGACAGTACGGCAAGTGGTTCAACGAGCAGGACTACAACGTCCACTTCGACCACACGTTCTGGTTTGACGACGACAAGGTCTGGGGTCTCGGCTACCGCACGGAGGTCGTGTGGTACTACTATCCCCACCATCGCGGACACAATCCGTCGACCCAGAGGGCTAAGGGCCGCCGCGGACACTACCAGTCGAGCGTCTCCACGATGACGACGATGGACTGGAACCACTACTTCGAGCTCAAGAACCCGTACGTGACGCCCTACTTCAAGTGGGTGCACGAGTACCACGAGAACAAGGCCAACCTGTTCCTCGGCGGACTCAAGAAGACGATCGACATCGCGGACGACGTGACGATCACCCCGACCTGGGAGCTCGTCTGGCGCTCGCACCGCTACAACTGGTGCTTCCCGACGGCGGGATGGTCCGAGCTCCACGGCTCCGGAATGGCCTCCTCGCGCCTCGGCTTCGACATCAACTGGCAGTTCGCCGAGCACCTGAGCCTCTTCGCGAAGGTCTACTGGTGCCACATCATCGACCATGACCTCCGCCATGCCTGCGAGACGGGCTGCGGAAACGACTACGGTCAGTACAAGGACTTCGCCTGGGGCGGCGTTGGCCTCGCATGGAACTTCTGATATGGCGCTGAACGACAAGCACTATCTCTCGGCCGACGAGTACCTCCGCGATTCGTGGAGGCTCGCGGCCAGCGTGAGGAAGTCGGGCTGGAAGCCCGACATCCTCATCGCCCTGTGGCGCGGCGGCGCTGCCGTCGGCGTTACGCTGCACGAGTACTTCAAGGTGTCTGGCTGGGACATCCGCCACATCCCGCTCAAGTGCGCGAGCTACTCCGGAATCGGCGAAAACGCCGGCGAGGTCGTGTTTACGCTCGGCGAGGAGATATTCGGCATGCTCAGGCCCGGCGACAAGGTTCTCGTCGTGGACGATGTCTTCGACACGGGCAAGACCGCGAAGGCCGTCAGCGAGCGCATCGCGAAAGCGGGCGCTCAGATGCGTCTCGCGTGCGTCTACTGGAAGCCCGAGAAGAACAAGACAGACCTCAAGCCCGACTACTTCGTCAAGGACGTCGGCCTCGAATGGATCGTCTTCCCTCACGAGATCGAGGGTCTTACCAACGAGGAGATCGCCGTGAAGGATCCGCTCCTCGCCTCGTTGCTCGGCAGTTGAGCGGAAAAGACTTGGAGATTTGAAATGAAGAACTACCTTGCAATCGACATTGGCGCGAGTTCGGGCCGGCATATCCTCGGCACAGTGAAGGACGGCAAGATCGCGCTCGAGGAGGTCTATCGATTTGTCAATGGGCAGGTGCGCCGCAACGGACACGACTGCTGGGACATTGAGAAACTCGTGGAGTCAGTGAAGGCGGGAATCGACGAGGCGCTGAAGCGCGGCCCCGTCGAGTCGATCGGAATCGACACCTGGGGCGTTGACTTCGTCCTTCTCGACGAGAAGGGCGAGCTTTGCTGCGACTCCGTCGCGTACCGCGACGCGCGCACCGAGGGGGCGGCAGAGGAGATCGAGGCGCAGGTGATGTCGTTCCAGGACCTCTATGCGCGGTGCGGAATCCAGAAGGCGCCTTTCAACACGATCTACCAGCTCTGGGCGCTCAAGAAGGAGCATCCCGAGCAGCTCGAGAGGGCCGCGAGGTTCCTGATGGTCCCCGAATACCTCAACTACAGGCTGACTGGCAACATTGTCCATGAGTACACCGACTCATCGACGACTTCGCTTCTGAACGCCGCGAAGAAGGACTGGGATTTCGATCTCATCGAAAAGCTGGGGCTTCCGAAGCGCATTTTCGGGAAGCTCGAGATGCCCGGCGCGACTGTCGGAGAGTACAAGGGCGTCAAGGTGATTCTCCCTGCGATGCACGATACCGGGTCCGCGTACCTCGCGGTGCCGGCTCGCGACGACCGGGCGGTGTATCTCTCGTCCGGAACCTGGTCGCTCCTGGGCGTTGAGAACGAAAAGCCCATCACGACAAAGGCGTCCTGCCTCGCCAACTTCACGAACGAAGGCGGCGCGTGGGGGCGCTTCCGCTACCTCAAGAACATCATGGGCCTGTGGATGATTCAGTCGATCCGGCGCGAGCTCAACGGCGTCGAGTATGTCGAGGGCAAGGGCGCCGAAGCGACGAAGGAGGCGCTTGCGAGGCTTTCGGACTACGAAAAGGGCCGCGAATACTCGTTCGGCGATCTGTCGATGGTTGCGCGCGGCATAGGCTACAACGTCATTGTCGACGTCAACGACGGACGCTTCCTCAATCCGGCGTCGATGATCGGCGAGGTGATGGCGGCCGCGTCCGAGGTCGGGAAGCCCCCGGCGACAGTGGGAGAGCTCATGCAGTGCGTCTACCTTTCGCTTGCGGAGTGCTATGCGAATGCGATTGGAAACCTTTCCGAAATCACGGGCAAGGTGTACACTTCGATAAACATCGTGGGCGGCGGCTGCCAGGACAAGTACCTCAACTCGCTAACGGCCGAGGCCACTGGGCTCGAGGTCTTCGCGGGTCCGATAGAGGGCACTGCAATCGGGAACCTGATCGTTCAGATGATCGCCGGGGGCGAGTTCGCGGACCTCGCCGCGGCTCGTGCCGCGATTGACCGCTGAACTCTTCCGCATTTGCGCAACACGCGTGCGCAAAATATGGTATAATTTCCCCTTTAAGTGAGGAATTGTACCATGTCAGAGAAGAAGTGGCTCAAAAAACAGGCTGAAAAGGTCCGCAAGGCGGACTATATCGACCCCGCGCTGTACGCGAAGTACGGCGTGAAGAGAGGTCTTCGCAACGACAACGGCTCGGGCGTGCTTGTCGGTCTCACGACGATCGGCAACGTCCACGGATATGTCATGGACGAAGGGGAGCGCAAGGCGGTCCCCGGCGAGCTCTACTACCGTGGCATAGACGTTAAGGAGCTCGTGATGGCCGACAAGCGCGAACACCGCTTCGGATACGAGGAGGCGGCGTACCTGCTCCTCTTCGGAGAGCTTCCGACCGAGCACGAGCTCATAGACTGGAAGAGCCGCATCGGCGTGCATCGTAAGCTGTCGGACGGCTTCAAGGAGAACGCGATCATGAAGCATCCGCCGAAGGACATCATGAACGCGCTCGCCCGCGCGGTGCTCTTCGCCTATGCGTTCGACCCCGACGGCACGCCTGACGACCTGTCGATCGACAAGTGCCTCGAGCAGTCCGTAGACCTCATCGGCTCCATGCCCACGATGGCGGCCTACGCCTACCAGGCGAAGGTGCACTACCATGACGGCGGGTCGCTGATGATCCGCAATCCCGACCCCGAAAAGTCGACGGCCGAGAACATCCTCATGCTTACGCGCGAGGACGGCAAGTACTCGAAGCTCGAGGCGGAGACGCTCGACCTCGCGCTCATACTCCACGCGGAGCATGGCGGCGGCAACAACTCGTCCTTCACGACGCACGTCGTCACGTCTTCCCACTCCGACATCTACTCGTCCGTCGCCGCGTCCATCCTCTCGCTGAAGGGCGCGCGCCATGGCGGCGCGAACCTCAGGGTCATGCGCCAGATGACTGAGATCATGCGCAACGTCGAGGGGTGGAACCGCGACGCGAACGTCGTGCGCTATCTCGAGAAGATCGCCGACAAGAAGGCGGGCGACGGCTCGGGTCTCATCTACGGACTCGGCCACGCAGTCTACACGATATCCGATCCGCGTGCGCAGATGCTCAAGGAGAAGGCGCGCGTCCTCGCGAAGGAAAAGCACCGCGAGGAGGAGATGCACCTGTTCGAGTCGATCGAGCGCCTCGGGCCTGCGATCGTCAAGTCGCGCCATCCGCGCGCCGAGGACGTCTGCGCGAACGTCGACCTCTACTCCGGCTTTGTGTACGACATGCTCGGCATTCCGACCGAACTCTACACGCCGCTCTTCGCCGTCGCGCGCTGCGTCAGCTGGTGCGCGCACCGGATGGAGGAGCTCGTCAACGCCGGTCCGATCATCCGCCCGGCGTACAAGCCGATCTACCATCCGCGTCCCTACGTGCGGCTCAAGGACCGCTGAGCGTCCGCCGCGGACTTCCACTCCACCGTCATAATGTGATATAATTAACGCCATGAAGAAGATTCTATTCGCGATGCTGTGTGCGGTTTCCGTCCAGGTGTTCGCCGCGGGGCCGAAGTATCTGTTCCTTTTCATCGGCGACGGGATGTCCATTCCCCAGCGCATGACCGCGGAGGAGTTCTCCCGCAAGTCGGGCGGCGGCTCGCTCGCGATGAACGCGATGCCGTTCTCCGCGACTACGCGCACGTGCAGCGCCGACTCGCTTGTGACGGATTCCGCGGCCGCGGCCACGGCGATTGCCTGCGGGGAGAAGACGCGCAACCACTACGTCGGCGTCGATCCCGAGGGCGCGCCGCTTTACTCCTCCGCAACGGCCGCGAAGAAGGCGGGACGCAAGGTCGGCATCATAACGACGGTCACGATTACGCATGCGACCCCTGCAGGGTTCTACGCGCACAACAAGAACCGCGGCGACTCGTACGGGATTTCCCTCGACCTCGCGGAGTCCGGCTTCGACTTCTTCGCCGGCGGCGGACTCGACGTCACCGAGAGGAACTCCAAGCCCAGCAAGCGCTTTGAGGAGTGCGGCGACGCCTACGAATACGTGAAGTCGAAGGGCTACCGCATCGTCGAGACGAAGGCGGATTTCTTCGCGCTCAAGCCCGGCGACGGGAAGATCCTCACGAAGTTCACGAACGGCGCTCTCGAAAACGCAATCGATGCAGATCCCTCGCAGCCGACGCTCGCCGAGATGGTGTCGAAGGGCATCGAAATGCTCGACGGCGACGCGGGCTTCTTCATGATGGCCGAGGGCGGACGCATCGACTGGGCCGGACACGGCAACGACGCGGCGACGAACCTGCGCGACGTGCTCGCCCTCGACGAGGCCGTGAAGGTTGCGCTCGCGTTCCAGGAGAAGCACCCTGACGACACGCTCGTCGTAGTGACGGGCGACCACGAGACGGGCGGAATGTCCATGGGCTTCGCCGGGACCGGCTATGCGCTCTACATGGACAGGCTCGCGAACCAGACGATGTCCGTCGGCAAGTTCGAGGGCAAGGTCGCCAAGATGTTCGAGAAGAACCCCGGCCTCACGTTCGACGACATCAAGCCTGTGCTTGCCAAGTCGTTCGGATTCAAGTTCCGCGGCCCCGGCGTTGCCGATGACGATCCGATGAGGCTTCATTCGGCCGAAGTCAAGGACATCCGCGCGGCGTTCGACCACGACGTCGAGTTCCACAAGTCAAAGGTCGAGGAGAACACCCAGTACGACGGCGAGAAGCGCTATCTCCTCGGCGGCGCGTGCAGGCTCGTGATGTCCCATAAGTGCGGAATCGGCTGGAGCTCCGGCGCACACACCGCGATGCCCGTGCTCACGACTGCGAAGGGCCCCTTCGCCGAGCGCTTCTCGGGCTTCATCGAGAACTGCGACATCTCGAAGATCATGAAGGGGTTCTACGAGTAAGGCGGTTCCAGCCCTCGTCCTCGCGCTCGCTTGCGTGGCGCTGCTCTTTGCGCCCGGGCCGAGGCGCCTCACGGACGACGGCGCGCGGACCGAGCGCGCCACTGTCGTCGAGACGGACGACTCGTCCCTGCAGCTGCACGGCCTCCTCGAGTTCGGCACCCAGCACCTGAAGGTGAAGCTCTCCGACGGACGCATCGTGCCTGCCGAGAACGAACTTCGCGCGCAGATGGAGCTGGACAAGAAATTCTCGCCTGGGGACGCCGCGCTTGTCGTAGTTCCCGCCGAAGGGATTGCGGACGGGGCGGCGATAGTGGCGCGCGACCACTGGCGGCTTGGATGGGCCGTGGGGCTTTTCGCGGCCTTCTGCGCGCTTCTCTGCATGTTCGGCGGCTGGACCGGCGCGAAGGCGCTCTTCAGCTTCGCCTTCAGCTGCCTCGCGGTGTGGAAGCTCCTCATTCCGCTGGTGCTTTCCGGATGGCACGCCTCCACCGTGTCGTTCCTCGTCGTCGCAGTCCTCACGGGCGTCATAATGTACCTCGTCGCTGGATGGACCCGAAAGGCGCTTTCCGCCTTCGCGGGCTCCATGCTCGGCGTCGTCGCGTCGCTGGGCCTCGCTCATCTCGTGGCGCGCGCGATGCACGTCAACGGGGCGACGATGCCCTACGCACAGCAGCTTCTGTACTCCGGCTTCTCCTTTCTGAACCTTCAGGACGTCTTCATCGGCGCAATCGTGCTCGCGTCGTCCGGCGCCGTAATGGACCTCGGCATGGACATCGCGGCGGGAATCTGCGAGGTCAAGCGGCACAATCCGTCCCTCGGTTTCCGCGAGCTGTTCCTCTCCGGGCTCAGGATGGGAAGGGCCGTCGTGGGGACGATGACTACGACTCTGCTGCTGGCGTATTCCGGCGGATACCTGACCCTCATGATGGTCTTCGCCGCACAGGGGACGCGTCCGGCGGACTTCATAAACTCGACGCTCGTCTCCGCGGAAGTTGTGAAGACGCTCGTCGGCAGTTTCGGGCTGGTGCTGGTCGCGCCGTTCACGGCGCTCGTTTCGGCGGCTGTCTTTTCCTCCGCGCCCCGTGCGCGGGAAGGCTAAGAAGCGGTTTTCTACCCACGGTGGGCGCTTTTTTTGATATAATTATACTCAAACAAAAATCAAGGAGTATCGCGTAAAAAATGAAAAAGATCGCAATGTTTGCACTTGCCGCATCCGTTCTCTGTGGATGCGCTCCGAAGGAATCCGACACCGTCAAGATGATCACGGAGGCGACTTTCCCGCCGTATGAATTCCTCCGCGGCAAGGAAATAGCCGGCATTGACGTCGAAATATGCCGCGCAGTAGCCCAGAAGCTCGGCAAGAAGTTCCAGTGCGAAACGGTCGACTTCGACTCCGTGATACCTGCGGTGATCTCGGGCAAGGCGGACCTTGCGGCGGCCGGCATCACGGTCACCGAAGACCGCAAGAAGAACGTCGACTTCTCCGATCCCTACGTGAAGACCGGCATTGTCGTCGTGTACAAGAAGTCCAATCCCTTCAAGGACAGGGACCAGCTCAAGGGGAAGAAGATCGGCGTGCAGTCCGGCACGACGAGCGAGACGTTCGTGACGGACGAACTAAAGCAGGAGCCCGATCGCTCGAAGTCCCCGGCCGAGGCCGTCGCCGCGCTCAAGGCGGGACGCGTCGAGTTCGTGATCGCCGATATCGATCCCGCGAAGAACTGCGTGAAGGGCGAGGAGGAGCTCGCCATCTCCGACTTCATTACGTCCGAGGAGTATGCCGTCGCCATAAAGAAGGGCCGTCCCGAGCTGCTCAAGGCGATCAACGAGACGATCGCGGAGATCAAGGCGGACGGACGCCTCGAAAAGTGGGTGAAGGAATTCACCGAAGAGGCGGACAAGCTCAAGGAAAAGTAAGCGACGAGTTTTGTGGTTCGTCACTAGTGGGTTGTGATTCGTGGTTAGCGTAATGAAAAGGTTTGCATTTGCGGTTTCGCTTGCCGCGGCGCTCTGCGCGGCGGCGGGCGAGACGCTGACGATGGCGACGGAGGCGACGTTCCCTCCGTACGAGTTCCTGCGCGGACAGGAGATCGCCGGCATCGACGTGGAGATATGCCGCGCCGTCGCCGAAAGGCTCGGCAGGGAGTTCCGCGCCGAGAACATGGACTTCGACTCCGTCATCCCGGCTGTCACTTCGGGCAAGGCCGATCTCGCGGCGGCGGGCATCACGGTCACCGAAGACCGCAAGAAGAACGTCGATTTCTCGGTTCCCTACGTGACGACTGGAATCGTCGTCATCTACAGGAAGGCGGAACCCTACACGGATGCGGACCAGCTGAAGGGGCGCAAGATCGGCGTGCAGTCCGGCACGACTAGCGACGCCTACGTGCTCGAGACCCTCAAGCAGGAGCCCGAGCGCTTCAAGTCAACGCCCGAGGCGTGCGCGGCGATGCTTGCCGGACGCTGCGCGTTCGTGATCGCCGACATCGACCCCGCGAAGAACTGCGTGAAGGGCGAGGAGAAGCTCGCGATATCCGACTTCCTCTCGTCCGAATCCTACGCCGTCGCCGTCGCGAAGGGCAATGAGGAACTTCTAAGGGCGGTCAACGAGACGATTGCCGCGGCGAAGTCCGACGGCCGCCTCGAGAAGTGGGTCGCCGACTACACTGCGGAGGCTGACGGCCTCAAGGAGACGTCTGAATCCGGCGAGAGCGCCGCCGCCGGCGCGGAGCCATCGTGGCTCTCGAACGCCTGGCAGTCGATAAGGGACGACTTCTACCTCTGCTTCGTGAAGAAGACAGGCGACGGATCTCCGCGTGCTATGTATCTCCTCAGTGGACTCGGCATCACGCTCGAGGTCGCGCTGTTCGCGATTCTGCTCGGACTCTTCATCGGCTTCCTGGTCGCGGTAATCCGCTCGAGCCACGACAAGTACGGGTACTTCCCGGTTCTGAACGCGGTCTCCAAGCTGTACCTTACGATCATCCGCGGCACGCCGATGGTGGTGCAGCTTTTGATAACCTACTACATCATCCTGAGGTCCGTCGACTCGAAGGTGCTCATCGCGATTCTCGCGTTCGGAATCAACTCCGGCGCGTATCAGGCCGAGATTCTCCGCGCGGGAATAGTGTCCATCGACCCCGGGCAGATGGAGGCCGGCCGCGCGCTGGGCCTGAGCTACTGGCGCACGATGCTCAAGATCATACTTCCGCAGGCGGTGAGGAACGTCCTTCCCGCGCTCGGAAACGAGTTCATCGTCCTTATGAAGGATACGTCGATCGTCGGCTACATTGCGCTCATCGACCTTGCGAAGGGCGGCGACATCATCCGCTCGCAGACGTATTCCGTCTATCTTCCGTACCTCACGGTCGCGGCGATCTACCTCGTGCTCGTGATGACGTTCACGTGGCTCCTCGGCAAGCTCGAGCGCCATCTCCGCAACACCGGCGCAGACCCCGTACACAACGACAGCTGACATGGAAAATTCTACAATCAAATTTACTCGGTCCCCGGCGGCAATTCCGTTCTCGGGGGCGACGTTCGATTCGCGCCAGGTTAAGCCCGGCATGCTGTTCGTCGCGCTGAAGGGCGAGAAGAGCGACGGACACGACTACATCCCGCAGGCGCTCGAGAAGGGCGCCGCCGGAATCATCGACGGATACGACGATCTTGACCATGTCGCGCGCGAATACCGCCGCACGCTGAAGGCGAAGGTCATCGCCGTTACGGGGTCCGCGGGAAAGACCACGACGAAGGAGCTGGTGAAGACCTTCCTCTCGACCGTCGGGATGGTCCACGCGACAGAAGGCAACTTCAACAACCACATCGGGCTCCCCGTGACGATTCTGAACTGTCCGAAGGACGCCGATTTCCTCGTGCTCGAGATGGGCACGAACCATCCGGGCGAGATCGCGCATCTCTGCGACATCGCCGAACCCGACGCGGCGCTCATAACGAACGTCGGCACGGCGCACATCGAGTTCTTCGGCGATCAGGACGGCATCGCGAGGGAGAAGGGCGTCGTGTTCGAGCGCGCGAAGGAGTTCGGCGTCGTGTCGAAGGAGAACGCGCGGCTCGAAACGCTCCGTTCGCTCGCCCGCTGCGATCTCGTCGAGGTCGATCCGCGCCAGGAGTGGATGGCGAAGGCGCTCGACGGAATTCTCCCCGGAGACCACAACGTCTCTAACGCCTGCCTCGCCTTCGCGCTCGCGGAGCGCTTCGGTGCGGAGCGCGGCGCATGTGCCGCGGCACTAGAGGGGTTCGTCCTTCCGGGCGCTCGCTGGCGCAAGGTGGAGAAGTGGGGCGCGACGTTCGTGGACGACACGTATAACGCGAACCCCGACTCGATGATCGCGGCGCTCGACGCGTTCGCCAAGATGCAGTGCGACGGAAAGCGCGTGGCGGTCTTGGGTGACATGTTCGAGCTCGGACCGCGCTCGCTGGAGCTTCACAAAATGGTCTTCGACCACGCCATGAGGCTTGGCATCCCGCTTGTCATCGGCGTCGGCGAAATGTCGTCGCAGTGCCTCTGCCACCTCGTCTACAAGGACCTCGCGAAGCTGAAGAAGAAGTTCCGCGTCGACATCTCGGCTGGAGATCTAGTCCTTCTGAAGGCCTCGCACGGGATGCATCTCGGCGACCTGCTTCAGGATTGATTCGCCGGTCCGCAAAAACTTTCAGATGCCCCATTGACTTTCGGCGGCGGATATGAGATAATATCCCTCGTTTTTCAGTTCATGGGGATATAGCTCAGTTGGTAGAGCGTCTCAATGGCATTGAGAAGGTCAGGGGTTCGACTCCCCTTATCTCCACCAATAGGGAAGGCCGCGAAAGCGGTCTTTTTTTGTTTTATGCGTTCCGTGGCGTTGCGCATTGAGATCGACGCCGTCTTTGAAGTCCGTTTTGAAGTATAGTGCCTCTTGTATACTCCTGTATAGCGATTGCATATACGCCTGTATAATTGTTGCTGCTGTGTATTTTTTGCTAGAATTTCCGCAATAAAACTGTCGGCCGCTGAAGGCCGGTTTTGAGAAAGCGGACACAAAAACATGAACAGCAAAGACACTGGCATTAAAAGCGCTCTGATCGGATTTTCGGCTCTCGCGACGTCGTTGCTCCCGTTCGCGGGATTCCCCGAGGTCGTCATAAGCGAAATCATGGCGAAGAACGACAAATGCCTGGCGACGAAGAGCGGCTTCACGGGGATAGACTGGATTGAGCTCCACAACACCGGCAGCGCGGCTGTCGACGTCTCCGGATGGTTCATCGGCAACGACCCCGGCAAGAAGCCCTCGAAGTGGTCCGCTATAGAAGGCGATTGCATTATCCCCGCGGGCGGATACGGAATCGTCTGGTGCGACGGCGACGGAGTCTGCGACGACTGGCGTACGGGCGAGGCCCACGCGGCGTGCAACATCTCCGGCGACGCAGGCAAGCATACGCTGTTCCTCGCGACGGAACGGAGCGAGGCTTCCATCGTCCAGTCCTACACGCTTCCGAAAAGCTTCGACGACGTCTCGATCGCGGTGGGGCGCGCTCCCGCGACTCTCGTCGGCGAGAGGGCTGATGCCGAATACAGGATTGGCGGCGGAAGCTACCGGCCGGTCAGCGGATCGCTCGGCATGACGGCGCAGGACGGCGGACTGCAGGTTGTGTCGTACAAGATCAACAAGGGCGACATCCGCGAACCCGAGAACCGCCATTCGATCTGGGACATCGACGTCGCGAAGGACTGCATCGACTATCCTGAGTGCTGGAAGACGGCGCCTGTCACGAATGTCGTGGACAGGATCGCGTTCCGCGGTTCCACCTCGATTACGAAGGACGAAGGAGCCTTCAGCGGACAGTACACGGCGTTTCCCGGCATCGCGGCGACGACGAACTTCGTGATGGACATCACCGGCGCCCTCCATGTGCCGTCCGCCGGCGAGTGGACTTTCGCCATCGGCTGCAACGACGGATTCGAGTGCGTGATCTCCAAGCTCGGCGAGACGATCGCGCAGTGGAGCATCACAGGCGAGCATTCATACAACAAGAAGGGCACTTCGCCTGCGGTGCCCGACATGGCGATGCGCGTATGCAGCCTTGAGGCTGGCGTCTACGAGTTCCGCCTCGTCTACTACGACTGCGAAGGCGGATGCGTCCTCGACTGCAGCGCGGCGCGGGGACGCTTCACGAACTTCAACACATCCGACTTCAAGCTTATCGGCGCGCCAGACTGCCCGCTGGCGTTTTCGGAGTCCTTCGGCGCGCAGATCTCGAACGACGTCACGGACGAGATGCTCGGCAAGGCCAGGGAACTCACCTGGAGGAAGACGTTCAACGTGGAATCCGAGGAGGCGCGAAACTCCTGCAGGCTCCGTCTTCGCTACGCCGACGGCTTCGAGGCGAGAATCAACGGGAGCGTCTTCGCCTCCGCCGACGCGGCTGACGCGCGGAGCGTCGCCGATACGCTCGCGTGGGCAGAATACGCCATTCCCGCCTCCGCCCTCGCCATCGGCGCCAACACGCTGACGATCGTCGGAAAGAACAACGCGATCGACGACGGGGAGTTCTTCCTGCATCCGACCGTAGTCTGCGAAGAAGGTGCGCTGGACTGGGTGTACTATCCCGAGCCCACCCCAGGGGCGGAGAACTCCTCCGTGGTGCGCACCTCTGTCACGCCGACAGTCGTGCTCAGCGAACCGCACGGATACAAGGCGAAGGCGTTCGACCTCGCGATCAGCTGTCCGCTGGATCCGGACCGCGCGATCTACTACACCCTTAACGGCGAGAAGCCGGTGCCCGGAAGCGCGAACACGAAGCTCTATTCGTCGCCGATAAGGATTTCCAAGACGACGGTCGTGCGCGCCGCCGCGGCGGATCCGGACAGCATCTTCCAGGAGGATGCGTCCGCAACGTATCTCTTCCTCGCGGACATCGTCGCGCAGAGCTCCTCGACTCCGGCGGGTTTCCCGGGGGACAGGAAGGTCAACGGACAGTACATGCGCTACGGAATGGACAGCGCGGTCACCGGCGATTCCGCAGCGATGGCCCATCTCATGAACGGATTCACCAACGGCATCCGCACGGCTTCCATCGTGATGGACCCGAAGGACCTGTTCGACGCCAACAAGGGAATATACGTAAACGCGCTGAGGAAGGGACGGGAATGGGAGCGGCTCGCGCTCCTGGAGCAGATATACCCGCTCGACACAAACGATGAATTCCACGTCTCGTGCGGAATCCGCATACGCGGCGCGACCAGCCGCAACAAGAACTTCCCCAAGCACGGCTTCCACATGGTTTTCCGCGACGAGTACGGGAAGGGGCTGCTTGACCACGCGCTTTTCGGCGACGACGGCGCGAAGCAGTTCAAGCGGATAGACTTCCGCTGCGAACAGAACAACGCCTGGGTGAACGTCCGCACGGCCAACGAGACGATGCTAAACGACGTCTTCTCGCGCGACTCGCAGCGGGACATGGGCCAGCCCTATAACCGAAGCCTCTACTACCATCTTTTCATCAACGGAATCTACTGGGGCGTCTACCAGACCGAGGAGCGCGTCGACCAGAACTACGCCGCGGACTACCTCGGCGGAGACAAGGACAACTACGACGTCGTCCGCACGTCCAACGACCAGTCGTACTCCGAGGTAGCTGACAGGTACACGACCGGCGTCGTGGAAGGCGAAACCGACGCGTGGCACGCGCTCCACGAGTACACGCTGCAGGGCTACAGCGGTTCCTACGAGGGGAACTACAACACTGTCCGCGGACTCAACCCCGACGGAACCCGCAACCGCGATCTCCCCGTCTATCTCGACGTCACCAACCTCGTCTGCTACCTCCTGACATCGCATTTCACAGCGGATGGTGACACGCCCGCGAACGGCTACGGAATGGCCAACAACATCATCGCGTTCCGGAACCGCGTCGAGGGAGACGCGGCGTCCGAGGGCTTCAAGTGGAACCGCCACGACTCCGAGCATTCGCTCGCGCGCCGCGGCTTCTGCGACGGTTACATAGCGGGCGCGCACTACCTCCGCCGCGGCAGCTTCGACTACGGCGAGACGGGGTCCGGGTATCTCACGGAATCCCAGCGCAAGGACATCGGAAACTTCAATCCGAACGCGCTGCACTGCGCGCTGATGAAGAACAAGGAATACCGCCGCACGTTTGCGGACATCGTGCAGAAGTTCATGCTTGCCGCCGGTGGCGCGATGACCGCACCGGCGTGTCTTGAACGCCATGCACGTCGCAAGGCCGAAATCGTCGACGCAATCGCCGGGGAGCTTGCGCGCTGGGGTCAGGGCAACACATACGACAGCTGGCTGTCGAACTGCGAGCAGGAGGTGGAGTTCATAAACAAGCGCATCTCGCAGCTGATGTCCAACTACCGCGGACTCCACTGGATGCCCGCATACACGACGGCGCCTCTGATAGTCGGCGAGAACGGGTCCGCGCTGACGGATGGGGCGAAGATGTCCGCCGGGCAGCTCGTGTACATCAACAAGGTGTCAGGCAGCGGCACGATCTACTACACGACAGACGGGTCCGATCCGTGGGCGACGGGCGGATACGCAAGCGGAGACAGCTCGCCGTGGAAGACGGACGGCAGCATCCGCTTGGGCGCGACGGCGAAGGCATACGCCGGAGGCATCGCTGTTCCGCGCGGTGGAATGGTCGTCAAGGCGCGTTTCTACGATACGTCCTACAAGGAGTGGAGCACCCTGAGCGAGATACGCATCGTTGCTGACGCGGATTCCGAAGGAACCGTGGTCTCGGGCGATCACGACGAGCCGTATGTGATTTCCGCGGACGGGGAGTATGTCCTCTCGAATGCGAACCTCAAGTCGGGCATGGTCGTGTCGGACGGCGTTGCCGCAAGGCTTGTCTCGGCACCTGGCACGGTTAATTCGATAGCGCCGGTCGTGGCTCCGGTCGCTGATCTATGCCTCTCGGGCGACGGCATTGTCAGGATCGAGGGGGCGGACACGCTCATGACGGTGAGGAACCTCGTGGTCTCGTCGGGTGTCTTCCGCGTGAAGTCGACCGGCGTCTCTGCGACTAAGACGGCCGTCGTCAACGTCCTCGGATACGTCGAGCAGAAGGGCGGCGTGATCGATCTCGACATCGGCGTCGCTACGGAGAACCAGATATACGGCATCTACGTCGCGAACAAGGACGAGGCGTCGCGTCCCGTCCACGCCGAGTTCGCAGCTGGCGAATTCATGGCGAAGATCGGCGGAACGAAGTCGTCGGCCCTGTACATCAACAAGGGTTCGGTGGACACCGTCTTCAAGAGCGGCGAAAGGATCGAGGCGACGGTCAACGGAGCGGAAGCTCGCTTCGTCAACGCCTCGGGCGAGATCAAGTTCAAGCACTGCGAGGCGGTCGTGACGAACGTCACGTCCTCCGCGTGGACGGGCATACGCGTGTTCAAGTCCGACAAGGACATCGACATCACAAGCGCCGACGCGCGCTTCTTGGTGGATGTCACAGGCGCGGCGGACGCCGAGATATTCTCGAGCGGCGACACGATCCGCATCGAGGGCGGAGTCTTCGAGCTCGCTGCGTCCGACGACTGCTTCAGCGCGCTGAACCGCGTCATGGTCAACGGAGGGCTTGTTTACGCGCGTTCGACGTCCAATGACGTTGTCGATTCCAACGGCG
>JAEEGF010582883.1_pt1 | contig 25372 bp, 23 predicted proteins | sample 9134171 | NCBI WGS metagenome assembly JAEEGF01 (sample SAMN16246542, study PRJNA631951) | gut metagenome | biome: gut microbiome; feature: rumen; material: AP-attached | host: Bos | place: Iran: Karaj | collected 2018-10 | reverse complement strand
ACTTGTTTCCGTGAGTAGTTCCCCAGTCATACGACATAGACAGGCGCGAGGCTGTAGTCGGGATTGCCGCGCTCGATCTGGCGGTGGACGAGGGATGCTCCGTAGAAGAAGAGGCGGTCGTCCATGTCCATATCATTGTTCGACTGCATTTCGACGATGAAGCGCTTGCCGGTCTGGCGGTTCATGCAGACGACATCAAAGATGGAGCGTTTGTCCTTCTCGGACAGGACAGGAATCTCGTTGGGAAGGTATTCGATGGCCCCGACCTGGACGGGAAGGAGGTCATTGAGCAGTTTGCGGAGCACCTCCTCGTACGAGAAGATGTACTTGAATGCCCAATCGACCGTGGGGTCGAGGAACACGGGAGCGAAGTTCTCCGGGAGGGTGTTGGTGGTTTTGTCAGTGTCCATCATGCGTTTGACTTGGTTCACCGCAAACATGGGGCGTTTTCCCGGAATCGACCCCCGTGAAACGGAAAAACTTTTTCCTGCGGTCGGCTGGTTTTAATGTTTTCGCATTTTTGCGCATGCGTGTTGGATTGCTGCGGATGCCTGTTGCGGTCGCCGCGAGCGCGATAAATGCCGCGGGATTTCCCTTTCGCGGCACGGAATCGGCTACTATTGGGCGTTTTCCCGCTGTGAGCGCAATGAATACCGGCGGATTTCCCTTTCGCGGCACAGAATCGACTGCTTTCGGGCGTTTTCCCGCTATGAGCGCAATGGCGGGACGGTTTTGTCGCGTTCACGGGCGGAGGCGCATTTGCGGGATGGGGAGAATTGCGGAAATACAGCGCTGTAGCTCTTATGGGGGAAGGGGATATCGCGGAGAAGGGTGCTCTCGCTTTTCGGGGAGGACAAGTGTTATGCGGGGGCAGCACACTTAGCAAGTGTGCGGTGCGCCAGCCATATGGGGCTGCACACTTAGCAAGTGTGCACGGGGGTGGGGCTGGGGCGGCGGTTCCTTGTACACATAGGTGTCGGAACGGGGAGGAATGGCCTTTTGGCGCACTATGTGTGCGGCGAAATGCCCTTTTGCCTGCCTTGTCCTGTACACTTAGATTCCGGCGGGACGGTCTCGCCCACGGCGAGATGGAATAGTTGCGACGGCGGGCAGGAAGGGACGGCCTTGCCAACGGCAAGGGGAGAAAGGTAGCCACCGTCCATCCTGCCCTGCAGATGTAAGCGAAAAGGTACGCTTCTGCTTACCGTTAAGTTGATTTCCTGCCGCCGTAAGCGAGAACGGCCTGATTTGCACACGGAGTGGCGGATGGGGCTGCACACTTAGCAAGTGTGCACGGGGGTGGGACTGGGGCGGCGGTTCCTTGTACACATAGGTGTCGGAACGGGGAGGAATGGCCTTTTGGCGCACTAAGTGTGCGGTGAAATGCCCTTTCGCCTGCCTTGTCATGTACACTTAGATCCCGGCGGAACGGTCTTGCCCGCGGCAAGGGGATATGGCTGCCGCGGCGAGGGAGACGGTTGCGGCAGCGTTCCCACCCTGGCTGCCGTGAGCGAAAGTGGCAGCATATTTGCACGGGGACGGGAAAAGGAGGATTGACCATGAAACACTATCTTTCCGTCGCCTGCGCCCTTGTGGCCATCGCCCTGACGGCATCCACCTGCGAGAAGATGGAGCCCGGGGACTACCGCGACTATCGCGGCAACAAGATCAATCTGCTGGGGGACTGGGCCCTTGTCGAGGTCCAGTACAGGACGGCAGGGATCGTCGAGACTTCCGCCGTCGAGCCCGCGTCCGTGATGGAATTCGCCCCGAAAGGAATCGGATACACGAAAACCCGCTCCGGCGAGGTCCTTGACACCTGGCATTACCAGACATACCGGGCCGCCGTCACCCTTTTCACCAACGCGGAATGGGAGAACAACCGCTCCCTCGGCGAGGATGATCCCCAGTATGAAAGGGGAAAGACCTACTATTTCCACGTCATCGACGACGAGACCCTCTCCAGCGAGGAGAAGGTCTCATCCAACAGTTCCATAATCAATATCTTCCGGCGGGTCTATTGACCGCGCCGGCGCCTTGACGCGCGCCTATTTGACCTTTTCCTTGCGGCCGGTCTTGCGGGAGCGTTCGGCGGCGAAGCCCATGACGTGACTCTCGATGGAGACGTCGATGGTGCTCGAGAGGCGGGCGGGATCCTGCCAGGAGACCGCCTCGACGAAGTCGCGGGCGAGGGCGAGGTCGCCGCCGCCGTGGCCGGAACCCTTGTATTCCGCAATATCGGAGAGTTTCTTGTTCCAGACTTTCGGCGTGCGGGTCAGGAAATCCCAGAGGGTGAACTGGGCGGAATCGCCCTCGATGAAGCCCTTCGTGCCCATGATGCGCGTCCTGCGGCCGCCCCACGGGGAGAAAGCCTCCATCGAGAAGGCCGCCGTGACACCGCCTTCGAACACCATTTCGGAGACATAGTGGTCCGGCTGGTCGTTGTCGCAGTGGAAGACGCAGCGCGCGTAGGATTTGTAGCGCGGATTGAGCAGGCGTCCCAGGATGACCTCGGGATCGCGGTTGCCGTCGAGGTCGAAGACGCCGAGGTGGCGCTTCTGCTTCGTGTAGATGTCGATGGCGTTGTACGGGCAGGTGTCGCCGACAGGGCAGCCGTCCGTACAGTAGGCCGGTGCGCCCGCGGGGGCGTTTTCCGCCTTGAAGAAGGTCAGGCTGCCGTCCGCCACGATGGATTTGCAGGGCTTGTCGATGAGCCAGCGGAGGATGTCGAGGTCGTGGCAGGACTTCGCGAGGATGATCGGCGTGGTCTCCTTGGAATCGCGCCAGTTGCCGCGGACATAGGAATGGGACATGTGGGCATACTGGATCGGCTCCATGTGCTGGATGCTGACGACATCGCCGAGGGCGCCGCTGCGGACGATCTCGCGCATGGCGATGAAGTACGGGGAATAGCGGAGCACATGGCAGACGGCGACGATGCGGTTGTACTTGTGGGCCTGGGCGAGGATGGCCTTGCATTCCTTCTTGGTCTGGGCCACGGGCTTCTCGAGGAGCACGTCGTAGCCGAGGGAGAGGGCGGTCATGCAGGGCTCATAGTGCCGGTCGTCCGGGGTGCAGATGAGCACCGCGTCGGCGAGCTTCTTCCCGCAGGCGAACACCTCGCGGAAATGGCCGAAGCGCATATCCTGGGCCACGTTATGCCGGTTTCCCAGCCGGTCCTTGCGGTCGGGAAGGATGTCCGAGACGCCGACGACCTTCATCGCGTCCGGGAACATCTCCGCATAGCGGGAATAGACGTTTCCGCGGTTGCCGCAGCCGATGACGATCACGGTGATCTGGCGCTTGACCTCCGGCTTCAGGGAGCGGATGGGCAGGGTCAGGTCGTTGAGGGAGGTATCCGGCCCGTCGGCCAGGGGGAGAGAGGGGTCCGTCAGGCCTGCGGCGGAAGCCAGGGGCGTTCCGATGGCCGCACCGGCGGCGAGAGCGCCGCAGGATTTGAGGAAATCGCGTCTGATCATATGTCCGAATGTCAAATTATGCTGTACAAAACTACGGAAAAAAATCGTATCTTCGCACATATGGATGGAAAAATGAAACACTTGCCTGCCGGACTGCTGCTGCTCCTCGCAGTATGCTGCACGAAACCGGAGGGCGGCGGGACGACGGATCCCGATCCGAAGCCTGTCGAGACGGCCGTCGACCTGTCCGGGTACAAGATCATCTATGCCGCCTCCGCCGAGCCGGAAGAGGGCGCCGACCTGGCGGCGCTTGTACGGGAGGCCGTCAAAGCCAAGACCGGGAAAACGCTCGCCGCCACGACGGACGACGCCGCGGAAAGCGCCAACGAAATCCTGCTCGGAAAGACCAACCGAAGCGCCTCCAATACCTATTATGCCGGAAAGCCGGGCATCTTCGACTACTGCCTGTCCGTCAGGGACGGCAAGATCCTCGTCGCCGGCGGCGGCTGCTGGGCCATGGAGAAAGCCGCCGATTTTCTGAAGCGGGAGAAACTCGTGAACGGTCTCGAGCGGAAGGGGTCGATCTATGGCGAGCGCCTCTTCCCGCGCGAGAGCGGCGCCAACCTCCGCATCCTCGACGACAATGTCTGGGAATACAACAGCGCCTCCAATGCCGCCGCCTGGGCGGCCGTCGGCGCCAACTGCACGGATGCCGTCCGCAGCATCGGTTTCGCCGGGCTGGTCTTCGCCTACCTGCCGGACATCGTCTGTTTCCAGGAATACTCCAAGGATATGGACAAGTACCTCCGTCCCCGCCTGGAGACGAAGGGGTACCTCTGCTCCACGTCCGGATCGGACTGGAACTTCACGCCCATCTTCTACAACAGCACGGCGGTAACGCTGGAAAAAGCTATTTATCACCGTTTTACGCCCTCTACATTCAGCAACGGCGGCACGAAATCCTATACCTCCGCCGTCTTCACCCTCAAGGCGAACGGCAAGAAATTCGGGGTCATCGGCACCCATCTCTGGTGGAAGTCCGAGAGCGCCTATGCCGGCAGCAACGCCGCCCGCGAGGCCCAGGCCGCCGAGCTCCTCAAGGAGGCCAAAAGCATCAGGGACAATTACGGCTGTCCCGTCTTCATCACCGGCGACATGAACTGCACCCTGCTCTCGAACGCCATGAAGAACCTTGTGGCCGGGGGCTGCACGCCGGTCTTCAATGTCGCCACCGTCCATGGCGACAAGCGCAACGGCTACCATGCCTGCTCCGCGGACGGATTCTCCCGCCAGAGCAACAAGTCGGACGACGGCTTCGGCTGCATCGACCAGTTCTTCGTCTATAACCAGGGCACGGCCGAGATCAAGACCTTCTGGCGGATCGAACCCTATTTCACGGTGGAACTGACCGACCATTACCCCAATTATGCTGATATTGTAATCAATTGAATATGAAAAAGTTCCTGCTTTCGTTGGCCGCCATGGCCTGTCTGGTCCCCGCCTTCTCGAAGACGGACCTCTCCAAGTATGTCATCGTCTATCCGGCCGCCGCGGAGGCGGAGGAAGGCGCGGAAATCGCCGCCGCCGTCGCCGCCGAGGTCGCCCTTCAGACGGGCGTGCAGATTCCCGTCGTCACCGACGAAACGCCGGCCGTGAAAAAGGAAATCCTCATCGGACGGACCAACCGGCCCGAATCCGCCGCCTTCTATGCCGGCAAGCCCGATACCTTCGACTGGTTCCTTGGCGTCAAGGGCGGCAAGGTCGTCGTCGCCGGCGGCGGCTGCTGGGCGCTGATGCGCGCCGTCGAGCGGCTCGGCGCAGGCGTCCCGAAAAAACCCGAGCAGGGCAACATCTACGGCGAATGCATCTTCAAGCGGGAGGAAGGCACCAATCTCCGCATCCTCGACGACAACATCTGGGATTACGGCAAGGATGTCAATACCCCCGAATGGGAGGCCCTCGGGGCCGATTGCTCGGACAATGTCCGTGCCCGGGGCCTGCTGGAGATCGTCTGGGCCTTCATGCCGGACATCGTGACGCTTCAGGAATACGGCCCCCACATGGACCCGTATTTCCGTCCTGAGATGGAGGCGCGCGGGTACAAGATGGCCTATATCCCCGGTGAGGTGTGGAACCATACGCCGATCTTTTACAACCCCGCGGCCGTGACCCTCAAGGAGACCAAATACCACAAATATGAGCCCGCGGACTGGAGCAACAAGGGCTCCAAGTCCTACAACTCCGCCCTGTTCACCCTCAATGAGAACGGCAAGGAATTCTTCGTCATCAACACCCATCTCTGGTGGAAGAGCGAAAAGATGCAGGCCGGCAGCGACGAGGCCCGGGTCGCCCAGGTCCGCAAGATGATGACCGAGGCGGACGACGCCGTCTTCACCCGCGGCTGCCCCGTCTTCATGATGGGCGACATGAACTGCAAGCTCGACTCCAAGGCCATGCGCCAGCTGCTCGCGGCCGGCTACCAGCCGCTCCTGCGCCTGGCCCGCATCAGCGGCGACCCGCGCTGCGGCCATCATGAGTGCAACGCCAAGGCCTTCTCCCGCAAGGAAAACAAGACCAACGAGGCCGGCATGGGCTGCATCGACCAGTTCCTCCTCTACAACGGAAACGGGGAAATCCGCGGCAAGAGCACGACGGAAATCCTTGTCTTCCAGCGTATTTACGCATACTTCACCGTCGAGTTGACCGACCATTATCCGAATTACGCCGATATAAACATACGATGATGAAAAAGGCTGTATCCCTGGCGCTCCTCCTTGTCGCCATCCTGCTTCTGCCCTCCTGCAACAAAAACCGGCAGCCGGGGCGCAACGTTCCGAAACTCCCCGAAGCATTTCGCCCGGCCGGGGTCGACATGGGCGGGGACATCCTCTGGGCCGAATTCAACCTCGGCACCACCGAGTCCGTACAATACGGATATGCCCTCCGCTGGGGGGAATGGAAAGAAATGGACAAGGATTCGGATTACCGCTTTTCCATCAAGGGGGAGGTGGGCTACTCCGCCTATAACGACGCGGACAAGCTGACCGTCCTGCAGGAAGAGGACGACCCGGCAGCCCTCCTGCTCGGCGACGGCTGGCGTGTTCCCACACCCGCCGACTTCGAATGGCTGGCGTCGAACTGCGACTGGAAATTCGAGAATGACAACAGCACCAAATGCTGTGGGATGTCGGCCACCAGCAAGATCAACGGCAACCGGCTGTATTTCCCGATCCACTACCAGAGCCCGGGGGCGATCTCCTCTCCCCAGACCATCCTGATCACAGGCGGCTCCAATTATTTTGCGACCAACACCCTGGCCCCCGACAAAAGCAGAAACCTGTCCTGCCAGATCGGCTACTCCGGCGCCCTCATAGATAACAAGGCAATCCACTCCATCATCGCCTTCCCCCGCGCGCAAAAGCAACTCTACCGCCCCGTCCGCGACAAGTAGCGGGGGGTCAAAGAACGCATCGAACTCCTTGCCGGCGCCCGCAGGCTTCGTGGCAATGGCAGGCATCTTATAACCGTCGGAACGGAGAGGAGGGGCCCTTTAGCGCCCAAGACGCCCTCAAAAGGCGAGGAGCGTGCTGATAGCCTCCTCCGGATCGTCCGTGATGGAGAGGATGAGTTGGCGGTAGCGGCCGCGCCGCTGGAGTTCTTCCAGCAGGGGATAGACGGGTACCTCCTTGGTATAGAATTCTTTCCCGAGGAAAACCATCGGGCTGGACTCGCCGGGATCGGCATAATGGTTCTGCGCGGCTTCCTGGAAGATTTCCTGGATGGTGCCGGCCGAACCGGGGGAGAAGATGATGCCGCCGCGGGCGATGGTCAGGAGGGTGTCCTCGCGCACGCTGTTGACGAAGAACTTGGCGATGTGTGTGGCGAAGGGCGTGGCGGGTTCATGGCCGTAGAACCAGGTCGGGACGCCGAGACTGCGGTATTTCACCTGCGGATACTTCGTACGCACGGCGAAGGCGGTGCGGAGCCAGCCCGGGTCCCGGAAGGACGGGGCCTCCGCGAGCATGGCGAGCGCGTCGTCGAACTCCGCCTCGCTCCGGCCCGCCATCCAGGCGCCGAAATGCGTCGCCTCCATGGCCCCGGGGCCGCCGCCCGATGCGAGCAGCTTGCCCCGCTCGGTCAGCGTCCGGGCGATTTCCGCGACCTGTCGGAAGGCGGCGTCCGTCCGGAGCAGCGCATGGCCGCCCATCACGGCGATGACCTGGCGCGGATCGAAACGGCGGAGGAAGTCTTCCATCGCGTCGCTGATCCCGTGGTCATGCAGGGCGCGGCCGAGGGTCTCCCGGATGTCGTCACAGTGCTTCCCCCGGGCGATATAATCCTGGTAAACGGTTGAATCAAAGCAGGTTGAGAAGGAATCCTCATGCTCGGGATCATAGCCGGCATAGAGGGTCTCGCCGGTGTAAAGCCGGCTGCGGAAGACGTTGTACGCCCGCCCCATCCGGGGGAAGATGAGGCAGGTCCGGCCGATAGACCCTTCCATGGCCGCGGGAATCTCACAGCCGAGGAAGCAGCAGTCCGAGAAGCGGTGACCCGCCGCTACATACTGCGGAACCTGGTTGAAATCAATGTATTGGAAGACATAGCGGGCCACATATCCCGTCTCGTCCGGAGCGGGAAGGTCCGCAATGTTCACAACCTCCCGGTAGGGATTTCCGCAAGACCTGGTCTTCATGGCGCCGGCCGGTCAACTGCCTACACCTCCGTCGCCGTGGCGAATTCGGAGAGGAAGCGGAGGTCGTTCTCGAAATAGTGGCGGAGGTCGTTGACCTGCCACTTGAGCATCGCGATGCGCTCGACACCCATGCCGAAGGCGAAGCCGCTATAGACTTCGGGGTCGATGCCGCTGGCTTTCAGGACGTTCGGGTCCACCATGCCGCAGCCCATGATCTCCAGCCAGCCGGTTCCCTTGCAGATGTTGCAGCCCTTGCCCTTGCAGATGTTGCAGCTGACATCCACCTCGGCGGACGGCTCCGTGAAGGGGAAGAAGGACGGGCGCATGCGGATCTGGGTATCCGGACCGAACATCTCGCGGGCGAACAGGAGGATCGCCTGCTTGAGGTCGGCGAAGCTGACATTCTTGTCGATATAGAGGCCCTCGACCTGGTGGAAGATGCAGTGGGCGCGGGCGGAAATCGCCTCGTTGCGGAAGACGCGGCCCGGACAGATCACGCGGATCGGCAGAGGGTGGGTCTCCATCGTGCGCACCTGCACGGAGGAGGTATGGGTGCGGAGCAGCAGCGGATTGAGGTGGCCGTTGGACACGAAGAACGTGTCCTGCATCTCGCGGGCCGGGTGGTTCGGCGGGAAATTGAGCGCCTCGAACACATGCCAGTCGTCCTCGATTTCCGGGCCCTCGGCGACATCGTAACCGAACTTGCGGAAGATGTCGACGATTTCCTGCCGGACAATGGAGACCGGGTGGCGGGAACCGAGCGGGAGGGCGTCGCCCGGCATCGAAAGATCCTGCCGGGGCGCGTTTTCAACGGCCTTTTCCTCGGCGGCGTTCTTGAGTTCCTCGATCTTGGCGGTGGCGGCTTTCTTGAGTTCGTTGAGCTTCTGGCCGAATTCGCGCTTCATCTCCGGCGCGATGGCCCGGAACTCCTCGAAGAGGGCCGTCACTTCGCCCTTCTTGCCGAGAAAGCGGATTCGGGCTTCCTCGACCTCCTTCTGGGAGGCGCACTTGAGCCCGTTCAGTTCGGCGATGATCCTTTCGATGGCTTCTTTCATATCCATTTCGCGTTTAACCCGGCAAAGATACGGATTTATTTCAACTTATCGAAATCCTTCCCCATGCCGTCGGCCCGGAGCAGCAGCTGGATCGAGGCCAGGGAACAGTTGACCCAGAACGTGCGCTTGCGGTCCTTTCCGGCCTCCCGCCATTCCCAGGTCGTCGGAATCTTGCCGTTCACGGGATTCTGCATCCGGGTCACCTGGTCCACCATCGCCTTGGCCTTGGCCAGCGGGAGCAGGTCGCCCGTCGCGGCATATTGGTCCAGCCAGGCGTTGGAGACGTTGCAGGCGCTGTTGTCCACCGGCATTTCATATTTGTACTGCTCATGGACACAGGGCGCGTAACGCTTGTAGATTCCGTCCGCCGTCTTCTCCGGATAGGCCCAGTGGACGAACTGGTCCTCGCTCAGGCGGATGAGGTCGTCCGCGTTCGCGAGGTCCCGGCGCGAAGGAGCGGGCTTCGAGAGCAGATAGGAGGCATACGGGGCGGCCGTGCAGTTCGTCAGGTTCTGATAGGGCTCCAGGCCCTTGACGTTCACATCTTCGAACTGGCCCGTCATGTCGAAGGTCTCGACCGCGACCTCGTCCATCCACCGCTCGCCCAGCTCGCGGGCCGCGGCGAACTCCGGGAAGCCGTATCCCTCGAGCCGCAGGAAGTAGCGCAGCAGCGGGTGAAGCATGGCGGAAACATCGTTCACGGGCTCTCCGGTGACGAAATCGACCTTGATCGGCAGGGAGCCGTCGGGGCGCTGGAGGCGGACATACGTCCGTCCGATGCCGACGGCCCGTTCGAGCCAGGCGGGCTCCTCCGTCACGTCATACAGGTCGAGGAACGCCTGCCCGGCGCTGGCGGCCTCCAGAGTCATCGTCTTTCCCTGGTTCCAATCGCGCTTGGAGGCCTCCCGGTCCAGGTAATAGGTCGGCGGGAAAAAGGCCAGCGGCGCATCTTCCGGGCGGCTCTGGTCCAGGAGGAACTGCGCGGCGTTCCGCGCGATCGCCAGGGCGTTTTCCCGGCGCTCCGGCAGCATCGAGGCCACCAGGCACTCGTTCCGGATGGTCGCGCCGATGATCTTGCAGGGGTAGGTATTGTGGGAATAGCCCATGTCCGGGACCGTGCTTTCCGCCCAATGCTGGATCTCCGGCATCGTGTGGACATACAGCAGCGCCCGGATGGCCGCCTCGCGGTAGTCGCGGGCCGGGCCCGGATAAGGCCCCTCGTAAGGGAAATCACGCAGGAACGACCGCTCGCCCACCCGGGCCAGGACCGCGCCTCCGGCATCCAGGGCATCGACGGTCAGGGTCGTGTTGCCGCAGGGCAGCCGGTCCCAGACCGGAGACAGGTCCGCCGTCGGGGCATCGGCCTTGAACGTGACGGGGTCCGCGCCCTCCTGCGTCAGGGTGAACAGATACTGCGCCGCGCCGTCCGCTTCCGGGAAGCCGAACGCCGGGGCGTAGATGAATTTCTTGGCAAAGCCGTTCCAGAAGGGGTTGCGGCCTTCCGTGCCGGGACGGACCGGCTGGAGATACTCTTTCCGCGCTTGACGGTCAAGCGCTTCGTACGCCGGTGTCGAACAGGCGCACACGCTGCACAGGAGCAGCAGGGGCATGAAGCGTTTCATATAGGTGGGTGGTGCTTATTCCTTTCCGGCTTTGGCGGCCTTCTCGCGCCGCTTGTCGCGGGCTTTCTGCTCCCGCGCCGCGCCGCTCTTGAGATACTTCTTCCACTGTTCGTCGTTGAAAAAGCGATGGTAGGAATTGTAAATCCGTTCCTGCCACTTGTCCTGGACGGCGATGTAGAGGTCGGAATTGGAGACCTTGGCGTTCTGGAGCGTCTGCATCTCCTCCTGGAGCGCGTGGTAATCATGGACCAGGGTGGAATCCACATAGAACTGCTGCCAGTATTCGAGCTTGAGCGTCGAGGACAGGCGCTCGACCTCCTTGTCGATGAATTCCATCAGCTGTTTTTCCTGCTCCTCCGGGGACTGGGGCGCCTGGGCCCGGAGCTCCGCCGCGGAGAAAAAGGACAAAAGGGCGAAGAGCGCGAATATTTGTTTCATACAGGCAAAAATTCATTAAATTTGCAGTCTGGGGCACGGCAAAAACCGTGCGACAGGACAAAATTAAGCAAATTCCCGACAATGTACAAACGATTGAAAAGAACCGTCACCGCCGCCTGCGCCGCCGCGCTCGCCTGCTTCGGCGCCGCCGACAGCCTCGCCTGCACGAACGTCATCATTTCCAAGGGCGCCAGCGCGGACGGGTCCGTGATGGTCTCCTATGCGGCCGACTCCCACTACCTCTTCGGGGAGCTCTATTTCCATCCCGCCGCGGACTGGAAAGCCGGCAGCAAGCTCAAGATATACGACTGGGACACCAACCGCTACCTCGGCGAGATCCCGCAGGTGGGCCACACGTTCAAGACCATCGGCAACATGAACGAGCACCAGGTCATCATCGGCGAGACCACCTGGGGCGGGCGGCCGGAACTGGAGGACAAGCGGGGCGGCATCGACTACGGCTCCCTGATCTACATCACCCTGCAACGCGCCCGGACGGCCCGCGAAGCCATCGACATCATCGTCGATCTCGCCAACAAGTACGGCTATGCCTCCGAGGGCGAGACCTTCTCGATTGCCGACAAGAACGAGGCCTGGATCATGGACCTCGTCGGCAAGGGCATGTACATCCGCAACGGGGTCAATACCCGGAAGGGCATCGTCTGGGTGGCGATGCGCGTCCCGGACGGGGCCATCTGCGCCCACGCCAACCAGGCCCGCATCGGCCGTTTCCCCCTGAACGACCCCGACAACTGCCTCTACGCCAAGGATGTCATCTCCTTCGCCCGGCGGCAGGGCTATTTCGAGGGGGAGGATGAGGATTTCAGCTTCTGCAAGGCCTATTGCCCCCTCGATTTCGGCACGGTGCGCGGCTGCGACGCCCGCGCCTGGAGCGCCTTCAACATCCTTTCCGACGGCTGGTTCACCTACCGGGATGATAAAGGCATCGTCCACACCGACGACGCCTCCAGCTACCTGGACTATGTGATGGGCTATGACCTCGAAGGTTCGATGCCGCTGTTCATCTACCCGAAGAAGAAAGTGACCGCCAAGGCCGTCGCGGACGTGATGCGCGACCACTATGAGGGGACCCTGATGGACATGACCCAGGACATCGGCGCGGGCGGCAACGCCCTGCCGTACCGCTGGCGCCCGATGGAATTCACCGTGGACGGGAAGACCTATGTCAACGAGCGCGCCATCGCCACGCAGCAGACCGGCTTCTGGTTCGTCGCCCAGGCCCGCAGCTACTACCCCGACGAGATCGGCGGCATCCTGTGGTTCGGCACCGACGATGCGGCAACCTCCTATCTGACACCTATTTACAGCTGCTCGGAAGATGTTCCCGACTGCTTCCGCGTCGGCAACGGCGACCTGCTCCACTACTCGGCCACCTCGTCCTTCTGGATGAACAACCGCATCGCGAACGCCTGCTACCGGATGTACAATATCATGGCCCCGACCGTGCGGGAGAAGGCCGACGCCTTCGAGTCCCACCAGATGGTCTTCGGCACCCGGACCGCCGACAGCACGGCCGTGATGATGTACAACCGGATCGTCGAGCGCATGCAGAAGAAACTGAATGTCAAGGGCCGCGACGTGATGGTCTCCGGCGACCCCTTCGCCCCGGTGCGGAAATACCTGACGAAATACTCCGTCAAGACCGCCCAGGACCAGTTCGCCGAATGGACGAAACTCGAGGAGATGCTCCTGGTCAAGTACATCGACGGCAATGTGAAGCCGCAGGACGAGGAGGGCAACTTCAAGCACTCCGAGCACTCCACCGGCATCCCCGCCAAGGTCGAGTGGCCCGGCTATACGGACATATGGAAAGAAGCCGTGGTCCGCGACCACGGCGACATCATCGAAGTGAAATAGGCGCTACTTCGTGCCGAAAATGCGGTCGCCTGCATCGCCCAGACCCGGGACGATGTAGGCGTTTTCGTTGAGGTGGTCGTCCACCGCCGCGACGTAGATGTCCACGTCCGGATGGGCGTCCTGGACCCGCTTGATCCCTTCCGGAACCGCCACCAGGCACATCAGGCGGATGTTGGTGCAGCCCCGCTCCTTGAGCATCGTGATGGCGTCGCAGGCGCTGCCGCCGGTGGCGAGCATCGGGTCGGTCACGATGACCATGCGGTCCTGGATGTCCTCCGGGAGCTTGCAGTAATAGACCACGGGATTGTGGGTCTCCTCATTGCGGTAGAGGCCGATGTGGCCGACCTTGGCGACGGGGACCAGGGTCTGCAGGCCCTCCACCATGCCCATGCCGGCGCGGAGGATCGGAACGATCGCGAGCTTGCGGCCGGAGACCTCCTTCGCCATCATCTTGCAGAGGGGCGTCTCGATTTCGACATCCTCCAGGGGAATGTCGCGGGTGACTTCATATCCCATCAGGAGGGAGATTTCCTTCAGCAGCTCCCGGAAATCCTTGGATCCGGTGCGCTTGTCCCGCATGATCGTCAGCTTGTGCTGGATCATCGGATGGTCGATTACATGAACTTGGCTCATACGTTTCAGTGGTCTTTGCAGGGGCGGATCCGGACCTTCCGGAGTCGTCCCTGCACAAAGGTAGCGATTCGCGCGAACATCGGCAACGCTTTTCCCTTTTTTCGGGGAAGTTTTGTATCTTTGGGTCCGATAGCCCTCTCCCATGAAAAAGCTGACGACCCTCCTGGCGGTCCTGCTCGCCGCCGTTTCCCTCCAGGCCCGCGACCAGAAGGTGCGGGACATCGACATCGAACTGACGCTCGCGCACAACGGCAATGCCGTCATCCATGAGCGCTGGGACGTGGATACGGGCGACCGCATCACCGAGTGGTACCTCGTCCGGAAGAACCTCGGTGACATCCGGATCACCGACTTCAAGGTCTATGACGAGAAAGGGGAGATGCAGGACGACGGGGAATGGAATGTGGACCGGACGCGGGAGGAGAAGGCCGGGCGCTACGGCATCGTCCACAAGGACGACGGGGTGGAACTCTGCTGGGGAGTAGGGGAATATGGCGACCGCGTATTCCATACCCTCTATGTCATGACGCGCGCCGTCAAGTCCCTGAACGACTGCGACATGCTCCATCTGCAGGTGGTCTCGCCGGGGCTCGCCGCGCCACCGGAGCACGTGCGCATCAAGGTGGCTGTCTACGAAGAGCGCCTGGACACGGCCAACACGCGGATCTGGGGCTTCGGATTCGATGGGACTTCCGCCTTCGAGGAGGACGGAAGCGTCGTCTTCGAATCCGCCCATGCCTTCGATACGGAGGATTCCGCCATCATCCTGCTGCGCTTCAACAAGGGGTTTTTCACCTCCCCGAGCGTCCAGGAGCGTGATTTCCAGGAGGTTCTGGACAAGGCGATGGAGGGCGCGGACTTCGGGGATGAAAAAGAGCAGGACCCCGTCGCGAAAGGGATCGCCTACTTTTTCACGCTGGTGTTCATGTATTTCGCCTTTCTCCGGCCGTTCTTCCGCATCTTCCGGGACGGCGGCAGGAGCGGCCTGAAACTCGGGTTCCGGCCCAAGAAGGTGGACTGGTGGCGGGATATTCCGCTGAAGGGGGACCTCGGCATGGCGAATTTCATCCTCTCCCGCTCCGGGAATGAACCGCCCGGCGGCGGGATGCCCCTCGCCGTCATCCTCCGGCTGATCCACAAGGGCTACCTCCAGGTGAGCCGGGAAATCGAAGGGGACCCCGTCCTCTCTTTCTCGAACAAGCCGCTGGACGGTCTGGACAACGCCGCCCGCGAGATGTATTACATGCTGAAAGCCTCCGCCGGCGCAGACAAACTCCTGCAGGACAAGGAGTTCTCCCAATGGGCCATAGCAAACGCCAGCTCGGTCTATGACTGGTACACCCGGACGATGAACGACGCAGACACCAGCCTCCGGACCACAGGCTGGTACGATGCCAAAAAATCCGCCCTCACCCCTTCCGGCATGACGGAGGCCTCCCACCTCTTCGGCCTCAAGAACTTCCTGTCGGATTTCACCCTGCTGGACCAGCGGGAGGCCTTTGAGGCGGGACTCTGGAAGGAATACATGGTCTATGGCGCCCTTTTCGGGATCACCGACAGGGTCATCAAGCAACTCAAGGACATCGACCCGGCCCTCTTCAAGGAGACCTTCCCCTATGAGGTCCAGGACATCGGCTCGGTGGTGAACAGCTCCCGGGTCCTTTCCGGCATCATCCAAAAAGCCATCTACCGCGGCTCGCCGGACTTCTCCTACTCGTCCGGATCCAGTTCAGGGTCAAGCAGTTCCCGCGGCTACGGCGGTTCCACCTCCCGTGGCGGCGGCGGTGGCTACAGCGGCGGCGGCCGCGGCGGTGGCGGCCGCTAGCCGGTTGGCGGTTGGCAGTTGGCGGTTGGCAGTTGGCGGAAGCATACGCGGCCGGAAGTGGCACCAGCGACGGACCGGCGATGCTGGTGCGGTAGCCGGTTGCATGCGCGATCGGTAGTGGAAGGATGCGCGGCCGATAACGGCAGCAGCGACAGACCGGCGATGCTGGTGCGGCGTCCCCATGCGACTAGCAGATGTAGGCAGATGGAGGGTGGCGGCGGATATTAAGGGGAACGGTTACAGAGGAGCCGGGGGAAGGGGTGTTCCGCCAGGACGGCCGGCGTGTGTTTGAGCGCGGGGTGCCTCGTCGCCCCGCGCGAGTTAGCCGGACGAACCCCTTCCCCCGACCGCGACCGCCGTTCCCCGCCATGGAGCCGCCGCCCTCCATCTGCCTACATCTGCCTACCACCGCCCTCCACCGCATCTATCTACCTAACACCACCCTCCATCTGCCTACCACTGCCTTCGTCTACCCTCCACCGCCTCCATCTACCTACCACGGCCTCCATCTGCCCACCACGGCCTTCGTCTACCCCCCGTCTTCCTTACCGCGCGGTGTCTGTCGCGCTCCGTCTACCGGTAGCCGTGGCAGGTAAACACCTGCAAATCAAATGATAAAGCATGAGCGCCCCACCCCTTTTCAGGGGGCTCTGTTTTGTAAACAGCTGATAACAAAGCGCTTATCCGCCACGCTGTATCCGCACGTTGCCGCCCGGATAGCGGTTTTTGCAACCGGGTTGCAAAAGAAAAAACATTTCTTTGCAGTTGCAATGCAGCCGGCCATGTCCAGAAAAGAAACCATCACCGCCATCGTCCTGCTGACCATTCTCGGCACCAGCATGCACTTTGTGCACCATGTTCCCTTCTTCAACCGCTTCCTGGGGTACATCTTCCCGGTGAAGGAGAGCGTGATGGCACACATGAAGATGGTGTTCTATCCGATGCTGCTGCTCTCCCTGTACCTCGTCGTGACCCGGCGCGACATCCGGGAATTCGGCGCGCCCATCCTGGGCGGGCTGGCCGTCATGCCGCTCATCGTGGCCGCTTTCTTTGCCTACTGGGTCTTCGTCCGCCACGAATTGATGCTGCTCGACATCGTCATCTACATCGCCGCCATGGTCGGCGCCGTCCACCTGGCCGGACGTTTCCGCCAAAGCCGCTTCATCCGCGACCGGTGGCCCCTCTGGCTCATCCTGGCCGTCGCGATCAGCATCCTGACCGGCTACCTGACCTTCCATGGTCCCGATTGGATCATCTTCGCCAACCTCGGCTGAGCGCATCCCCGCACACGCGTCTTCCGGTCCAGCCTTTCTCCACTCGCCGCAACAGCAAACCTAAGCGCCGCGGGCAAAAACTGCCTTGTATGCCCGTGGCAAGGGCTTCTTTGCTTGCCGCGGGCAAAACAACTTCGTATGCCGGCCGCGGCTTCCCGACCCTACCGGAAATGGCCGGCGTCAAGGGACGTCAGCCAATAAGTTACACAGGGTGTCGCCGGCCGGGGAGGTGTCGTTAGGGGTGTCACGCAAAGCACCCCTAAACGCGAAAAGGGGCATTTTTGTCGTTAGGGGTGTCACGTGCAGCACCCCTAACGACAGTTGCCGCGAAAATTTGGAAGAATGGGGACAGTCGCGGCCGCAAGGGCGCAAGGGCGGGGGCTGTCGCGGCCGCGGGGGCGGAGGGGCGATGGCGGCCATGACCGCAGAAACGGAGAAGCGGGGACAGTCGCAGACACAATGGCGCAAGGGCGAGGGCAGTCACGCCTGCGGAAGCGGGAGGCTATTTTTCGAAGTGCTGGTAGTCTTTGACGGAGCGCCAGGCGCCGCCCCAGGCGAAGCCGTGATCGCGGAACAACTTGTAACAGAGGTCTGTGCGGTCGATTTTGTGAGGGAAGGACCGGGTACGGTCGGCGTAGGGCTTCCCGGAAGCCGGACGGACGTTGCCGCCCCGGACATAGGGATTCTCCAACGGGTTGATATCCACGGCCATTCCCAGGGCATGGCGGGAGAGCCGGCGGAGGCCGACGGCCTTCCGGTAATTGAAACAGGAGGTGTTGTCCGCCTCCATCGAGGCATCGTCCGAACCGCCGAAATCGTCGATGAGCCGGATGCTCCGGATGGGGTAGGCGGCAAGGTAAAGCTGGCGGAAGATGGCCACCAGGTCTGCGGCAATCGCTTGATTGCAAATCATTTCCCCCTGTTGCACCGCCCCGTCGAAATCCCGGTATGACAAGCGGAGGTACCGCAGTTCCGACAAGGGGATTTCCGCCCCCTCCGGATAGCTGACGCCCCGCATCCGCGCCTCGATCTCCGGAGGGACCGCCGATGCGACGAAGACCGTGTCGGGGGCGCGCGGCGCAGAATCCGTGCCGGAAGAAGCCTGCGCCGCTCCCGGTGCCATCAACGCCCGCTCCGCACCGGTCCCCCGCCCGCGCTGTCCGCAGGCGGCGACAAGCAGGGAAACAAACAGGAAGAGGAGCGGCGTGCTGCGCACGTTACTTTTTTTCAACGCGGGAGAGCGCCAGCGCCCGGTAGGACAGGCCGTCAGGGTCGGACAGGAGCATGCCGGCCTCGCGGCGCAGCGTATGGGTGGCGCCGTCCTTGTCGGTCAGGATGACTTCGTCCTTTTTCGCCACGTAAGTCCCCTTGCTCGTATAGCTGGAAGTGGATCCGGGAATCGTATCGACGCTTCCGTCCGTGCTCATGTACATGGTCGGATGGGGCGGCGTGTCGAACGTCGTCGTCAGTTCATATTCCGTCGCCGAAGTGAATTCCAGCGTCGTGGTGATGGTGATGTTGCCGACATCGGCCAGGAACTCCTGGTATTCCTGGCTCCAGCAGGTGTTCTTGAGGCCGGAAGAACGCTTGCACATCACCGAGCAGGACACGCATGCGGCTGCGATGATCAGGGTTAAAAGGATGCGATTCATGATGGGGCGGTTGATGGTTCTTCTGCAAAGTTAATGTTTATTTCCGGAAACACCGCCGGGGGCGGCGGCTCCGGGATACACGCGGGCATACAGGAGAAGGTCCGGCCGGAATTCAAAGTGCATCGTGTCGTAGTGATACCATTTTGTTCCGGAGACAAATCCATGTTTCTCAAACACTTCCACGATACGGGAGGGAATGCGGTTCCGATAGGCGACCGCATCCGTTTCGCCGGCGCCGGGGTTGTTATTCCGCCAATAGTCGGCATACGCCGTGCAAATGTCGATGGCGATGCCGTAGCCGTGGGCGCTCCGGCGCCTGGCCCCCCGGACCTCGCGCCAGAAGAAACTCGAGGAATCCTTGAAATAGCGGGCATACCGGCGCGGCAGCGCCTGCAGCTCCGCCGCTACGGCCCGGAGGCTGTCTGCCGCCCCGTTGACCGAGGTGAACAGGAGCTCCTGGCCGAACCAGTCGACCCGGACGAGATGGCGCCACATCTCCTCCGGCAGATGGCCGTACATTTTCATCATGAATGCCTCGCTGCGGTACCGGCCCGGATCCGAAAGGAATGCCGGCTCCTCCGGCACCCCGAGGGGATAGACATCCCGGAACATGTCCTCGATATCCGTATCATCCAGGCGCTGCCGGAAATCCTTCTCCTTCCCGTCGTCGCACGGCATACGCTCCCCGTCCGTGAAGAGGAGCGCGCCGTCCGCATACCCGCAGACAAAGTCCGGATAGGCCGCCTCAAGAACGCGCGCGAACAGGGGGATTGACTGATCATCAGATATTTCCACTGCGGCCGGTAAACCGGCAGCCCCGCCCCGCGACCCGCGGCAACCTGTGCACAAGCATGCCAGCGCCACCATCAGCCCCGGTACGGCCCAGTGGATCATTGGCATCTTTTTCATCGGGATGTCCGGTTCGACGGTCTACTCTTCCCAGACGGGGCGGATGGATTTCCCGAAACAACGGGCGCCAAAACTGCCGAAGACTTCTTCGGGACCGACTTTGATGTCATCCGCGTATTCAGGACTGGTCGTAAGCGTAGACGCGTAGTAGTAGCCGAATTCAGAGGGGTGCGCATCAAGAGGTAGATCAATCGTTTCATAAGCCGGGCTTTCTTGAATCAGCTCTGTAAGTTAGCAATTATTCCCGAATCGCACAAAACGGTCAACGGGGTGTTCCCTTCAAAATGACAGCAGGCCTTTACAACTCAATGAAGACGAAGGAATGCGGCTGCAGGGAAAGGGAAAGTGTTCCGTCCGGCTGCAGGGCCACCGGGTACTCGGTATACATGCTGAACGCGTCCGTGATATGGCAGCGGACCGTGTCATCAAACCTGCCGCCGTCCAGACGCACCGTAACGTCCCTGGCCGAAGTGATGTTGTCGTCCAGGACATACCGGCTTACCAGGATTCCAAGCCGGCCTTCGGCATCGCGGGCAGCGGTGACGCGTACGTCAGGGATCTCGCATTCCGCCTTGACCTGCGTGCCAAGGGTCTTTAGTTTTCCCCAGGCATACAGGGCCCAATAGCTCCAGATGGGGGTATCGCTGGCGGCATCGAAAAGGCCGTTGAAACGGGTTCCGGGAGTCCAGACATAATACATCATCATATCCGTGGGACAGTTCTGGCCTTCCTGCATGGAGGCGCAGACAAAGGCGCCGGCCTTGGGGCTGGACATCATGCGGGAGGAATAGGGATAGTCGTCCGTCCAGCTCTTGATGTAGTTCCATTCGTTCAGGAAGGACTCGGTCTTGTCGTAGCCATACTTGTCCAAAAGGGCGCGGACCTGACAGGAATAGTCCACATAGACCGTGGGGTCATACTCGTAAATATGCCAGGCGAAGAAGTCCAGCGGGACATTCCTGCGCCGCATCTCTGAAAGAAGCCTTTCATACCAGACGGGAATTTCCCTGACGCCGGGATCCTTGCCGGACATGGCGGGGCCGCCGATCCGAAGGTCCGGGAAGCAGCCCTTGAGATGCTTCACGGCCACCTCGAAAAAGTCATAGAACTGCTCCGGAGAGCCGGCCCAGCAGCGGGGGTTCTCCTTCCACTTGTCGTCATCCCACTCAAGGTTGGGTTCGTTCCATATCTCCCAGTATTTTATGTTGTAGCGGAAGCCGTCCGCCCAGCCCTCGTTGTAATGGCGGATAATATGCTCGCATATCCGCGCCCACTTCCTGTTGTCCTTGGGGGGATAGATGTTGTACTTTTTGAGCGGCTGGTTCTCGATGCTCTGGCCCAGGCGGTAGAACACTTCGACGCCGGCGTCCTGGATGCTCTTGACATACCGGTCCGTCAGCGTGAAGTCGTAAGACTCCGGCTTGTCGGGATCCTTGGAGAAATCCGGGAAAATGATGGAAATGTCCACGACGTGCTCACCGTAAGCACCGTAGCCGGCGGCGTCATGGTTACGGGAATAGCCCACGTTAGCCGCCCGGAAATACCCGGTTGTGCCGGTGTACACCTGTTCCGCATTATTGATCCTGGGGCCGTTGTTCACGGCGTTCATCCGCTTGATGGGGCCGACGGCCGCATCCTTTGATACGACGATCTGTGCCCACAGGCAGACGCCTGCGCACAGCAGGGCCAGACAAGATGTGATGATCCTTTTCATATTACCGGAGCAGTACGCTCTTCTCACGCTTTACAAACTGGATGGCGATGCCGGAGGGGTCCCGCATCATGGCGCCGTCGAATCCGGGTGCTTTCTCATGGACGACAAGGGTGGCGCCTGCCTTGGTGAGGCGCTCTATGTCCGCATCCACATCCTTGGAGGTGAAGCCGAAGTGCAAGGTCAGGGGATCCATGGAGGCATAGTCCGGGGCAGCGGGTTGTGTCTTTGCACGGTACATTTCTATGGCAATGCGTCCGGACGCATCCACAAGGAATGTCGTATGCGTTTCATCGTCTTTCTGGCGGGTTATCGTGAATCCGAGGTTCTCGCACCACCAGGCTGCGGTCGCGACGGGATCCGCCACGTCAATGGCAGGATGCTCCAGGACGAATCCGTCCGGATTCACCAGTTCACTCTTCCGGCCGCATCCAAACAGGACCTGGATGGCGGCGACTGTTGCTAGAAAATACTTCTTCATATCATTTATCATTGACATATCCTTTCACGTCATCCCACCGGTAGTAAGGCCCCGAGTATGCCTTGAGTTCCGGAATCATGGTTTCCTCTTCGTTGGCAAGGAACTTCACCAGGACCAGCCCTTTACGGTTCCTGTAGAACACGATCTGGAGGTTTGTGGCGAAGGGGCAGTGCCTGACGCCGTTCCAGTTGCGGTAAGCCTCCTCCGCGGTCAACCGGGGATAGCCGTAGCCCTCCAGGCCGAAATAAGCACACAGGGCAAGGAAGGGCAGGTCGTGCCCGAAAATGAGGTCGGCGGCCACGGGAGCCCCGGCGATGGCTTCGTCCGCCTTGCGGACGACTTCCATGACAAGCGGCCTGGCCCGCGGCATGCGCTCGTCGCCAAAAGGCGCGGAATTGCAGTGCCCAAGGTAGAAATTGAGGGCATGGCGGGCATAAGCGGTTTCAACGGCCTCCCAGGGCAGGAAGCTGAAACGGTTCTCATCGATATCATAGGCCTCTGCAAACTGGGCAAGGGTGAAGATGGCGGAGATGAAACTCTTGGGCTTGACCCCAGCCAGTTCTTTTCCCCGGACCGGGTCCCTGAAGAATCGGGCGAAAACAGCCATCGTATCTATCGGAATGTCCGTCAAAGGCCCGTGGATAATATCCAGGGCTTTCTGCTTGATGGCACTGCCGCTGCCGCTGGCGATAAAGCGTTGGAACTTGACTCCGCTATCCCAGGTCATGACCAGGTCCTTCTTGCAGGCCCTGAGCGAGGAGGTGAAGGCCGCCATGCTCACAAGACAGCGCGGCACATCCGATGAGAGGGCATGCACTTCCCCATGGCGGAACACCTGCGGATAGCGGCTATACATCCTCCGGGCAAGCATTTCATGCTCCCGCGCGCCTCTGGGCGTAAGGCGTCCCTCCATGCCGTCATGAAGCCGGATCATCTGCCTTGCGCAGGCAAGGAGAGAATCGCCCGACGCTGTGATGATCCCCTCCCGGGCCGCGGCCTCCAGGCAGTCCCTCAACAGCACATAAGGTTCATCGGAGGTGTGGGAACGGGAGCCGTGCCGGCCATAGTGGCTGATATAGAAAGGCTTGAAGCCCCGAGGCGCGGGCGTATCTTTCAGCGGATGGAACTCATAAGCGTGAACATTGAAGGATGCGCGCTGCGGAAATTCCCGGAGATAGGCGTCCATCTGGGGCGAGAGCTGGGCGTGGGACGCCGCTGCGAAGGCCAAAAGGAGTAAGCTTATAAGGAGTCGTTTCATGGGCTAAAACTGAAGAGGATAAAGCGTGGTAACGAAACGCTGCTCTCCGCTACTGGGCGCACGGGCAACGTCCAGGCGGATCACAGGGCGGAGGGTTTTTTCGTGCATGGCCTCGCTGAACCAGTCCCGGTCAAGACTCACCTCGGAACCCGCAGGCCCGGAAACCCGAATCCGGAGGCCGGCATCGCCGTCCCTGTAAAGATACTCGCCGGGAGCGGTTTCTTCAATGGAACCGGCTCCAAGGCCGTTTCGGAGCGTCAGGCGGCCGGAAGCGGGGCCCTTAACCACATCGGTCACCACAAAGTATTTCTCATCCACGAATTCAATGCTGCGGCGGCGTGTAAGGCCCTCATAGGCCTCATGCTGCACGGTGAGGCGCTGGACCCGTCCTTCGGGAGTCCATTCTATCACCTTTGGCTGAGGGTCGTCATAATCCCTGTCGTCAAGCGTAAGGGCATTGTGGCGCGCAGTGGCCTTGAAATAGGCCCTCCAGCGCTCGATTTCATCGTCTCCGGAATAGGTATAGGCCCCGGCATCGGGCATAAGGATCTTGCCGTACGCCCAGAGCTCAAAGGTGCCAAAGTCCGGCTGGGCGTGCCACATGCCGCGTTCCGTGGCCTTGATGGGCATAATGATGCTGTCGTCCCTCCAGCCGGTGCGGAAGCAGTAGAATCCGGTATCCGGATGACCCGAGGTCTTGCAGGCGGGAGGGACAATCCCGAAATGTTCCAGGAGTTCCTTGTCCGGAAGGTCGTCCCTGCGGCGGGCATCGCTGAAGCAGGGGTGCGTTCCGTCCGGATAACAGTAATCCAGATAGTAATGGATCATTCGGACCAGCTGCTCCATGCATTCCGGAGGGAAGAGGTCCTTCCGTCCGTTCTTTACGGCAAGCTGGATGGCTTCGTCATAGGATTCCACGAAGCCGATGTGGTAGCCGGGGTCGAGTTCATAGTGACAGCCGTCCGGATAGGACTGGCGCGTGATTTCCTCATTCAGGTTATCCACACCTGCCTTGACCCAGGATTCCGCATCCTTGAATTCGGGGAAGCAGATACCGGCGCGCAAGATGCCGGAAGACTGATGGATCAGGTGATTCCCGGCGGGAGAGAAAGACTGCATGAGGACAGACGCGTTCTCATGGTAGGAGCGCAGGAATTCCATCAGGAACTCCGGCGTAAAATGCTTCGAGTCCAGGAAGAGGGCGAACTGCCGGCACCAGCGCAAAAGGCGGATTCCCACCTCCAGCGGCCTCCAGGCAAAGCATTCGTTGGGAGCGTCGATACCGAGGGCTCCGCTGCTCACAGTCCCCCTCTGGTCTATACCGAAAGGCTTGTACGGATTCTTCTGCACCCAGTCGCGGAACTCTGCAACATACTCCCTGGCATATTTCTCCTTGCCGGTCGTGCAGTAAACCTTCGCCAACGACGTCCACCATCCCTGCCTGTGGAGCTGCACCCGCATCTCGATGTCCTTTACCGGCCAGTATTCCCAGTTTATGTCCCTTCCGTAGTTCCAGACCGTATCTTCCAGGACGTGGAAAGTATGACGGAGGGCGTCCTCGGCCCACAGGAAGTCCGTGTCCGACGCCTCCCTTGACTCCTCCCCGGGGATGTAAACACCGGGACGGGTGCGGTAATACGCCAGAAGGGCCTCGGACGCCTTTCCCCATTGCCGGTTGTCGCAGCACGCCTTGACCGCCTCCAGACCGGGCCTGTCCAGGTCCAGAAGGGCAAAGACGTCCTGCATGTCCCCTGCAGAAGCGCAGGCGACAAGGCAGGAAAAAACGCCCAGAAACAGTATTACCCTTTTTGCGATCAATACTTTTTAGCAAAGATGGCATTTTTTTCTTGCAAATCCATGCCCGGCCCGGCAAGGCCCCGCTATTCGGACACCTGCGGTTTCAGGAACTCCTGGAGGGAGTTGCGATAGACATTCCCGTAGAAGGTGTCGTTGTAGAGGCCGGCGCGGGAGGTTTCACCGTTGCGGGTGGCGAAGAGCAGCAGCACGCCCGGGAGGCCCTCGCAGAAGGAGCCGGCGGAAAACGAGACTCGAACTATTTCTTGTAATGTGTTGATAATCAGCGATTTATAAGAACACAAAAAGACATCAGGTGAAACATAGGTGATACTTTCATGGCTTATCAGGACGTATAGGGAAAGCGACTTGTACGGCCACTTGACACCCATAAAGACGACTTCTGTAGACTTCAAATACAAGCACCGATAATGGGCGGAACGGGATTATTTAATTTTGGATTATTTAATCTTGCATAATTCAATCCTGAATAATATCTTTGCCTAAAACGAGAAACGATGCTGCAGCCGAATCCTTTCATCATTACCGCCGATTACTACGGCCCTGAGTATTTCTGTGACAGGCAGGCCGAGACGGAAGCCCTGGAAAGCAATATCGCAAACGGGCGGAACACGGTGCTGATTTCGTCCCGCCGTATGGGGAAGTCCGGACTCATAGCCCATGTGTTCAACAGAGCGTTCGTGAAGTCGAACTTCAAAACATTCTCCAT
>JAEEGF010498678.1_pt1 | contig 25387 bp, 18 predicted proteins | sample 9134171 | NCBI WGS metagenome assembly JAEEGF01 (sample SAMN16246542, study PRJNA631951) | gut metagenome | biome: gut microbiome; feature: rumen; material: AP-attached | host: Bos | place: Iran: Karaj | collected 2018-10 | reverse complement strand
AGAGGGCTTAGCAGGCAAGATGAAAGAAGCTTCACAGGCTTCCGGTAAATCCTTGGAAGGCTTGCAGGTATCTTCTTCTGATATGACCAAGAAGATTGATGAGATCTCCAGAACCATCCAGGCTACACAGAATGCAGTTAGCAATATCAATGAAAAAGTAGAAGGTATCTCCAGTATCGCTAGCCAGACCAACCTCCTGTCTCTCAATGCTTCTATCGAAGCAGCAAGAGCTGGTGAAGCTGGTAAGGGCTTTGCAGTCGTAGCAGAAGAAATCGGCAACCTAGCTGATGATTCCGGTAAGATGGCAGAAGATATCCGCAAAGAAATGGATGTGCTCCTGGCACAGGCTGAAGCAGCTGTACAGGCTGCAGAAGACGTACGTCAGGGTAACACAGAACAGCAGAGTGCACTTGGTGAAACCATCACAAGTATCACCGGCATGATCGGTGATATCGATAGCACCGTAGACGGCGTGAAATCCATCAGCGATGGTGCTGCTACCTGTGATGAGTCCAAGAATGCAGTGGTAGATACCATGAGCGCACTGTCTGCTATCTCTCAAGAGAATGCAGCAAGCTCCGAAGAGACAGGTGCTTCCATGGAAGAACTGTCCGCTACCGTTACCACACTTGCTGGTGAAGCAAACGATCTGAAAGATATCGCAGCAAAACTGAACGAAGAAATGAAGTTCTTCAAGGACGATACAGAAGCATAAAATAAATGGATAAAGGCTCCGGCATCATGCCGGAGCCTTTTTTTGACAAAGAAGTAAAAAAGAGCAACTGCATTGCAGTTGCTCTTTCGAGTTACAGATGTAATTACAGCTGAGGACCAGCGGATACAAGTGCTTTACCAGCTTCGTTAGTTGTGTATTTTACGAAGTTCTTGTTGAATCTTGCAGCCAGGTCTTTTGCTTTTGTTTCCCATTCGGAAGCATCAGCATAGGTGTCTCTAGGATCAAGGATTGCAGAATCTACACCTGGAAGCTCTGTAGGTACTTCGAAGTTGAACATAGGAATCTTCTTAGTAGGAGCTTTGTTGATGTCACCGGAAAGGATAGCATCGATGATACCACGGGTATCTTTGATGGTGATTCTCTTGCCTGTGCCGTTCCAACCTGTGTTTACAAGGTAAGCTTTTGCACCGGATTTCTCCATTTTCTTAACAAGCTCTTCTGCATATTTTGTAGGATGCAGTTCCAGGAATGCCTGGCCGAAGCAAGCGGAGAAGGTAGGTGTAGGCTCTGTAATACCACGCTCTGTACCAGCAAGTTTAGCTGTGAAACCGGACAGGAAGTAGTATTTGGTCTGCTCTGGTGTCAGGATAGATACTGGAGGCAGTACGCCGAACGCATCAGCGGAAAGGAAGATTACGTTCTTAGCATCTGGACCTGCAGATACAGGATTTACCTTCTGTACAATGTTTTCAATGTGGTTGATAGGATAGGAAACACGAGTATTCTCGGTTACGCTCTTATCATCAAAATCAATCTTGCCATCAGCAGCTACAGTTACGTTCTCAAGAAGAGCATCTCTCTTGATTGCGTTGTAGATATCTGGCTCAGATTCTTTATCCAGACCGATAACTTTTGCGTAGCAACCACCTTCGAAGTTGAATACGCCGTTGTCGTCCCAACCGTGCTCGTCATCACCGATGAGGAGACGTTTTGGATCTGTGGAAAGAGTAGTTTTACCTGTACCGGAAAGACCGAAGAAGATTGCTGTGTTCTTACCTTCCATATCGGTGTTAGCGGAGCAGTGCATGGAAGCCATGCCTTTCAGTGGTAAGTAGTAGTTCATCATGGAGAACATACCTTTCTTCATCTCACCACCATACCAGGTATTGATAATAACCTGCTCACGGCTTGTGATGTTGAATGCTACACAAGTTTCGGAGTTCAGGCCTAATTCTTTATAGTTTTCTACTTTTGCTTTGGAAGCGTTGTATACGACGAAGTCTGGCTCGAAGGAAGCAAGCTCATCAGCTGTAGGCTGGATGAACATGTTCTTGATGAAGTGTGCCTGCCAAGCTACTTCTACGATGAAACGAACTGCCATACGGGAGTCTTTGTTAGCGCCGCAGAATGCGTCAACTACGAAAAGTCTCTTGTTGCAAAGTTCGTTCTTTGCGATTTCTTTAACTTTTGCCCATGTGTCTTCAGACATTTCATGGTTATCATTTGGATATTCAGGAGTGGTCCACCATACAGTGTCTTTGGAGTTTGCATCCATAACAATGTATTTGTCTTTAGGGGAACGACCTGTGTAGATGCCGGTCATAACGTTCACTGCACCAAGCTCAGTCTCCTGTCCTTTTTCATATCCTTCCAGAGAGGATTTCATCTCCTCAGTGTACAGATCTTCGTAGGATGGGTTGTAAACAATTTCAGTAGTACCGGTAATGCCGTACTTGGTTAAATCGATGTTTGCCATTTCTCTACCTCTTTCTTTCTTTGATTTTCTATTGTTTCCAAATGGGAAGGCCCATTCGTGAAAGCACATTTGGATACCTTGTTAAAAGGATATCACACCCTACATTATACATGATTTATCGAGAAAATCATCCATATTTTCTGAAAAAATCACCCCATTTTCTTAAAAAAGGATAAACTTGATGTCACTCGAAAAGCAGTCAGGAATTGGTGTATACTCAAAGAAGATTTTTGAAATCCTTTGAACATAAGTGTGAAGATTTAAGGAGATTGACATGATATATACCGTAACCTTTAACCCGTCCCTGGACTACATCGTAAACGTGCAGAATTTCCGCCCAGGCGTGGTGAATCGTACCGCCACAGAGAAAATCCTCCCCGGAGGAAAGGGCATTAATGTATCTATTGTACTGGGGAATCTTGGGATAGACTCCTGTGCACTAGGATTTGTGGCCGGCTTTACAGGTGATGAACTGATGCGACGCATGGAGGAGTTTGGATGTAAGACAGACTTCATCCGCGCCAGGGAGGGTATTACCAGAATCAACGTGAAAATGATGTCCGGGGTGGAAGCTACTGAAATCAATGGCCAAGGCCCCGCGATTACGGAAGATGAGATTCGTCAGTTGGAAGAAAAATTAGAGAAGTTGCAAAAAGGAGATTTACTGGTAATCTCCGGCAGTATACCAAGCTGTCTTCCTGCGGATATGTACGAGAAGCTGCTTCACAAAGTGGAAGGCAAAAGCATTCACACCGTAGTAGATGCTACGGGAGAGTTATTGCGCAAGGTGCTGCCTTATCATCCTTTCTTAATCAAACCAAATCATCATGAACTTGGGGAATTATACGGTGTGCAAATCACCGATAAAGAGAACGTGGTGAAATATGCGAAGAAATTACAAGAAGAAGGTGCCAGAAATGTGCTGGTATCCATGGGTGGCGAAGGCTCTGTGCTGGTAACAGAACAGGGTGAAGTCTACAAGGCTGAAGCGATAAAGGGGAAAGTGGTGAATACGGTTGGCGCCGGAGATAGTATGGTGGCCGGATTCATCGCTGGATATATCACCGGCAAGGGTGATATGTTAGACGCCTTTCGTACCGGACAGGCGGCAGGTAGTGCCAGTGCATTTTCTGCCAACCTGGCTACCAAAGAAGAAGTGGATGCACTTCTACAGAATCTATAATTACCAACGCACACATCATAAGATGTGTCCTTCATTCCTTAGGGATGCTGTTTCATACATTGGCAGCATCCCTTCCTGCTTTTCTAATGTTCAGAATCCAAAAGAGACAATCCAACATCGTATAGATTACCGGTGGTGGCATCATTTAGCCATTTGGCCATGGTGACACCATCGGATTTCATGGTGGTAAAGTACAGTTCTTTTAGAGCAGTATGTACGGTACCGCCTTGGGTGATGCCCGGAATTGTCATGTCGTATAAGTACATAGTGAAATGTGGATTAAGTTCTTTTAATTCCTTTACCATGGTGCATAACTGTTGGTAAAAAATCTCTTGTACTTCGCTGTTTGTGCCGTATACTTTGTGAGCCATGTCGTTATAGTAAGTGCTGAGAAGGTAATCTCGTACGCTGCTACCGTAGAGATATTGAAAGGCATCTCCGTATCGTCTGTATAAATCCCGATACCAATCTAAAGTAATATTATCTGAGCATAGTGGAGCTACAATCTCTTCCTTGGCATGCCACAAATCTCTGGCAGTTTTTGCCCAATCTGCATACAGAAGCTGACCGCTGTCAGAAAAAAGCGTAATGCTCTGGCAGTCCGGATAGAAGTCTTCTTTTACGTCAGGAGCCAGAGCCGGTACCGCGAAAGCGCCGGCAGAATTTCCTGCAAGGAGAATCTGAGAAGGATTTGGGAAGAGCTTCTTTGCTACCTTCATACTTTCTCTAAAATTCTCATAGCCATGAAAATGCAGCGTGGCATCCTTTCCCTCTTCATCCACGTAGGACATAGTGCTTTGCCCTATATGAAAATCCCCGGTGGAATAGGTGATGACCACACAGTTCCAGTCAGCGAAAGGATTCAGCGGGTTTCTTTTATCTGTGATGCCGATGTGGATATTCATAATCTGGGTAAAGGGACGCAGATTATTCCAGTAGTAGTTGGGCAGGCCTGCTGCCACGCGACCACCTGTAACGGGTCTGGCCGCGGTGAAATCGTTCCAGGCTACGCCGCCACCGGATAAGATGATGCAGAGCTTGTCCGTGGTACCTTTGCTGACATAGATGTGATACTCACTTCCGTCTCCGGAGAGTCCCTTTTCCAAAGGAACAGCGTACCAGGTTTTTTTTCTGGGTTTTGGCCCCAGGTTTGAAGGCTTTCTTCTTGGGCGGGAAAGTCGTTTGCCTACAGCGTTTTCTACAAAATCCCCAATTTGGCTTGCTACTTGCTCGTTGTTTAGGAGTGCCATACTTACCTCGTCTAGAAATTCAGTCGTCTGTGAAGGGAACTTTTCAGGGCTCTGGATTGGAAAATCAGTACGCCGGCGTTAATGACCAAAAGTACTGCGATACTGATTACAGGCAAAAGCTTGTGCTTGGTGATTCCCTTCCAAATCGGATATAACTGCCCAAGAGACAGAAGCAGATTCAAAAACAAGTAGGAAATATACTCGATTGGGTGCATCTTGGCTACCAGGGCAATGATAAAGGTGATGAGACACAATCCTAAAAAGGAAGCCGGAATCATCCAGGAAAGAGACCAGCCGTAGAAGCCGTATTTTTTATCAATGACATAGTCAATCAGGATGGCGATATAGACCTCTACCGTTATGACTTTCAAAATGTTATTTCGCAAGTACATGGTAATCAGAATATCGAGCCAGCCTATGATCAGTCCCCACATCACGATGGGTACCCAAGGGAACTGCCTGTGGGTCAGGTAGTGGAAGGAGATAAAGAAAATCTCCGCCGTTACCAGAATAAAGGTGATGAGCTTGAAAAAGCTAACGCGGCTTACTTTTCTTGGCTTCTTTGGCGGGAAAGCCGGCTGATCAAATTCTTCGGCTTCCAGTTCTGTTATTTTGCTTTGACAAAGAGGACAACATTTTTTTTGCCCTCTGATTTTGATTTTACATTTCGGACAATATTGCATTTTATTCCTCCCACTTTTCGGTCACAGCATCGTAGTCGTTGGTGGATACTTCCACATCTACGCCTAAAGCGATAAGCCTGCGGAAGAAGTTCAGCATGACAGGGTGCACCACATAAGGAGATACCTCTCCGAATACCATGGCATCCTTGAAGGAACTTAAACAAATCTGCTGGGATGGTGCTGCCATAAAGGCACTAAATTTATTGATGTAAGGTTCGTATTCTTTCGGCATTTTAATTTGGCCAAGATTAGAAATGGTGGTTGTGACACCTTTCTTTACCTGGCGATTGAAAAAGCCGATGAAGAAATCCTTGATGAAAAGGGGCACCATCTTCACGATAACATTGTGCTCCAAAGCAGCATAGGAGTTCATGGTCTTACGAACATTTTCCTCTGATAATTGATCTTCAAATGCCTTCTGTACATGGGGCAAAATGCTTTCTAAAGTGCCTTCGTACAGGCTTGGGTCGTAGGATACCGGAATGACACCGAAGAAATTACGTACGGTTTCTGATTTGAAGAACTGACGTAAATTTACCGGCACACTGACTACGATAGGATTATGCCTAATCTGGCGTACAGACATACCGTCCATGACGGCCTGCATGTAGATGGAGGTCACAAGGACTCCTACGGTGGTGTGGTAACGGTGAGCCAAATCCAGCATCTTGCTTGCAGAGACAGTTCCTTCTACCAGGTGCGGCAGCAGGTTTTCATCTTTTTCTCCGCTGAGCTGATAGGCTTTTTTGCGGGACATGCTTTTTAACTGTGCAAGACCGTTTTGCTTTTGATAAAAATGATCGAAGGCGTCGCCTTCTTTTTCTCCTACGGAAGAACTCTCGAAAAGTTCATTTTCCGTCACCTCCAGTTGATACCGAAGTTGCAGATAGCGACCTACGAGTCTTCGGAAGAACAGGAAGGCTCCGGTACCGTCTGCAAGGACGTGGAACATTTCCAGATTGATTCTATTTTTATAATAATTGACGCGAAGAAGCACATTCGCCCTGCCCGGATAGTACAATGGAGCACATGCAGGCAGTGTATCTTTGGTAACAGATACTTCCAAGCCTTGATCCTCTAAGTAATACCAAAATAGTCCGCGCTTTAGGACACAGCGAAACAGAGGGAAATCCCCCATGACTTCATCCAGCGCGTCTTGTAAAATGGACGGATCCACCGGGTCTGTGCACTCACAACTGATTCTGAAAACGCGGGTGTCAGCACCTTTGGCAGAAGACGGTATAATCTTTGCTGCATTATCTAATCGATACCAGGTATGACTCTTTTCCAAACTACATTTCCTCTTTCTTCAAAACATTTCTCTTTAACAAGTATAACTGACTTTTGGAAGAATGCCAAAATATGTGCAAATTTTTCAAAAAATTTAGAAAATAAGCCTATTTTCTATCTATTATTCACATATTTTATGGTATGATAAAAGAGAACTATTGTCTCGCGAATGCGATGTTTTTGTATTAGGGGAAAAACAATGCAATTAGAGCAAAAAAAATTATTATTATACGTAATTACCAGCAGGGAATACTTAAGAGGAAAGAGCCTGCCGGATGCCATTGAACAGGCATTAAAGGGCGGTGCGACCATGGTGCGTTTCAGAGAGAAAGACCGGTCTTTGCCGAGCCTTATGGATGATGCGAAAGCCATCCAAAAATTGTGTAAGGCATACCAGGTTCCTTTTATTGTGGACGATGATATTGCCATGGCTTTAAACATGGATGCTGACGGTGTGCATCTGGGCCAGGACGATATGAAACCAAAACATGCGATTTTGTCCCTGGGACCAAATAAAATCGTAGGTTCTTCCGTACACAATGAAGAAGAGGCTTTTCTATCCATTTCCAGTGGTGCTCATTATTTGGATTGTGGCTGCTTATTCTCCTCTATATCAGCGGTCAATAACGTGCTGATTACAAAGGAAAAACTAGAAGCGGTTTGCAAGATGGCAAACGTTCCTGTTATCGGTAACGGTGGCGTGAATCTTTCCAACGTGGAAGAGTTAAAAGATACCGGTATCTGCGGCATCTCTGTAGCAAGAGGTGTCTTGGACTGCGAGGACGTGGAGACCGCTACGCGCGCATTGCGAGAGAAAGTTGAGTCCCTATGGGGATAAAGTAATACAAGAAATGAGGTTTTATTTATGTCAAACATTCCAACACCACACATCAGAGCAAAAGAAGGCGATTTTGCTAAGACTGTTTTAATGCCCGGAGATCCACTTCGCGCAAAATATATTGCAGAGCATTATTTAGAAGATGCAAAGCTTGTAACAGATGTCAGAAATATGTTTGGTTATACAGGCACCTATAAGGGACGCCCGATTTCTGTGATGGGTTCCGGTATGGGTATGCCTTCCATCGGCATTTATTCTCATGAATTATTTGCTTTTTATGATGTAGACAATATTATTCGTATCGGTTCTGCCGGCTCTATCAGCGAAAAATGTAATGTGCGTGACGTAGTCATTGCACAGGGTGCATGCACCAACTCTGCTTGGGCAAGCCAGTTTGATTTCGGTGGTACTTTTGCACCAATCGCAGATTTTGATTTGCTTTCCAAAGCAGTAAATATTGCAAAAGAGCAGGGAACCAGAGTAGTAGTTGGCAACGTATTATCTTCCGATCCTTTCTATAATGCAAAGAAGGATGCCAATAAAGCCTGGATGGATATGGGCGTGCTTTGCATCGAAATGGAAAGTGCTGCACTGTACATGGAAGCAGCCAGATGCAAAAAGAAAGCATTGTCCATTCTTACCATTTCTGACAGCTTAATCACCGGGGAGGAACTGGATTCTGAACAGAGACAGAACAGCTTCCACCAGATGATGGAAATGGCATTGGAGTTAGCATAAGGAGTTAGGAAATATGGGAAAATTTAATAGAGTTTTTGTAGTGGTATGCGATTCCATGGGTATGGGTGCTATGCCGGATGCGGATGATTTCGGAGATCATGGTGTAGATACCTTGGGTCACATTGCAGACACAGTGGAATCTTTTGAGATTCCGAATCTGGAAAAGCTTGGCATTGGTAACTTAAAGCCGATGAAGCATGTGAAGAAGGTAGATGCGCCTATGGCTTACTATTGCCCACTTAGAGAAGCCAGCAAGGGTAAGGATACCATGACCGGTCATTGGGAAATGATGGGACTTTTGACCACCAAGCCTTTTGTCACTTTTACAGATACAGGCTTCCCACCGGAACTGATTGCAGAACTGGAAAAAAGATGTGGCAAAAAAGTCATCGGTAATAAATCTGCCAGCGGTACAGAAATTCTGGAAGAACTTGCGGAGCAGGAAATCAACGAAGGCAAGATGATCGTCTATACTTCCGCAGACTCCGTATTACAGATTTGTGGTAATGAAGAAACCTTTGATCTGCAGAACTTATATCGCTGCTGCGAGATCGCCAGAGAAATTACCATGAAGGACGAGTGGAAAGTAGGTCGTGTCATCGCAAGACCTTATGTAGGCAAGAAAAAAGGTGAGTTCAAACGAACCAGCAATCGTCACGACTATGCTGTAAAACCTTTTGGCGCTACAACTTTGAATGCTATGAAAGACGCCGGTCTGGATGTAATCTCCATCGGCAAAATCAATGATATCTTCGTGACAGAAGGTATCACAGAGGCATATCATTCTGACAGCTCCGTACACGGTATGGAGCAAACCATAGAGCAGGCCGAAAGAGATGGCTGGAGAGGCCTGTGCTTTACCAATCTGGTGGATTTCGATGCCCTGTGGGGACACCGCAGAGATCCAATCGGATATGCTCGTGAAATAGAAAAATTTGATAAGAACTTGGGGAAATTCTTAGACGTTATGAAAGAGGATGATTTGCTGATTATCACAGCAGATCATGGTAATGATCCTACTTATACCGGTACGGATCATACCAGAGAAAAAGTACCTTTTATCGCATATTCCAAAGCGTTTACAGGAAGCGGGGAACTTCCTGAGCAGGATAATTTCGCGGTAATCGGTGCATCCATTGCAGAGAACTTTGATGTGAAGATGCCGGAAGGAACAATAGGATCTTCTATTCTTGGTTTAATGAAATAGTTAGTATTGAAGTAAGCGTAACTGGCGACCATGTGTAAAAGGAGAAAACCATGAAAGGACTATTAGATGTAAACCCAAGGGAACTACGAAACATGCCGGTAGAGGAAAAGTTCAAGACCGTCTTCAAGAGAATCGTGATTGGCGCGTTTGTCTCTATTTTCTTGCTAACCTTTACCATAGCAATCAGCTACACCGGCATTATGGCTATGAAGACTAATGCAGCAGTTGGAGACGTGCAGGGAGAAATCCGAATTGATATTCAGGCATTATCCAAAGCTTTTTTGTGGGCGATGGCTTCACCGGATGAGGCGATTCGTGAAGAACAGCTGGGCAAAGCGATGGATAAATTTGCTGAGTTTGATGCGAATCTTCAGAAGTTTTCGAAACTGTATGACAATAAAACACTTTTGAATCAGGTCAGCACAGATTTAAAGGTAGTTGAGGCAAATGGTGTAACCCTCGGAGAAATGTTCCAAAGTGGTGCCGGTAGCGAAGAAGTATTCTACTATTTTAACGATACCTTATATCCATCCATCGATGTGGTGGCAAAGGATTTAAAACAGGTTGCAGCAGAAACCACTGCTACATCAGAACGTGTCTATATGACGATCATGATTGCGGTTTGGATTATGATTGCAATCGTTGCAGTTGTACTGGTTATGATTCTGCGTTTTATCATCAAAGCGAGAAAGGTTCTGTCGGATGCAATCCTCATTCCGGTACAGGAGATTTCTGCGGCAGCAGATTCTATGGCCAAGGGCAATATGAATATTCACTTGGATTACGATGCGGATGATGAGCTTGGCAAGCTGGCAAAAGACTTGGATTACTCAACTACCGTGGTAGAAGAGGTGGTATCCGATATGAGCAATTCTCTGGATCGTATCGCCGGTGGAGACTTCACTGTGGCCACAGAGCATCCGGAACTTTATGTAGAAGATTTTGCCCCAATCAAAGAGGCGGTGGAAAAGATTGTAACGCAGCTGTCTCAAACCATGTCCAATGTCATGGAGGCTTCCTCCAGAGTGGCACAGGGTGCAGCAAATATGTCCGAAGGTGCATCTGACCTGGCAGAGGGTACTACAGACCAGGCTGCTGCTGTAGAACAGCTTACTGCAAGTGTAGTAAGTGTCAATAATCAGACCAAGGAAATGGCAACATCTGCCCGAAAAGGTGTGGAACTGGCACAGCAGGTTCGTAAAGATGCAGCAGAAAGTGCTGAAAAGATGCAGGAAGTTACAAAGGCCATGGAAAGCATTACAGAAGCTTCCAAGGAAATCGAACAGGTAACCAATGCAATTGAAGGTATCGCGAAACAGACCCAGCTCTTAGCGCTAAATGCTTCTATCGAAGCAGCCAGAGCAGGAGAAACCGGTAAGGGCTTTGCTGTCGTAGCGGATGAAATCAGTGCATTGGCAAATGAAAGTTCCGAGGCTGCAAAGAGCACGCACGAACTTATCAACAGTACTTTACAAACCATCCAGAATGGTAACAAAGTGGTAGATATGACCACAGAAGCTTTGAATCAGGTGCAAGAATCTGTCAATAATATTGCCATTATCGTGCAAGAATCGGGGGAGATGGCAGAATCTCAAGCCAAAAACATGGAAGAAATCAACAACGGTATCGAGCAGATTTCTTCAGTTGTACAGAACAACTCTGCTACAGCAGAAGAATCCAGCGCAGTATCAGTTGAATTGTCTACGCAATCTGAAGAACTCAATAGACTGGTAAGTCAGTTTAAGGTGTAAAGTTTAACAACGGGGTAGAGACGTGGGAGTATTGAAAAAGTGTTGGCACATGCTGACGCAGGATGTAGACGATGATAACGAATCCAAAAAAAGAATTATTTTGTTAAGAATACAGGCACTGGTTATGTGCCTGTACTTCTTAGCACAGGCCGGGGTGTTTTTGTGGCGTAGTGATGCGGAGCTTTCTATTATTGCTTTTGCACTGTTACTGGCCCATGCTGCGGCCTTAAACATGACCTATCACAATTTAGGCAGAACCGTACAAAGGTATTTGCTTTTCTTGTCCTGGGGCTGGATTATTTTTTACGTGGTGATGTTAGGCTGGGATTTGGGTGCACAACATTTTGTTTTCGTGCTCCTGATTTTTGCCTGTATTACCAGCCATGATTCGGTTCACTATAAGGTATTGGAGGCGATTATCCTTTGCGCTACCCGTATCATTCTGTATTTTTATACAGACTATCATGCACCCATTGTGTTGATTACGGGTAATTATGGTGCTGTTTTTCAGATTTTGAATACAGTCACCATATTCATTTCCGCTACAGCCTTGATTCTGGTATTCAGCCAGAACTCTCTGGAGATGGAAAAGAAACTGATTCAGTACAATGAAAGACTGAAGGAAATGAGCAACAGAGATTCTCTTACCGGCTTGTATAACCGCAGACGTATGAAGGAAAAACTTCAAGAAGTGGTCACCAAACAGGAGAAAAAAGGGAAGTTTATCTCTATTGCCATTGGCGATATCGACTTCTTTAAAAAGGTAAATGATACCTACGGGCATGAGGCCGGAGATGCAGTACTAAAAGTGCTGGCCGATTTCATGGACCATTATATGAAAGAAAACGGATTTGTCGGTAGATGGGGCGGAGAAGAATTCCTTTTCGTGTTTACCCATATGAATGCGGACTATGCGCAGGAGAAGTTAGATGCGTTAAGACGCAGTATTTCGAAAATAGAAGTGCCTTACGAAAATACCGTGATACGTGTGACTATGACCTTTGGTCTTGAAGAACACACTTACTCACACGATGTAGAACGAACAATCAATGAAGCAGATAAGAAATTGTACCAAGGAAAAGAGAAAGGAAGAAACTGTGTAGTCTATTAATCCATTTGATAAAAGGGGAAAATAATGAATTTTTGGAACATAAACTATGATATAGCAGCGCTTGTGATGCTGTTGGTAATGATTGGCTTTTTCGTACATACCAAATGGCTTCCTACTTATGCAAATCGATTCTTTATTGGTGCAATTTGCATGAGAATCGTCACAGTAGTAACAGATATTGTGGCCTGTGTCATGTTGACACACTATAGGGACTTTGGATTAGTGAGCCTGTATTGCAGTAATCTGCTTTACTTTCTTTTTGAATTTACCGCAGCGTGTCTTGTGCTGCTTTTTGCGTTACAGGTTACCGTAAAACTCACTGAATGTCCGAAGGCTGTGGTATTGCTGATTAAGATTATATATGCGGTGTGTATGATAGTAATCTGTAGTACGATTTGGAATCATTGGCTCTTTGGCATCGATGAGAAGGGCTATTATAACGGGTTCGGATATGGAATCTTTAAGGTTGTGAACTTCTTTATCGTATTAACGACCATGGTGATTGCCATTACCAGAAGAAAAGACATATTACGGATTCAACTTTTGAGTTTTGGCATGTATGCTGCTTTGCACTTTGTAGGGCTTGTGATTCTGCTAGGGGTTTCACCTATGACTCCGGTAGGTGGAATGACATCCGCGCTAGGACTTTTGATCATCTTTCTGGCATTTCAAAACCCGGATAAATACGTGGATTCCAAGACAGGACTTTTCAATCGAAGGGGCCTGATTCGAATGGGACAAAATGATGTAAAAGCGAGAGCCACAATTTCGCTTTTCTGTGTTCAACTGACCAATTATCAGAACGTTTCAGCTTTCAATGACCGAAGAGTAATTGAGCAATGTATGCGACAGGTAGGGGAATGGTGCAAATCTACCATGAACGATTTTAGGTGTTATTACATCTCCAAGGGCATATTTGTGTTTGCACATGATGGAGAGATTAATACCAGCGTCTATAAAGGTATGATTCGAGATAGGTTCAGTCATCCGTGGGAAACCGATAAGGGCGAAATCACTTTCACTACGTCTATGCAGTATTTTCCAAATGCGATTAGCACTGTGGATGCCGAAGAAATGGTAGACTGTATAGAGGCGGCTGCTGAAAAGTACGCGCATTCCGGGAATGCTTCCTTCCGAGTCATGACAGACGATATCGTAAAGGAAATCAGACGACGCAGGGAAGTAACAGAAGCCATCGAGAACGCTATCGAGAAACGTTCGGTGCAGGTATTTTATCAGCCTATTTTTGATTGTGAGACTGGGAAGGTAAATGCCGTAGAGGCACTGGCCAGATTGGAAGATGAAAAACTGGGCAGAATTCCGCCGGATGAATTCATTAGGCTGGCAGAACAAAATGGCAGCATTCTGGATTTGGGTGCTCAGATTTTTGAAAAAGTATGTCTGTTTACCAGCAAACCGGAAGTAAAGGAACTTGGTTTGGAGAGAATCGATGTGAACCTTTCTCCAATTCAGTGTAGATACGAGTGGTTGGTAGCTGAATTTAGAACCATTGCATTCAGGCATGGAACGGATTTTAAAAACTTTAATTTTGAAATCACAGAATCAGCTACAGTGGACGAAGACCATTGCGTAACAAATATAACGCAAATAAACAGAGAGGGCGGAAGCTTTTCTCTGGATGATTATGGTACGGGGTATTCCAATTTGGTGAGTATCCATACCATACCTTTTGAATACATCAAACTGGATAAATCAATTGTATGGGCTTATGTGGAACAAAAAAATGATATTTTGCGCCATATCACCGAGATGTTTACTGCGCAAGGCTTTAAAGTAATTGCCGAAGGTGTGGAAAATGAAAAGATGGTGGAGGCGTTAAAGGAAGTAGGTTGTACAGGGTTGCAAGGGTATTACTTTGCAAAACCTTTACGAGAAGAGGAATTCATAGCATATATGAAATCCGGAGAATACATCACAGATTCAGCAGAAGGATAGAAAGAGACAGGAAGAATGGAACAGAATAGACCAAGAGCACGAAAAAAACACGTAGAGGGAAATGCAACAGGACTGTATCGTAGGCCATCAGGGACAAGTAGCGGCGGCGGAGAACGCTCAGGTGGTTCCTTTAAAATGAAACTCATCATTGCCATTGCCGTACTCCTTTTGGGTGGCGGTGGAGGCGGAGGACTCCTAAGCACTTTGCTTGGAGGTGCTTCTAATCCCTATATGGAACAGCAAAGCGTTCAAAGCCATAGCTGGACAGACACCAGCGCCAGTGCAAAACGCGGGGAACTGGACCGCACGGTGGCAGAAGGCAGTAGAGCAAAACGAACCCAGATTCTTGGGGATGGACAGGACCAGGTAACCATCATGGTCTATCTGTGTGGCACAGATCTGGAGTCCAGAAGCGGTATGGCTACCAGCGACCTACAGGAAATGGTAGCGGCAAAGTCTTCTGAGAAGATGAATGTCATCGTATATACCGGTGGGTGTGCTTCTTGGAAAAACAATGTGGTGAGCAGTAGCAAAAACCAGATCTATCGCGTGAAAGACGGCGGTCTTGAACTACTGGTAGAAGATGCGGGCAACGGAGCTATGACAGATCCGGCCACTCTAACGGAATTTATCAAATACGCTAATCAGAACTATCCATCCAATAGAACCAACCTGATTCTTTGGGATCATGGCGGCGGTTCCGTCAGTGGATATGGATACGACGAAAAGAACAAAAATAAAGGTTCCATGAACCTGGTAGGAATTCAAAAAGCACTAAAAGATGCAGGGGTTACCTTTGATTTTATCGGCTTTGATACCTGCCTCATGGCTACCATGGAAAATGCATTGATGCTGGATGAGTTTGCGGATTACCTCATCGCTTCTGAGGAAACGGAACCGGGTGTGGGCTGGTATTACACCAATTGGATGAGCAGATATGCGGAGAATACATCCATGCCCACCATTGAAATCGGGCAAAATATCGTAGACGATTTCGTGGATGTATGTAATCAGAAGTGCCGCGGTCAGAAGACTACGTTATCTGTAGTGGATTTAGCAGAGCTAAAGCATACAGCACCACAGCACATGACAGCCTTCTCCAAATCCATTACGGATTTATTGGATAAAAAAGAATTTACAACCATCAGCTCCGCAAGAAACAAAACAAGAGAATTCGCGGTGAGCTCCAAAATCGACCAGGTGGACTTGGTGCATCTGGCTGAAAATATGGGAACTACAGAAGGGAAGAAACTGGCAGAAGCGGTAAAGGGTGCTGTGAAGTACAATCGAACTTCATCCAGTATCAGCAATGCCTATGGTCTGTCCATTTATTTCCCAGGGCAGAATAGAAAATATGTGGATTCTGCAGTACAGACCTATGATGTCATCGGCATGGATGATGAATACACAGATGCGGTTCGAAAAGTGGCTTCTCTGCAGACAGTGGGTCAGGTGGCTACCGGTGGAGAGAACAGCCCGGTATCCAGCCTTTTGGGGACAGGAAACGGTGGCATCGTCACTGAAGAAATGCTAGGACAGCTTTTGACCAGCTTCCTTTCCGTGAGTGGCGACAGATCCGCTTTTCTGAACGATGACTCTGTGGACTTAGAGGCCATGAAGGCTTACGTAGCAGAGAACCAATTCGATGCTTCCGAACTTGCCTGGTCATATAACAACCACGAAGACAACCGGATTTGCATCTCCATGAGTGAGGACAACTGGAAACTGGTAAACAAGGTAGACCAGAACCTATTCTATGATGACGGGGAAGGCTACTTAGACCTGGGTCTGGATAATCTGTATGACTTTGATGAAGATGGAAATCTTTTGCCGGATTTAGATTATACCTGGCTTACCATAGATGGACAGGTGGTGGCTTACTATCATGAGACCACAGTGGAAAATGGAGAAGATTATACTATTACTGGTCGCGTGCCCGCACTTTTAAATGGAACGCGAGTGAATCTGATTTTGGTATTTGATCAGGACCATGAAGAAGGCTATATCGCCGGAGCCAGATACGACTATCATGATGGGGAGACAGAAGCAGTCGCAAAAGCGGTAGATGAATTGCAGGAAGGGGATACCCTAGATTTCATCTGCGACTACTATGATTACGAAGGCAACTATCAGGACACCTATCCATTGGGCGAGCAGCTTACCTATCACGATGGTATGAGAATTGCCAATGGTAGATTGGATGGTCAGAAGGCCAGAATCACCTATGTGTTTACAGATATATATCAAAACGAATACTGGACAGAGGTACTGAAGCAGTAGCGAGTACGGAGTTTGGACATGAGAATAAAAGATAAATGGCTGCTGCGGGGGATGGGAATCCTCCGCAGTATTGCGTCAAGGGGATTATGGATAACCCTTCCGGTAGGGAAACATACCAGCTTTGGAATATATAATAAGAATAAAGTCATTGCAGGAAATCAAAAGGAAAACACAGAGAGATTTGAAGAACATTTGGCGGATGTGGCGTTAGATGGAGGCTTCATAGAGCATCAGGAAAGAATGCAGGATATGAAGCTTGGCGCTTACCCGCTTTCTTTTTGCGGCTGCGAGACCATAGCTGTGTATAATGCCATGAGTCACTTGAATCCGGAAGGCGGTTTCTTTAAAGCGCTGCCTTCCATCATTACCTACTTCGAAAAAAGAGGTGTGGCCTTGGCAGGTGAGTTTGGCGTTGATCCAAGAAGCCTTTCTTCCTATTTTGATGAAATGGGTTATCGTACCTATATGACCATGAACCAGCAGGAAACTCTGCGCATCATCAAGACCACAGATGTCTACATTATGACATTTTATAATAATAGGAAAAGACTCAGTGACATGATACATACGGTGTGCATCACCAAGGGGAAAGATGGCAGACTGAGGGCTCACAATGCAGGCACCAAGGAAAGTTATCTGAACCTGCAGGAAATGATGAGGGATCTAGGCGTAAAAGGCAAAGCAGAAATGATTTGTTTCCTTGGAATCCGGAAGCCAAAAGCATAACGGGTGCGATTGTATTTAATGAAAAACAAGGGTGTACAAAATTAAGTACAAGATTGTGAATTCGTTGACACTCTTGTATACAATATGCTACATTTTGAATTGACAAAGAATTTGTTATTTCTTTGACAAACAGTAAGTAACAATTCACATATATTTTTTAAAGGAGGAAATTCCATGTTAGAAAGAGAACAGTGGAACGGTTTCGAAGGTAGACTTTGGAAAGAAGAAATCAACGTTCGTGATTTCATCCATAACAACTACACACCATATGACGGTGATGAAAGCTTCTTAGCAGGTCCTACCGAAGCAACAAACAAACTTTGGGGCAGACTTCAGGAACTTCAGAAAGAAGAAAGAGAAAAGGGCGGCGTTCTGGATATGGAAACAAAGATCGTTTCCAGCCTTACAGCTTATGGCCCTGGCTACATCGATGAGTCTATGAAAGACTTAGAGCAGGTTGTAGGTCTTCAGACCGATAAGCCTCTTAAGAGAGCATTCATGCCATACGGTGGTATCAAGATGGCTGAAGAATCTTGCAAGAACTACGGTTATGAACCAGCTCCAGAATTACACAAAATCTTTACAGAATATCACAAAACACACAACCAGGCAGTATTTGATGCTTACACACCTGAGATGAGAGCTGCTCGTCATACTCACATCGTAACAGGTCTTCCTGATACTTATGGTCGTGGACGTATCGTAGGCGACTATCGTCGTGTTGCTCTGTACGGTATCGATATCCTGATCGAAATGAAGAAAAAAGATTTAGAGAACTGCGGCGACGGTACAATGATGGATCACATCATTCGTCAGAGAGAAGAAATCTCCGAGCAGATCAGAGCTCTTCAGGGCATGAAAGAAATGGCTAAGATCTATGGCTATGATATTTCCGCTCCTGCAAAGAACGCTAAAGAAGCTGTACAGTGGTTATACTTCGGTTACTTAGCAGCTATCAAGACTCAGAACGGTGCTGCTATGTCCGTAGGACGTATCTCCACATTCCTTGATATCTATATCGAGAGAGACTTAAAGGCTGGTATCCTTACAGAGGAACAGGCTCAGGAATTAATCGACCACATGACCATGAAGTTCCGTATGGTTAAGTTCGCTCGTATTACTTCCTACAACGAATTATTCTCCGGTGACCCAGTATGGGCTACTCTTGAAGTAGGTGGTACAGGTCTCGACGGTCGTAGCATGGTAACAAAGAACGACTATCGTTTCCTTCACACATTAGAGAACATGGGACCTTCCCCAGAACCAAACTTGACTGTACTGTATACTTCCAGATTACAGGACAACTTCAAGAAATATGCTGCTAAGATTTCCGTAACTACATCTTCCATCCAGTATGAGAACGATGATGTTATGAAAGTTGTTTGGGGCGATGACTACAGCATTTGCTGCTGCGTATCCGCTACTCAGACAGGTAAAGAAATGCAGTTCTTCGGTGCTAGAGCAAACCTTGCTAAATGTCTTCTTTACGCTATCAACGGTGGTATCGATGAGAAGTTCAAAGAGCAGATTGCACCTGCATATGCACCAATTACTTCTGAATATTTAGATTATGATGAAGTAATCAAAAAATACGAAGTTATGCTTGATTGGTTAGCAGGTCTGTATGTAAACGTACTGAACCTGATCCAGTATATGCATGATAAATACTACTATGAAGCAGCAGAGATGGCTCTGATTGATACCGATGTAAGACGTACATTTGCTACCGGTATCGCTGGTTTCTCTCACGTAATTGACTCTCTGTCCGCTATCAAATATGCAAAAGTTAAAGTAATTCGTGACGAAGACGGTCTTGCAACTGATTTCGAAATCGAAGGTGACTTCCCTAAATATGGTAACGATGATGACCGCGCTGATGAAATCGGTGTATGGCTTCTTCACACCTTCCTTGAAGACATCAAGAAGAGACATACTTACAGAGATTCCGAACCTACTACTTCCATCCTTACCATTACTTCTAACGTTGTTTATGGTAAGTTCACAGGTAACCTTCCTGATGGACGTAGAGCATGGACTCCATTCGCTCCAGGTGCTAACCCAGCATACGGCGCAGAACAGAATGGTCTCTTAGCTTCTCTGAACTCTGTTGCTAAATTACCTTACGAATGGGCACTGGACGGTATTTCCAATACTCAGACCATGAACCCATCCGCACTTGGTCATGACGACGAAGAGAGAAAGAACAACCTTGTAAACGTACTTGATGGTTACTTCGATCAGGGTGCACACCACCTGAACGTAAACGTATTTGGTAGAGAAAAACTGGAAGATGCTATGGAGCACCCAGAAAAACCTGAATATGCTAACTTCACAATCCGTGTATCCGGTTACGCTGTTAAGTTCATCAACTTAACTCGTGAGCAGCAGCTTGACGTAATCAACAGAACATTCCATAGCGCTCTGTAGAAGCAAATAAGGCACCGGGGTCAATCCGGTGCCTTACCTTTTTTACCGGTATCAATAACCTTTATTATTCACCCTCGAAAGGAGACCCCATGATCGAAGGACGCATTAATACAGTTGAAACATTTGGTTCCGTAGACGGTCCCGGCGTTAGATTTATCTTTTTTATGCAGGGATGTCCACTTCGATGCGGATACTGCCATAATCCGGAGACCTGGAGTATGACGGAAGGCGGAGAGGTGATGACTGCGGAAGCAGCCTTCCAGAAAGCATTTCGTTTCAAAAATTATTGGAAAAATGGTGGCGGTATCACAGTAAGTGGTGGCGAGCCACTGGCACAGATTGATTTTCTGATTGAGCTATTTAAGCTGGCAAAGGCAAAGGGGGTACATACTTGTATCGATACTTCCGGGGCTCCTTTTACAAGAGAAGAGCCCTTCTTTGGTAAGTTTAAAGAATTGATGGAAGTCACGGACCTATTGCTGGTAGATGTAAAGCATATCGATAATGAGAAGCACTTGGATTTAACCGGCAAGACAAATACCAATATTTTGGATATGTTCCATTACCTGGATGAGATTCAGAAACCTATTTGGATTCGTCACGTACTGGTTCCGGGATATACAGCAGATGAGGACAGCCTAACCAGACTGGATGCCTTTATTAAGACATTATCCAATGTACAGCGTGTAGAGGTACTGCCTTATCACGCTATGGCTATTACCAAGTATGAGAAGTACGGAATTCCCTATCGATTTAAAGATGTAGAGATTCCTGATTCGGAAACTATACAGAAGGCTAATGACCTTTTGCATACAGCAGAATATACCGGCTATAAAAACTAGCCGAGAGACCGCAAGAAAACTACTCTTGCGGTCTTTTTTTCGTTGTAGCATGAGGCAGAAGCATAGTATAATGAGTGGGGGAAATGTGAGGGAGCGAAAATGTGGGCTAAAATCAAAAACAGAATCGAAATCATCAGAGATCAATTACATCCACAGTGGGAAGTAAATTCTGTACTCGCAGAAATCGACCGCACCAATATGCGTATCGGTATGATTGCTGCACTATTTTTTCTGGCTGCAGAGTTACACAGTTATTACACTATGTGGAAACGAAGCCAGTTTTTTGGTATCTTGGTAACCAGCTCGGTGGGAAGTCTTGACAGATACTTTTTTTATGAGTGTCTGACCATTGCTTCAGTTGCTACAGTTACTTTGTTTGTAATCTCGCTTTTATACCGTATAGAAATGGTTGGACATAAAGCTGCACTTTACATTATTAATGTAGAGACTGCAGCACTTGGACTTTTGGGCGTGGGCGTAGGATATTGCGGACAGGATCCCTGGCGTAAGGCTACCGTGTTTATTGTTATAGAAGTGATTGCCTATGGACTTTTCTATGTGCAACCCTATGTAGCCATCTATACAAGTAGCTTTTATTTTTTGGCGTTCTATTTGACTATTCGTATTAGACATCCCTGGGAAAGAATCCGCCCGATTTGGTGGATTATTATTTGGGTTGTCTTAATCTTTGACTGTGTACTGAAGTACACAAATCTTCGAAATTCCGCTGTGAAAAATGACAGTATTCAGAAGATTTCCCTTTATGATGAACTTACCGGTTTGAAGAACCGCTATGCTTTGAAGTTGGACATGAATGAATATGTAGGCAAGAAACTGCTGGTTATGCTGGTGGACGTAGATGACTTCAAGCACTTTAATGATACCTATGGACACAAGGTAGGCGATGAAGTGTTAAAGCAGTTTGCCACATCTATGGAGCACTGCTTTTCTTCTAGAAACAGTTTCCGCTACGGTGGAGATGAGTTTGTCATTTTGATGCCGATTTACCCCGGCAATAATGCGGAGAAAATCGTAGGTATCTGGGGACTGGAGGATCGAAGCCTTCGTATTGATAATAGGGAAGTATATTATACCAGTTCCTGCGGATATACCTTTGGCGTGGCTAAGTCTGAGGAAGAAATCATCGATATGATTTCCGTGGCAGATAAGATGATGTATGAATCCAAGCAAAATGGTAAGAATATGTCCAGCGGTAGACCCTATCATAATGGAGAAAGCGTGGAACATGATGCGCCGGAACAGATTACAAAGATTCGTTCCAATACCAAGGATGATTTGACAGGACTGGCTACTATTATGCAGTTCCGTACCCTGGTACAAAACGCTATCGTGGATTATGAAGATGCTATAGAAGAATACGCGCTGGTATGTTTTAACTTAGAGAATCTAAAAGTTTATAACAAAAAGTACGGATTCTATGAAGGGGATAAGCTTTTGCAGTCTATCGCCAATGCCATGAGGGAAATCTTCAATACCAGTTATATTACCAGATTCCATGACGATCACTTCGTGGTAATGGATCACAAGGAAGGGTTAGAGAATCGAATCGCCAGATTGCAAGGTATGCTGAATCAACGTGAAGCGGAAGTCATGGTGCGTCTCCCGGCAGGTATCGAATATATGAAGGCCGGGGAAGACCTGGGTATTATGATCGATCATGCAAGAGCTGCTTGTGACAGTATTCGGGATAAATACGATAGCAAGATTAAGGTCTATGATCAGGAATTAGAGGCATCTCTTTCTATCAAAGAATATGTACTGACCCATTTCGATCATGCGATTCAGAATGGTCTTATTCAGCCGTATTATCAGGCTGTGGTACGAAGCAGCGATGAAAAAGTCTGCGAAGCAGAAGTACTGGCAAGATGGGTGGATCCGGAGAAAGGCATGATTGGACCAAATGAATTCGTGCCGGTGCTTGAGGATGCACATCTGATTCACAAACTGGATTTGGCTATCATCGAGCAGGTTTGTAAGAACATTGAGATACTGAAATTCCATGGTATCGTGTCTCTTCCGGTATCTATCAATTTATCCAGACTGGATTTCCAGTTATGTGAAATCTATGATGAGATCGAGAGACTTCGAAAACAATACCGCATTGCAGTAAAAGACCTCCACATCGAGGTTACGGAAAGCGCCTTCTTTAATGATCAGGATTTCCTTAGATCGGAATTAGAGAAATTCCGAGCAGCGGGATACGAGGTTTGGATGGATGACTTTGGTTCCGGATACTCTTCTCTTGGTAACTTGAAAAACTTCGATTTTGACACCTTGAAAATCGATATGAGTTTCTTACGAGAGTACGAAGAAAACGAAAAGGCCGGCATCATCCTGGACTCTATCATCAAGATGGCAGAGAAGCTAGGCTTACATACCTTGGCAGAAGGTGTGGAAACCAAGGCCCAGATGGAGTTCATGAAAGCGCTGGGCTGCGAAAAACTGCAGGGCTACTATTATGCAAAACCTATACCGTTTAGTGAAATAGAAGGCCACGTGAATAACGAAAGACAATATTTAGCAGAGGATTTATTAGTGGAAGGGTAGGCGTAGCCACCCTTCCTTTCGCGTAAAAGAAAAAATGATATTTATAATTAATGCTCTAATCAATTACCTTATTTTTATTTTACTGATTCATTTTGGCTGGAAGACAGGTTTGAGAAAACAAAGAGTATGCTGGGCTGCATCTTTGGCGGTGGTTTTGGCGGCTGGACTAGTAGATTTTTACTTTAATCAGGATGTGCTATGGGTATATCTAATCTGGTCGGTTGTTTCAATGTGGCTTTTGTTTGATGAAAAGCCTATTAGTATGCTACTGCGAGTACTTGTTCTGATATTCTTTACGGGCATGGTTGATGTATATTCTACAGTGATTGTGCAAATCCTTATCTTTCATCATGCGGTTGATAGATCGGTGATTAGCTGGTGGATGTTCCTGGCCTATCCTCTATCTTTGGCAGTATATGCCCTGATTTACTTTGGCATTTTAAAGCGAACAGGAGTATATCTTTCCCAGATCCATAATAAGTATAAAGCAGCGCTGCTGTTTTTGATGCTTATCTTCGAGTGGATTGTTTTGTATGTGTTTGATGTTGCGTATTCGATAGAAAGTGATTACAACGCATACATGCATTTTAGATTTTTGCTTTGCTTGGTAGGTGTATTCTACTCTGTTTTCATAACGATAGAATTGGCGAATCGAAATTATCTGTTTAATAGGAAAAATGCAGAACTGATTCGTACAGTTCAGATACAAGAAGAACAGTATGATTATCAGAAGAAAACTAATATGGACATCCGCAGGTTTAAACATGATATTAGCAATCACATGGGAATCCTTGCAATGTACCTAACAAAGAGGGAGTATGACAAGGCGGAAACGTATGCAAAGCAGATTATAGAAATTGCTGACACATTTTCAAAGAACATCAAAACAGGAGATGAAAATTTGGATGTGGTATTGAATCATTTTGCATATGCCTGCGAGAAAAAGAGCATTCCCATGCAGGTGAGAGGACAGGTTGGAAATCAGTTGAAGTTGAATATGATTGACTTGACGACACTGGTTGGAAATATTATGCAGAATGCCATTGAGGCATCTGAAAACACCGTTGAACCAAACATTGAGGTATGCTTATCAGGAAATGATAACGAAGTTTTTGTGACGGTTAGAAATCGAGTCGACAGTAATAAGAAGCCAGTAGAAGGATTTATTACTACAAAAAAAGATACTATTAATCATGGATTTGGGATTATAAATATAAAAGATATTGTAACAAAATATGGCGGGGAATGCTATTTGGGGACACAGGAAGTTGAAGGTAAGTCTTTTTTCTGTGTAGAGTTCTCCTTACCAAGAGGGTGATGGTATGACATTTGGTATTGTTGAAGACGAACAAGTATGGGCGGAACAAATAAAGCAAGAGGTTGAAAGAAAGCTGTTCTCACTAATGAGTGATTTTAAGGTTCTGACGTTTAATAACCCAGAAGATGCAGAGGAGTTGTACGAGAAAGTCGATTTCTGGTTTTTGGATGTTGATTTAGGAAAAGGCAAGGATGGCTTTGCACTAGCGGAAAAGATAAAAAGACGGGGCAATGATGCAGTGGTCTGCTTCCTGACTTCACATGTGGAATATGCACGGGATGGGTATAGGGTTTGTGCATATCGTTATATTGATAAAAGCCATTTAGAGGAAATCGGGGAAGCACTTGAGACGTGGATGGATAGTGAGGTCAAAGAGAAAGATATTCCATGTCAAACGGAGAGTGGCATTATCTTTTATAGAAGTAAGCGCATCTTGTATATTGAAACTGAGAGACGAAAACTGAAATACCATCTGGATGATGGAAAATGTGTTGTTTGTACAGGAACTCTGAGTAAAACGGCCGAACAGATAGAACAACATGGATTCTATATGATTCACCGATCTTTTATCATTAATTTGCAACATGTAAGAAAAGCGGACAGTAGGAAAGTTACTCTCTCGGATGGTACGATTATTCCGGTAAGCAGAGAGCATTATCAGGGATTTAAAGAGAGCTTCTTTTACTGGAGAAGAGACCACGCTGTGTAGTTTATGCAATAAATGTGTAGTTTGCGCATGATTTAGCTGCAAAGATATCCTTTGTGATATAAGGAAGTCATAATTCAT
>JAEEGF010186415.1_pt1 | contig 25389 bp, 30 predicted proteins | sample 9134171 | NCBI WGS metagenome assembly JAEEGF01 (sample SAMN16246542, study PRJNA631951) | gut metagenome | biome: gut microbiome; feature: rumen; material: AP-attached | host: Bos | place: Iran: Karaj | collected 2018-10 | reverse complement strand
GGATAGTACTCTTCGATAGTAACCACCCGGGAGCCCTTCTGCTTGTTGCAGTTTTTGCACAAAGGAAGCAGGTTCCTGTCGTCATTGCTACCACCGCGGTATTTGGGGACAAAATGATCGATCGTCACTTTTTCAAGCGCTATCGGCTTTCCGCAGCGGGCGCAGACTCCACCTGTCTTTTCCAGAATGATCCTCTTTACGTCAGCTTTTTTGCGTTTTAGTCCCTTCATCCCTTATAACCGCAATCTGCCTTCTCAGGCCCGTCTACTCCGGATTCATAGTGTGCTCTGAATTCCATGTTGATCTCGCGTATCTCTTTTTTGCCGTCAATATAGTCCTGATACATATCAGCAAGACCGGACATGCATCCGTCGCAGGATCCGCTGATATTCCCGATGGACTCGGCAACTATACGCTCTCTTTCTTCTCTTGTCGTATCTTTTATCAAAATTGAACTCATACTCAATGTCCCTTCGTTTACTACGCCGGTCACAGCAGCCTCTTATATATATCCAGCATGCTCTCTATCTGGTACTTAAGCAGCCACGCTGCGTTGTTGTACTCTGTTGTCTCCTTGATCACACTCAGCAGAGCCGGATAAAACTCCTCAGTCTCTTTTATCATCCTGTAGATCCTCTCACGGGAAAGTCCCCAGGACATGGTGGTCAGGTTGTTGCACCGATCCATGCACTTGATAAGAGTCGCCTTGGGATTAGTCATGATCTGCTTGTAGTATTTGCTGATGATCTCGTGGCGATTATCGTCATTTGTCTTTTCACAGGTAAGGAGCCTCACCAGCTCTTTTGTCTCGTCGTTCACGGGAAGCTCCGAAAGCCCGATCTTGCAGTCTTCTACCACATCGTGCAAAAGACATGCTGCAATCACTTCATCCTCATGAATGTCCATAGACAGTGCGTGACAGGCGAGGTTCAGCGGGTGATAAATGTAAGGCGTTGTCGAGCGCTTTCTGTTCTGTCCCTCGTGCGCCTTGAGCGCAAAGTCCACAGCCTTCAGGGTGTTAGGCATCTTGAGGTTGCGCGCTGTAGTCTTGACGTACGTCTTCATGTGCTTCCAGTTATAGATTGTTTCCTTGGTCTTGAAGATCTTCTGCTTCTCCTCAACCAGGGCCGAAACCGACACGCCCAGCACCTCTGCCAGCCTTATCAGCTTGTCCGTATCCGGCTTGTACTCATCCCGCTCCCAGGAAGATACCGCCTGAAAAGAAATCCCCAGCGCCTCCGCAACCTGCTCCTGCGTAAGCTTTCTGTCCTCCCTGAGCGCCTTGATATTTGAACCGATACTCATCTGCATCCTCCAATCTCAATTACGTTTTTGTTAAAAGAGATCTCTATGCCCAAATGATATTCCGTTAGCTATTTCTATTCTATATAGCAGAGGTTTAAGTTTCAATGATTTATTCAAGTCTGACTTGAGTTAATTGTACTCGCAAATATATCCCATGCGTCCCTTATATGACGGATAGTAGCCGATAACGTCATTTGGAATATCGTTCATATAGAATTTATCCTCGGACTTCCTGTAGAAGTATTCTACATATTCCTCATCAATTTCCGTGCCGTCAGGGAGCTTATCGGAATAGCTTGGCATTCCGTCAAGCCAGTGTTTCCAATAGCCTTCGCCGGTGCACTCAGTCTGTGTCAGATTGGGATCTGTCCAATGATAGCCGAATTTATCCACACGGTTTGCACCTATGTAAAAGACATTGTTCTCCTTGCCTTCGGATCTGATAAGATCATCCACGATCTTAAACTCCTCATCGGTTGTAAGGCAGGCAAGATATCCGCCTTTTTCCTCACACTTTTTGGCCGCCTCTTCCCAGGTGCAGTCCTCGACAAAAAGCTCGTACCTGTGCCCATCGGAAACATACTTTCCGGTGGTAAGAAATGATTTTAGATCATCAATGCGAAGGTAGCTCAAAGGCTCTTTTCCCTTATCAAGGTCATAGGCTTCCCTGAGCCTAACCATATAGGTCTCTTCGTCAGTTTCCTCGCCATCAATGGTATAGTGCAGTGTCCTGAACCTTCCGGTCTCTTCATTGTACATATCCTCTGTGGCGTTTTCATCCAGCTCGTAATAATCTCCGAGAAGTTCGTTCTTCCACTGCCCCTTGTCAAGCTTTAAGACATAGTCGTAGTAGTAGCCCATATGACCCTCCGAGTTGCACAGGAGCCCACTCTTTTCAATATAGGTAAAATACAGCCTGCTGGTCTGAAGCACCCTTACCGTGCCGTCATAGTAGGACAATATCTGGCATCCGCCGGCTTCAAAGCCTGTATCCACCACCAGTTCAGGCACATCGTCATCATCGACATATATCAGGGCAAAAGACATATCGGAGATTTCTTCAGGCATGCTCTCATCAAGATAAGCCAGGTAAGCCTCATTCCATGAATTGTAGCCGCTTCCGAAGGTGGAATATGCATTTCCGTCGTAGTAGTCTTCAGGGTTTTTGGGCTCATAAGCAGAAAAAGCTGTGAGCGCCGGAGCTATTCTTCTGTCTTTGTACTCGGCAATGGACTTTTCCGCCTCATTTTCGGATATCGAAAGCTCTTTTCCCGAGACATCTGTCTTGGTCCATACAACGCTGTCGTTATCGCCCTTATCAGACTCAACTAATGTGACAAGCTTTGTCCAGGGATTGGCATCTGTAAACTCATACAGCCCGTATTCGCTGAACATCTTGGATCCTGCGTTCTGCTCATAGCCGATAAACTTGCCGCTGCACAGGTAGTAGTGGGTGTAATCCGTGCTCGAAAGAACGCAATAAGGAACGTTGTTATTCCTGGTATAAATGGCATAGATCATCTTATCGAGCTTTGGATCATCTGAGAGATTGCCGATTATAAGCTCATTAAAGCCGTCTCCGTCCAGATCCTCAAAGCCATACCCGGAGTAATCAAGGGCTCCCGCCTTATCGTACCCATCCTTGGAATATGCGTAGGTCATCATGGCTCCGGGCACATAGTAACTATCATCGTATTCTTTCTGACTCACAAGATTGTAATAGTGCGTGTCCAGGATCTCGGCGTAGAAATCCTCGTCGGAGAGCTTACGATCTTCCTCGTCTCCGATTTTGGCGTCTGTGGTAGAGTCTGCGCTTTCTTCATTTTGCCCTGCTTCATTTTTTGTTGTCGCTGCTGCCGCATCGTCTGCCGCTTCCTGCGTCTGCTGTACGTCAGCGTTTTCAGGGGTCTCTGCTGCCGGTGCCTTAGCTCCACAGCCCACAACTGACATCAGTAATATGCCGGTTAAAATACATTTCAGCGTTCTGTTTTTCATATCGCCTCCTGATCGTCACTTCCTCTGTATCCTGAATCCCCTCTCAAACTCGGTTTTTCCTGAAACAAGTTCATCCATGCGTTTTTTCACCTTTTCATCAGGCTCGATTTCCCTAAGTGTAAGCAATAGCTTATGAATCTCCGGATGGAGCTCAGAAAGGGGAGTGCTCTTCTCTTTTACCCAACTCTCAAGCGTGTTAAGCGCCATATTTCTGCACCTGATAGGTTCAGACTGAAGGACTGTCTCGACAAAGTCAATTCCCTCCAGCGGATATGCCTTAAGCCCCTGCAAAACAAATTCAACCGCGCTCTGTTTCCAGTACTTGTCGCCAAATCCAAAAGTCGTACCGGGTGAGGTCTTCATGTCGGCCAGGGAGAGCTCTTTTCTAAAAAGCTCCAGGATCCTGTCTTTATACGCCGGATCGTTCATCAGATAAATGCACAAATGGCTCCGTTTCTTCAAATCTGCCTTCATCGCGCAAAAGACATCTTCCCTGTAATCAAGGCCTATCTCTTTTGCCATATCAACATATTCGCCGCGCTTTACACTCTCTGCAACCAGCGCCTTGCACTTATCCGAGGAGAGAAGCTCATTGCAGAGGGTCACGATCCCGGGATTTGCATTTTCATTGTCCTCGTAGGTTGCTTTAATGTTGCTTATTACATAATAATCCCCTGCTGACTCCGAGAGCTCTTTTGCCTGCTCAAGGAAACGCACCAGCATGTCTTCTGCATTATCCAGAAGCGATATGCCTGCGCAGGGTCCCTCGTCCAGGAGGCCTTCGATAATGTCCCTGATCCCCTCAAACTCCTCCCGGGTAGGGCCGGCCTTGAGCACATCCTCCGCACCGGACTTGGACCAGCACTCATAGGCTGAATATGCCGGGATTATGTTGTTGTGAACACCGTCCAGTAAGAGCCACCTTTTTATCTCCTCAGTCTCGGGTTTAAGCTTCTCAATAGCTTCTATGCGTCCCCAGCCGTGGACTTTCTGCGCCATCCTGAACAGCTCGTTGTTGCCGTCCTGCCAGGTGAGCATGATGAACATGGCAAACTGCGAGAATTCCTCAGACAGCCCCAGGGTACGAACAACCTTCTTCAGTTCCTCGTTGGTATCGGTGTTGAAGAGTTCCAGTATCGACATGCCATACTTGACGCATTCTTTGTCAAAAGACCTTGTGACAGCATACACAGCGTACTTGTAAACATTAGTCGGATCCAGCTCTTCTCTATGCTCCATGATATATTTCTGAAAATCATCAATAGCAGAGCGCGCCCTGGCAGCCTTGCCAAGCTCAGTAAAAAGAGCTTCAGCCTTCTTGTTATCTCCTGCTGCCGCTGCACGAAGGGCTTCGCCCATCTTGTTCTTTACGTTTTCATCCACCCCTGCACCAGCCATATGGAAGATTCCTATGCCGTCCATGGCACCGTCTGCAAACATCAAGCCATTGGCATTGTCCGACGGCAGTGAAAAATTTTGCGGAAGCTCGCCGTCCACGATCGATTCGTTGATCAGGTCGTAGAGGGATTTGGGGGCTGCTGTAGTATTGGCTGTGTCAGTGCCGGAGGTATTAGTCGCAATAGCGCCGGATGGGTTGGCTGAGCCGGTGTCTGCACTCGTGGCTGTGCCGGCGACGTTAGTATTCTTTCTTTTTAAGAAATCAAAAATGCTCATTTAGGGTTCTCCTGTCATCGTAGTTACTAACATTTAATCTCATTTCGGGTAATTAGGCAAATCTGTGGCAAAAATGTTAAGTGAGTCACCGGGGACGTTTCACTTTGACTCATTGCACACAAGCTTTTTACCTGTCTATGAGCCAAGAAAGCCCCTTTCTGCCATAAATTAAGGCCCGGAAAAAGATTTTGTGCAAGCTTTTTACCTGTCTAAGAGCCGATAAAGGCCCTCCCTGCCATAAATTAAGGCCTGGAAAAAGGTTTTGTACATGCTTTTTACCTGTCTACAGACCAAGAAAGCCCCTCCCTGCCATAAAATCCGCGTGAGTCAAACTGAAACGTCCCCAATGACTCAAATTTGCGCAATATCAAATTAAGTGCTACCCTTTTTTAAGCATGAATTTTGCCAAAGAAATTAATGCGAGGAGGAAAAAATCGTGAAAAATAAGATAATACTGGCGCTTGTCGCCATGACACTGGTTATGAGCGGATGCGGAAAAGATGCATCTGTACCGGCAGATGATAACTCAGTTTTTGAGAAGATTGATCAGAACAACGGAGGAGAAGCAACAGGCAGCTCAGAAGACGGAAACGCAGGAAATACCGATGGTGCAGACACTGACAATGCAGAAGGCAATAATTCCGAAAGCACCGCTGACGGCTCAGCAGCCAACACAGATGATTACACAGAGCAGATCAAATCCGAGATCGCTGCTCTGCAGTCCGATTCTCTTTCAGACGAGCTCGTAGCCGTAAACAAACTTTATGACAAATATGCTGACTTAACAGCAAACGCCCCGGACCAGACAGCGATGAACTGCCTTTGCCAGTGGGGAACAGTAGTATGGGAAGATGAAGTGACCAGTCTCCTGGACAGATTAAAAGAAGAGGACGGCGGCAACTACGACAGCCTTCATTCCGAGTATGAGAACTGGCTTAAATACGTGCCTTCCATGTCAGAGAAAATGACATATGTGTACGAAGGAGGCAGCATCTATCCGACAATGCACTCCTACAACGAAGCTATGCTCTTTAAAAGAGAAGCCTATGTCCTTGCAAGTACTCTCGCAGATATCAGAAAAGATGTAGCTTTCTCATTCCCTGATAACACACCTTGCGGATACTACGGTGACTATGCATCTGACACCTACCTCATCATCACAGAGGGCATGGAGAGCGGATCCTACAATATCCGCATTCACTTAGACGGTGACAAGGATCTCCGCGGATGGGGCTCGCAGGAAGACGCTCCAGAGTCTTCGTTTATCACTTTCACAAGCGATGACGGAACAGTAGAAGGAAGAATCGACTGCTTCGCACTGGGCGCATCCTTCTATGCATCAGTGTCTGACGGAGCAATCGTAACCACCAACGAAACCTACGAATTCACTTTCAAGTACTAAACAATCAGGTGAGTCAAAATGAAACGTCCCCATTGACTCACCCGTTGACTCTTTCCAGCTCCTTTCTGGTTTCCTCAAGAGCTCTTTTGGTGCTCTCGTTCCTGGTTGGGAATTCGAACATCTTGTCAAGATATCCCTGCGTGCGAGCAAGCTCCCGGCTCTTTGGGTAAACCAGTTCAAAAACAAGGGCAATATGCCCGATCAGATGCTCGGCGGGAGATACCATAACATCGCGGTTTACGGCGTGATGCTCTCGCACCTGCTGCATGACTTTTTCAGAGACCCCGGATGTAAACAGGACTTCTTCGGTAACATTGTAGATCTCCTCCATCGGGGTCTCTACGTTTACCCGAAGGATATCGACCTTATCCGCGTCACGCAGAATATTGCAAAAGACAAGGGTCCGTCCCGATACAGCTTCATCAATCCTGTACTTGTTGTGCTGTCTTATCACGGTCTCGAGCTCTTTATCCCTGGATCTGTCGTCAACGTAACTCAAAATCAAATTGTCTTTTCCGAAAAGAAGATCTGCCCCGAACTCAGCGTGATCAACGGACTCGGAATCAATGAATGTGTTGTATCTCTTCACCTGCTCAAATCTTCCGATATCATGAAGCATTCCCGAAAGCCAGGCAAACTCAACGTCCTCGTCGGAAAGGCCGATTGATCTTGCGATCTGCTCGCAGTGATCGGCAACCCTGTAGGTGTGCGCAATCTTAAGCGCAATCTTGGGATCCGACGGATCATAGTTTCTTGTATAGGCAGCGAACTGCTCTTTTACCCTTTGTCTGTCGACATCATATTTCTTATCAAGCCCCAGATATTTAAGTACGATCTCCAGCCCTTCCGTGGGCACGCAGAATGTCCCGTCGCGGTGCTCACAGCCCCTTATAACTTCATCAAGGTCAAACCACTTAACACCTTCAACCTCTTCTTCCTGAAGCGTGAGGCTCTCAGCGTCCACGGGCTTTTCGTAGACATAAACAAATGCCACTTCATTGTCGTTAAATAACTTCCCATGAAATGACATCGCATACTTTATATGAAATGTTCCTGCAAATGTCAGATCACCGTCTCCGGCCTTTATGCCAAGCTCCTCATACAGCTCTCGCTGCGCGGATTCCAGGGGTTCATCCCCCGCCTGGATATGCCCGGCCGACGAAGTGTCATACATACCGGGAAAAGACTCTTTCTCAGCGCTTCTCTTCTGAAGCAGTACCTGATAGGAATCCCCCTCTTTTCTAACGATCCAAACATGTGCAGTTCTGTGCGGAATTCCCTCGGCGTGAGCCTTCGATCTTGTCACAGTCTCTCCTGTAGGAACTCCGTTATCATCGGTTATATCAAATATTTCTTCCATGTCATCCTCCGGTTCAACCACTATTCTACACCATGACAGCGGCCTTAAACAGTAGTTCTTCATGGAATGAACCCCAGGGCCGGAGTCATTTCAGCTTGCCTTACTCCTTGGTATTACGTAAGGGTCACCTGTTGCCGGATCAGTGATGATGTCACTTTCCATGCCGTAGACATCCTTCATGAGTCCTGTTGTGATGATGTCCTTTGGCTCGCCCTCTGCGATGAGACGCCCTCTCTTCATTGCGAAGATGTGGTCCGCATACCTGATGGAGAGGTTGATATCGTGGAGAATCGCCACGATTGTCGTCTTCTTGGCCTTGTTGAGTGCAGCAAGGCAGTCCAGGATCTCCACCTGATACGCAATGTCAAGATAAGTCGTAGGCTCATCAAGAAGCAGAATATCCGTATCCTGAGCAAGCACCAGCGCGATCCACACTCTCTGTCTCTGTCCGCCGGACAAAGAGTCCACCGGCTTGTCCGCAAGGTCCGCGATGCCCATGGCCTCCATGGCGCAGGCAATGGCCTGATAATCTGCCTTGGAAAGCTGACCGAAGAGCTTCTGATATGGGAACCTTCCCCTGGCTACCAGATCCGCCACGGTAATCCCCGCCGGAACTATAGGTGACTGGGGCAAAAGACCTATCTCCCTCGACAGACGCTGTGTCGGAATGTCATAGATCGACTTCCCGTCAAGAACCACGTCGCCGCTCTTTGGCTTAAGAAGGCGTGCAAAGCTCTTTAAAAGAGTAGACTTTCCGCAGCCGTTCTGACCTATAAGAACGCTGAACTTTCCTGATGGAATTATGATGTCCAGGTCTTTGATTATTGTATTGTCTTCATATCCCACGCTGATGTTTCTAGCGCAGAAATCATGACTTTTTGCCAGTGCCTCCATTAGATCTTTTCTCCCTTTCTGTTGAGGTTTAAAAGCAGGAACAACAGGTACGGTGCGCCGAGAAGTCCTGTAACGACGCCAACCGGGTACTTTGTTTCAAACATATTTTTGCCAACAAGCTCTGCTGCGTAGACAAGAATGGTTCCGATAAGTCCCGCAACCGCCATGGCGTTCTTGCCGTTTTTCGTACATTTGCCGGCAATCGGTCCCGACAAAAATGCCACCGATGCGATGGGTCCGGTGATCGCCGCTGCCGTTGCACTGAGCACCAGCGCGCACAGCATACAGCACAGACGTACCGCCGAAAGCGGAACTCCAAGAGTGGTCGAATACTCATCTCCCAGCTGCATCACTCTGAGATACCTGTTACATATAAGCAGCAATGCACTGCAGATAATTGTGACAAAAGAGATTGAGAAAGCATCACTCATCTCCACAAGATTAAGACTTCCTCTGAGCCACCTGAGGGCTGTTGAAACGTCATACTCAGAGCCAACCAGCAGCATCCAGGAGATAAGGGCGTTCAAAACCGCCTGCATACCGATTCCGATGAGGATCATCCTGCTGCCAAAAAACTGCCCTTTCCCGGATAGGATAAATATCAGCGTAGTCACAACAAGTCCCGCAGCTACAGCGAATATCGAAACAATCGGTCCGCTTATCCCAAGTATCAGGATGCAGAAAACCGCTGCTGCAGAGGATCCTGCCGAAACTCCGATGATGTCGGGGGACGCCAGAGGATTCCTTAAAAGGTTCTGGAACGTATATCCTGAGATTCCAAACGCAAATCCCGCAAAGCCGCCAACGATCAGCTTTGGAAGCCTGATGGTCTTGATGTTGTAAGCCGCACCTTTTGTCTCATCACTCAGAAGGTATGCCAAAACCTCTTTTACCGAATAATTAGTATTGCCCAGGGTCATCATGAGCACTCCAAGCGCAACAATGATCCCCAGCAAAGCCACAATACACAAGGTATTAAGGCGACTGTGTTTTCTATATATACTTTTTAAATCATGTTCAAGGTTATGCGTCATATACTCTTAGCCTTTGTTTTGCAAACGATCCAGATAAAAACAGGTGCTCCCACGATGGCAGTGATGATGCCGACTTCCAGCTCTCCGGGACGCCCCAGGACTCTTCCCAGGACATCGGAAAATGTCAGAAGTCCCGCTCCGCCGATGGCTGACATAGGGATCACGATCCTCATATCTCCGGAAAAGAGCTGACGGAATACGTGAGGAAGCATCAGGCCCACAAATCCTATGGGTCCTGCCAGGGCTGTCACGGAGGCGCACAGAAGGACTCCTGCAAGTGCTGCAAAGAGCCTGACAACGCCAACCTTTACTCCAAGGGAAACAGCCATCTCATCTCCCAGAGCCATGGCGTTTAAAGGAGATGCGCAGATAACTGCGAGGATAACTCCCACCACCAGAAACGGCACAAGGAGCTTTATGTCATCCCAGGTTGCTCCGCTTATGCTGCCCACCTGCCAGAACCTGAACTGTTTCATGACCTGTGAGTCAGGGAGCATGATCGTGTTTACCAGCGCGCCAAGTGCCGTCGAAACAGCAGCTCCCGCCAGCGCAAGCTTAATGGAATTGGCTCCGCCGTAACCAACCGAAGCGATCCCATATACGAACAGTGCTGTTAAAAGAGCTCCTGTAAAAGATAAACCTATTAACCTGATACCCGATGAAATGTTGAGATAGGCGATACCTACAACCACGAACAGAGCTGCCCCGGTATTGACGCCGAGGATGCTTGGATCTGCTATCGGATTTCTGGTAATTGCCTGCATAAGAGCTCCGGATACCCCTAAGGCAGCGCCGGCCAGAAGCCCAAAGACTGTCCTTGGGATTCTGGCTGCGATAACCGCCCTGAAAAAGTCATCATTCAGATCATCAGTAAAATACCCGATAATGTCGGTTAAGGGGATACTTTTGCTCCCATAAGAAATGGAAAGAAAAAGACTTAGAATGACAAAAACAATTTCTATAATAAGGCCTATAAATATACGGTTGTTACTGTATCTTTTGTGCTGCATCATTTAAAGCTTTCAAATAATCATCAATTGCATAAGGTATGGAAAGAACTGTAGGTGTGCTTGCTGCTGCAAGAACATCGTTTGAATCAAGAAGGACAAATGCTCCGTCCTTAACTGCAGGAATGTTTGCAAATCTACCGTCTGCCTGCATTGCTTCAACAAGTGACTCTGTTCCGTAAGTGATGATGATATCAACATCATTTAAAAGATCTGCATTCTCAGCACTTACTGTGATTGAGAAGTCCTGATCACTGGTGATAAGACTCTTTACGCTCTCAGGCATTACAAATCCAAGATCTGAAAGGAACGCTGCTCTTGGGTCATTATTTGTATAAATATAAAATGTTCCGAGATCATCCTCTGAAAGCCATGCAAATGCTACTCTCTTGCCTGCAAGATCAGGATACTGGCTGAGCTTGTCAGCGATGAGCTTCTCTGTCTCTTCCACAAGCTCTTTTCCCTCGTTCTCAAGTCCAAGGGCCTTGGCATCATTGATGGTCTCTTCCTGCCATGTTGTTGTCCATGCAATCTCCGGATAAGCTACAACAGGAGCGATCTCTGAAAGTCTGTCATACTCTTCCTGACTGAGTCCCGAGTAAGCAGCAAGGATAACGTCAGGGGCGCAATCTGAAATTGCTTCGTAGTCCCATCCGTCTGTGTCATCGAAGACGTTAGGTGTCACGCCTGCATCCTCAAAAGCCTTGGCTGTCCATGCAAGAAGCCCGTTCTCGTCTCTTGGTCCGAAGTTCGCCTCTGAGATTCCGGCAGGGATAACTCCCAGAGCCAGCGGTACATCAGGGTTTCCCCATGCTATTGCCACTACGTTCTCAGGCTTTTCCTCAAGAGTGATCTCTCCGAGTCCGTGCTGAATTGTCATGGGAAAAGAGCTGTCGGTAAGCTCGGCTGCGTCGGCTTCCTCAACGTTGGCTGCCTCAGCAGGCTCTGCTGTTTCCTCGTTTACAGTTACATCAGTTGTTGTATTTCCACTCGCACTTCCGCAAGCTGTTGCTAACACGCAAATAGAGGCTGCGAGCATTGTTGATAAGATTTTATTCTTCATTTTATTCTCCTCTCGGTTAGCCATCGCTAACCATGACATATTCTCACAGATCTATTTGAATGTCAACAGTTTTTGCATAAATATTCTTTTAGTCTTTCATATAGAGCACAGAACTGTCCACGTCTCCTACAGTCTCAAATCCCGTGCAGCTCATGATATATCTGAGCTCGTTGCCAACGCCCGTGATAAACTTCTTAACACCCTCAGCTCCTTCGCTCTCAAGAGCCGGCATCATTGATCTGCCAACTGCCGCTGCGTCTGCGCCAAGCGCGAGAGCCTTGAACACATCTGCACCTGTGGCGATTCCGCAGTCCACAATAATCTTGATGTCTTTACCATAGAGAGCATCTCTTATCTCTGGCAGGACCATCATAGGCGGAACTGCATAAGGAACTCGGCCGTGATGATGACTTACGATGATGGCCTTGGCGCCGATCTCTGCGCACTTCACTGCATCGGCTACACTCAAAACGCCCTTAACAACAAAGGGGAGCTTAGTCAGTTGCACATAAGACTCCAGCATCTCTGTGGTCTGGAAGCTCATCTCTTCGCCCACAACCACGTCGTAGCCGCCATTTCCGAAAATGTGATCTATATCCATACCGATCGCAAATGCACCGACAGACTCGGCATACTGCATCTGGTCTTTTACTTTTCCATTGTCAGCGTAGGGTTTAACTATCCTTACGGTCCTGGCGCCGGTATCCACCAGCTTTTTGAACTGCTCGTTCTCCATCATTCCGCAGAAATTCAGGATCCCCAGATCTCTTGCAGCCTCAGAATATTCTTCCAGTCCTGTCTTTTCCCTGCCATTAAAATTCCCCAGATGTGAAAACGCCGGTGTCATGATCGGAAGCGCGAACTTCTCGCCAAAAAACTCCACCGAAGTGTCCGCCACCACCGAGTCGATGTACCTTGACTCGATCAGGATTGAATCCATGTACTGCTGTGTGATCACATTTGCATCCGATAATCTCTGATTATTCTCCATTTTGTCTCCCTCCTAATTACCTTTCATAAATACAAAAAAGCCTTCTCTATAAAGAAAAGGCTAATGTAAATGATAGTTCAATTCAAGTAATTTTTTGTCATAAGTTCGAAAGCTTTGTCCCAGTCATCCAAAATGGTGACCCGCTCAGCATCGGCATGGCACAGCTTCAGATCTCTTTTTATCTCTTCTGCGGTATGGGCGTAGGTGTTCAGATAAATGGCATCAATGCCCACGGCGCTAGCCACTCCAACATCCGCAAGGACCTCATTGCCGACCATTACGCATTCTTCTTTTTTAAGATTGTGCTTTTTGATCAGGGCAAGAAGAAAGTTTTTATCAGGCTTTTTTATCTCAAGATCGGAGGAGATAAAAATGTCGTCAAAGTACTGTGTCAGTCCGGTCACCTCAAGCTCTTTTTCCGTAAAGAGCCTCTGGGCATTGGATAAGAGAAACACTCGTCCGCCGGAACTTTTTATGGCCGAAAGAGTCTCGGACACGCCCTCGTACTTCACCAGTTTGTCCCGGGACTTGTCTCTGAAAGCGTTACAGAGCTTTCGCATGTCAGCCTCCGTACAAGGTTTGCCGATAAGCCTGCTCCATACCCACTCAATCTTAATTTCGGGGTACTTGCTGCCGTTTCGCTCTCCCAGGTTCTTTTCTTCATCTGCGCAGATTCTGAGATAGTCCTTCCTGAGCTCCGCCGGCTCATACGCAGTCCCAAACTCAGACTCAAGATAATCCGCCATGAATTCCCAAAGCACGGGCTGCTCCTCATCGGTGTGTATGTCTATGAGCGTCCCATATAAATCAAAAATATAATTCCTGTATTTCATATCTCACACTATGGAGTACTGCATAAATTCATATTTCAGATTCGTGCCTTCAGCAATGCCTTCCGGCAAAAGAGCTCTCGCCACGAGTTTCAGGTCGTCGGACTCAATGTCTGTTCTCTTTAAATTGGCGTAGTCGCCGTCAATGCTGACAACTGTGTAGTACCAAGTCTCCATTTTGTTTCTCCTTATTTTCTTTCGTTCAGCTTCAATGTCTCAAATATTGTCTGTGCAACGAGCCTCGATCCGGCAGGTGATGCATGTCTTCTGTCTGTAAAGAACAGATCCACCTCAGGGTGTTTGCGAATCTCTTCCCACCATCTTTCGCCCACGGGTGCAACAAGACAGTCGTGTTTTTCGGCGAGCTTTCTGTATCTAGCCGACATCTCCGGCTGAAAGCCTTCATTATATTCCTCAGCCCAGGTCATGTAATAGCATGGGACCGCCTTGGTCTGCCTGATCCAGCCCATAATCTTGTCCGCAGCTTCTTCCATGACTTCAAACTCTCCCATGGGATGCGCAACGTGCTGCAGGATAATGAAATCGTAATCCCCGAAAAGAATGTTGAACCTTGTCTGCTCATTCTCAGCGTGGTAATCGAAGCCCATTCCGCCTTTTGTCAGCATTGTTACCTGCATGTCGATGCCGTTCTCAGCACAGATGTCTTTAAACATCGCCGGCATGTCATTGTAATATGTGTGGCTGTTTCCGATAAAAAGTGTTCTCATCCCCTCATCCTTCCTTCTTGCTTGTATCAAGTCTAAGCGTATCCAGAACCGCCATAGCCTCTTCCCACTGGTAGCTCATCCAGGACTCACATCCTATGCTCTGTACTATTATCTGAATTTTATCTTCACCGATGATGATGAAATCCCAGTTCTCATGATCATCATAAGTTCCGACATGCGCTTTCTGCCCGGCCAGATCTATCTCTTCACTCTTTAGGCCTGTCCCGCATACACCGAAGTTTTCTGAGCAAAAGACCTCCAGGTGCCCATCATCTGCACTGTCCGGCGTTATAAGGAATCCGTAATTACCGCCCACGAGCTTGTCATCATCAGCTGTTGAGACCTCAGCGTTCCACGACTCCGGAAGGGTCACAGAGAGTTCTCCAAGCGCCCCTCCTGCAGTCAGCGTTTTCTTTTCATAGACACTGCCTTCTGCAAAAGAGCTCCAGTCACCATATACTCTCTCGGAATCATTTCCTTTAAACGCCCTGACCTTTATCCTGAAATCAAAATAATCCTGAGCGCCGCCAACATAGAGCGGATCAGTTATCTCAACTGTCTCGGCGGGTTCTCTGTACTCTTTTTCCGCAAAGTACTTGTTCTGTACACTGACTTCATATCCGTCAGCTCCCTCAACAGGGTCCCACTCGAAATGTACCTCTACCGCATCCTCTCCGGGCTGCATGACTCCGTCTTTTACCTGCGGAATGCCGAGAGTTGTTGTCTCCGGCCCTTCTGCATTCCCACAGCCACTTATTGCCAACGCAAGAACAACTGACGCAATTACACATACTCTTTTCATAATTTCCTCCTCTTATCACTTCTTGTTGAGTCTGAAGCCCGCAACAGCTCCGATCAATCCGCCAAGGATATGCGAAAGATTTGAAATATTGTCATGCATAAGCATGCCTTCATACACCTGCTGCCCGATGAAAACAAAGGCAACAAGTATGAATGTCAGCGGAATTTCACCGCTGTGAAACTTGGTAAAAGAAGTCATGATAATGAACGCAAATACCACACCACTGGCTCCGCAAAGGGCCACATTCCAGAACAGAACGTAGTTCACGATTCCGGTGACAAGTGCAGTGATCAGTATTGTCTGAATGATATGCTTGGATCCGTATTTCTCTTCAAGCATAGGCCCCAGCAGCAGGATATAAGAAGCGTTGCCTATGTAGTGCCCCCATCCGCTGTGTCCCAGCACATGGGTAAAGAGCCTTAAGTATGTAAGCGGATTTTTTAATGATGAATGATACGTCATGAACAAAAGCTCATTGCTCTTGCCAAGCGTCAATATGTTGACCACCAGAACCACAAGGGGTATGAATACGAACCCCAGAATTACAGGGGAATTGAATGTTATCTTTAACTTTTTCATTTTCCTTTTCTCCTCCATTTCCCCCTATTATAACAAAAACAGCCACAGATTACTCCATGGCTGTCATTTTTATTCATTCGCTTTGCTGTAAGCTGCAGAGCGTTTCATATAATTCTGGAAATTCCTGCTTCATCCTGATCGGCTTACCTTCAGTATTAAGGAACGCGTGGGAAGTTGTTCCGGCGCAGACGATCCTGCCTTCCTCATTTTTCATTTCGTAATCGAGAAAGAGCTTTACGCCTTTAAATTCCCTGACTGAGACCCTGATGGAAACCTTCTCCGAAAACTTGGTTGGGTACTTGTAATCACAGGTCACACCAAGGACCGGCGAAACAATGCCCATTGACTCAAGTCTGGCAAACTCCCATCCTATCTGAGAAAGAAAGTCTACTCTGGCTTCCTCCATCCACCTGATGTAGTTGGAATGATGGGTTATACCCATTTTGTCGGTTTCATAATACTGAACGGTATGAATGTAGTCCATTTTATCGTCCTCTTCTCCTGCTGATAAGATTGGCAATTGCAAGATAAGCATATCCTATGACCACAAGGAAGATCAGAAGGACCAGTATCCACCACACACATCCCATGAATGGGAGCTCGTCTGTGAACCCAAATGCCCCTGCTTTGCTTCCCCAATTAAGGAAAAAGTACGGATAATTGACGCCTTCCGCAAACTGCCAGTTATTGACATATCCAATGCCTGCATATATAGCATACAGCAAAGGCGGGATTGTAACAAACAGAGCATTTGACTTTTTGATGTCTGCTGCGCCGCTCATGACAAAAAAGTCAATGACAGCCGCCAGCGGTACTATAAGATGTGTCAGCGTATTCTGGAAATTCCATGCGTCTGCTCCCAGGATCGGTGCAAGCATAAAGGCAAACACTACTCCCGTAAGAGTAATGGACACTGTTCCGACAAGCTTAACAGTGTACCAGGTCTTCGTAATCTCTTTTCCCTTGAGCAAAAGATACAGTCCGTAGCCACAGATTATCGCAATAAGGAAATTGGATTGAATGGTAAAGTACATGAACACGTGTCTGCCTCCCATGAAGGCCTGACGGCCTGCGAGGTAGCTGATCAGCGTTCCGATGACTGCGGATAAGATAACTATGATCTTGAGGATATAGCTGATTGTTTTCTGAGTCTTTGTAATTGTATTCATAAGCAAAACCTCTCTTGAAATCTTTTGGATTGTACGCAATTAAATAGTATCACATTTTTGTTGGATTTCAAGAGAGTTATTTTTATCTGTAATATGCAGAGACTTCCAAAAAGGATTTCTCTCCGTCGATATACTCCTTATAAGCCGTCTCGGCGTCTTTGCCGCGAAAGACCTTGCACAGTCCGCACATATCGCAGTCTGCAATGCAAGGAAAGCGCTGCTTGATATATGCTCTGCGCTCTTCTGCTGTGGATTCGGATATTTCAGGTGCAATGCCCATAGTGACCTCCTTAGTGGATATGCCTGTCCTGGCGGTACTTCTCCATGTACTCCATGTTGATCTCGCGAATCTCTTTTTTGCCGTCGATGTAGTCCTGATAAATATCCCAGGGATTTCCACCGCCCAGCCAGCATGAAGAGCAGTTCTCACAACCGCCACCACAGTCCAGGGAGTTCTTGATTATCTGCTCGCGTTCTTCTCTTGTTGTGTCCTTGATCAGAATAGATTTCATAGGCAACCTCCCGGCAGGATCTGCTTACAAGTTATATGTTGTAATTATCATATATTTTTTCGGCCAAAATAAAAAGCCTTACATTTTCCAGTTCTGGGTGATGAGCTGCTGCCTTGTCATGCGGCTGTAAATGCTGTCGCTTGAAGAAAGCTGCTCGGGGCTGCCCTGTTCTGCGACTACGCCGTCCTTAAGGACTACGATGTTGTCTGCATTGGCGATAGTTCGCATTCTGTGGGCGATGATCATGACTGTCTTGTTTTTGATAAGCCTGGAGAGAGCTTCCTGGATGGCAGTTTCGTTCTCCGCATCGAGGGATGCTGTAGCTTCATCCAGAAGTATTACCGGCGCATCCTTAAGAAATGCCCTGGCGATGGATATTCTCTGCCTCTCACCTCCGGAGAGTTCGCTTCCGTTCTCGCCGATGTAGGTGTTATATTTCTCAGGAAGAAGGTCCACAAACTCCTGGCAGTTAGCAAGTCTTGCTGCCTCCATGACCTCTTCGTCTGTCGCACCCTCCTTGCCGATTCGGATGTTTTCCATAACTGAGTTGTTAAAGAGCGTTACATCCTGGAACACGATGGAGTAGTTTTTAAGCAGTGTCTCAGGATCTATACCGGAAATATCCTCACCGCCAAGAGTGATCTTGCCGGAGCCAACATCCCAGAATCTTGCAGCGAGCCTTGAAATGGTCGTCTTTCCACCGCCTGAAGGGCCGATAAGCGCCGTAACCTGCCCCTGTCTGGCTGTGAAGCTCACATCCCTGAGCACATCCGTGTCATCGGAATATTTAAAGCCAACATGGTCAAAGACAATGTCGTAGCCATTATTCTTCATCTCCTCAGCGCCGGTCTGAATCTTTGTCGAAAGAACTTCATCCAGTCTTTCACACTGAATACCGCAGGAAATGATCGCAGCGAAGTTCTGTAAAGTAATCTGCATGGGATCGTAGAGCCTTGCCACAAGCATAAGGAACATGAAGAAAGTCAGAAGGCTGATCTCACCTCTTGCAAAAAGAGCTCCACCCACAACGGCGGTTGTTCCTATACCAAGCTTTAAGATGATAGATGCGGAATTTACATACACAGCCATCTTGAGCTCCGTGAAAAGAGCCATTTTCTCGACATCTCTGATCTTGCCCTCGAGCTCATCCATGTATCTGTCTTCAGCATTGTTAGCTCTCAGATCTCTTATTGATTCAAGGCACTCCTGAATTCCGTCAGTCATGTTCATCTTAACCGCAGAGTTTTTTCTTACCGCGTTTTTCTCAGCCCCGGAACAGGTGATGATAATGATGAATGCAACCGGGATTACCCAGAAGCTGGCAAGCACCATTCTCCAGTCAAAAGCAAAGAACAGGCTCACTCCTACGATGCATACAGATATGACTGCACCGATGAGTTCCGGGATCCAGTGGCTGGATGCGGTTTCAATCTGCGCACAGTCTCCCATGATATTTGTAGTCAGATCGGATATGTTCTTCTTGCCAAAATATGAGAGCGGGAGTTTTCTGAGCTTCTCGGCAATTGCAGTTCTTCTGACTCCGCTTTCCCTGTATGTTGTAAGGAATGTCGCATTGTACTGAATGAAATTGGTCAATGCAATGAGCAGTATCACAACGATTGAGGCCACAGTATAAAACGGAACTCGGTCACTTGTGAGTGTCCCCTCCAAAAGGTCTTTTATCAGACAGTACAGAATTCCCGCAGGCATCATCAGTGCGATATTGGTTATGGCAACGCAGATGCATCCTCTTATCATGTCTTTTGCGCCCTGCGTTGACAGCGCGTATTTATGTTTAAGTCTCTCTATCATTATCATGCACCTACCTTCCACTCAATGGATCTTGAGTATTCATCAAACATGCGCTTGTAAAGCCCGCCCTTGTTCATGAGCTCGGTATGGGTTCCGCTCTCCACGCACTGTCCGTCATCGCAGACATAGATCCTGTCAGCATTCATGACGGTGCTGAGCCTGTGAGCAATCATGATAAGCGTCTTTCCCTTGGAGAGGTTTTCAAAAGCAGCCTGAACTTTAGCTTCATTATCAGGATCCGCAAATGCTGTTGCCTCGTCCAGGATCAGTATTGGTGCATCTTTGAGCACAGCTCTTGCAATAGTTATCCTCTGCTGCTCGCCTCCTGACAAATAAGTTCCCTTTTCTCCGATCACAGTATTTATGCCATTCGGAAGTTTCTCAATAATATCCATGCATTGTGCGGTCTCAAGAGCAGCCATGACTTCTGCTTCGGTTGCGTCCGGTTTTGACATGCGCACATTTTCAAATATAGATTTCTTGATAAGCCTGCTGTCCTGGAAGACAAATGAAACCTGCTTCATAAGCTCTTTTGCCGGAATATCCTTAACGTTGACTCCGCCGATGAGTATCTCTCCCGAATCAACATCAAAGAACCTGACCATAAGCTCAGCAAGGGTCGTCTTACCTGAGCCTGAAGGTCCTACCAGTGCCACATGCTCGCCGGGAGCGATCTTAAGAGAAACATTCTTTACCGCATCTCTTGTGGCATCCTTGTAGCGATAGGTGACGTTCTTTAGTTCTACGCTGTGATCCTGAGGCACCTTGCCGGCTTTGTTGTCAGCAAGAGGTTCAATCTCCATGATACGCTCCACGCGCTGAAGGGCATCGATCAGTGTCATCTCGGCTTCTCCCGAATATGCCACCTTAGTATGGGCAACGGTAACAAGCGGCGTTACGATTATGTAATACATTATGTTAAGGATCAGTGCTGCGCTTGTTCCGTCCTTGGAAAATGTGAAAGCTGCGATCACAATAAACGCAAAGATAGCATTTATGCAGGTCATAAAGGCTGTCATAGGCCATCTTAATACAAGCGTGTAAGCAGTAGTCCACTTTCCGAATCCGTCGATTGCTTCTTTGAATCTTTTAAAAGAGTGAACTGTCTGGCCGAAGGTCTTTACAACGGGAATTCCTCTGACATACTCGGTAGCTTCGGAGCTCATGGTATCGAGAGCGTTCTGATACTCCTTCATCTTCTCCTGCATACCTTTTCCCATCATGCACATCATGCATGCAAATCCTATAACTGCGGGGATCATACACATAAGACCAATCTTCCAGTTAAATGCAAAGATCAGAACCAAAAGACCTATCGGCGTTATTGCCGCAACGGCCTTGTCTGGGAGCTGATGCGCGATAAATGTTTCCGTAGCCGCCGTTGAGTCATTGACTATACGCCTTATCTTTCCTGTGCCATCCTCATCAAATACGCCAAGGGGAAGGGTGATGATCCTTCTCATAAGGGCGCTTCTCATGTTGGCCTGCACCCTGAAAGCTGCGATATGCGTGCAAAAGAGTGCACCGATGTAAATCAGCAGCGATGCTATCGTAAGTATCACTGCCTGCCACGCATAATGACTGATCTGCGCAGTGTCTTCGTTGTTTACCGCAATGCTTATGATCTTCCACAGATCGTAATACGGTATCAGTACTACTATTGCGCTAATGGCTGCGATAATTCTCCCCAGCGTGATAAGCGTCGTATGCCCTCCCGCATACTTCCTGATCAACTTCATGTGATCAAATTTTTGTGTCTTACCCAAGTTTTTCTCCTCCTGTATTTTATATATTTCGTTAGTTATCGCTAACTCAATTTTGATAACTTACGACATTAAAAAAGAGCCTTGCGGCTCTTAGTTTAATCCCATGATCCTCATCCATCCCGGCATGAAGAATTCCTGTATGGTGTTCAAATATTTATCTATTGTGGCTTCGTCGCAATCATGTATGATCGGTTCAAAGCATGCTGTCAGATATGCTGAGAGCAGCATATGCAGTTCCTCCTCATCGATATCCACTACAGGATATCCCAGTTTTTTCATATGTTTGATAGCATCGAGAAGCTCGTTTTGATTGTACATGGCATAATCATGAACGAAGTTCTCATACCTTGTGCCCCTGGAGCAGGTCATCAATATCTTGAATTCATCTCGCTTTGGCAGGATCACTTCTCTGATGAGATTAAAATATGTCTCGCCAAAGAGCTCCTTATCATCAACATTTTCATCAAGCAGGGTGTTCTTTCTGGCTATATGCCTTCTTGTCCAATCCTTGATCTCACTGATCAGAGGCTCCACCATAGCACCAAACATAGCTTCCTTGTCAGCATAATGTCTGTAGAGCCCTGCAGAAGTCATCCCTGCCCTGGCGCCTATGCTGCGGATTGATGCCGCTTCATAGCCCTTCTCCAGGAATTCCTCCTTGATGGCCTTATTGACTTTTATATGGCTAAGTGTCTTGTCCCTTGGCATATTCCCTGTCTCTTGGTTTTGTTGCAAGTTATAAGTTGTTAGTGATAGCTAACAATGATAACTATAAATCAGTTTTTCATTTTCGTCAACAATAAATGCAATTGTCAGAAAATTGAGCAGATCCATGCTGCCAAAGCGGAAGCTGCCGGGAATATGACCAGCAGCTTCAAAAGCTGGCTTTTTATGTTGTAGCCGTACTTTCTGTTCGCGTAGACGCTCTCAACCTCCGGAAAATAGAACTGAAAGAACTTATACTTCATGAGCAGGAAGTAATCAAAGCAGACCATGTCATAGATTTTGTAAACGCTAAAAATGAATACGAATCTCACGAAGAACTGCCAGAACGTAAACCCGCTGCGAAAGCCATCCCATATGGAGATGACGCCAACGCCCAGGATCATCAGAAAACTGAACACCATCAGCGTCCAGCCTATGACCCTCGCTCCGTAGAACAATTCCTTATCCCTGGGCCGGATGGCTTCCTGAGCCTCTTTCGGCGCCGAGGAAAAGAACTTTTTGTCCTGAATGAACGCAACTGCAGCAAACATCATCAGCGTGATCGCCACGCAAAAAACAATCGCAAGAAATATCGTTAAGAGCATATCCTGCTTACTTCCTTCCCATTAGGATTGCTGAGCCCGAAAGTCCCATCCAGGTTGATTCCCACTTGCTCATAAACATACCGTTTGTGGTATCCACAAGCTTAACCTCGCTGTATCCCATGTCTTTGAGCTTTTGGACAAAAGACTGCATGTCTCCGTATTTAGCCTTTGACATGATGTCATGTATCGCAAAGGTACCGCCCTTTTTAAGAGTGCGCAGAGTTTCAAGCAGTATCGCCTGCCTGTCCCTGCTTGGAATATTGTGGTATACGTAATTACTGGTCACCGCATCGAAGGTCTCATCCTCAAATGGAAGTACAGTCGCATCTCCCTGCATGAATGATGTGTTTCCAACGCCCTCTGCCTTGGAATTGCTCTCGCACAGATTCTTGCTAAAAGAAGCATACTCCTTGCCCCATCTGTCAATTCCGGTAAAAGAGGCCTTCGGATTTCTTTTGGCACAGGCTATTGTCAGCGCTCCGCTTCCGCATCCGACATCCAGTCCCTTACCTCCATCCGGCACATTCACATACGCCGAAACTCCGTCAATTATCTGCTTGGACATCTTCCTGTTTCCATCATAGGAAAACGCCCTGTACATGAGATACATCCACACCGTAACAAACAGGCATAATGCAGTCACGATCAGTAGAATCGGTAAAAGAACTTTCTGCACGCCTCCGGATATCGGCGCCAGAGCAAATACTATGCTCAATATCAGAAATACCGCAGCTGAGCACCCACTGCCCATTACCATGCCTTTTGGCATCCAGTTTTTGTAATCAGGTTTCATAACACTCCTCCTTTATAACAATTGTAATTTGTTGTTTTGTATTGACCCCTCATTGCGTTAGCAATAGCTAACACAACTAATTATATATACTTCAGCTCAGTTTTTTCAAGAGCAGATATGCAATAAAAAAGAGGGCCTCAGCCCTCTTCCAGATACCTTACCTCTTTCCCGTGCGCGATCGCATACTCAATCTCGCTCCTGGTGCTTGATCCAATGTAGCCACCGACATTTATGACGAAGATTGAATCTGCCATATCGATCTTGGCCTTGTGCATTTCATCAAGCATCTCTTTTGTCCGTGTCAGCGTGCCCTCGTCCATGTTCTCCCAGACTTCACTGTCGCCGGAATGTCCGAACAGCCCCACGCTTATGACAATGTTCCCCTCAAGGGTAAGTCTCTTTTGCACCTCCATGAACTGGTCCTTGAATCTTGTACTACCGCAAAGTGTTACTACCGGATATTTCCCCTGCATTGCAAAACTTCTCCTCTCATTCACATTATATACTCAAAACCCTTTTCTCTCCCTGCCCCTTTGGATAAGCTCTTCGGCCTCCCTGAAAGCTCCCGGAAGATAGTCCGCCTGCCATTCCTTGCCCTCTTTTTCCTTGCGCTTGATCTCGGCCCAGGCAGCGTGAAGTTCCTCATCTGTCGCGAACTTCATGTCACCGAAAACGTGTGGATGCCTCCTGACCATCTTGTCTGAAACGGTCTTCGCAACATCTTCGAATGTGAAAAGACCTTCTTCCTCAGCCATCACTGCATGGAACATGATCTGCAGTAAAAGATCTCCCAGCTCCTCTTTCAGGTTGTCCGCATCTCCGGTCTCTTTAAGTATGTTGATCCCGCCTAGCACCTCTGCTGCTTCCTCAATGCATCCGGGCTTTAAACTCTCATGAGTCTGCGCCTTGTCCCAGGGACAGCCGTCCTCACTTCTGAGCTTCTCCACAATAGTCTTTAATCTTTCAATCTCACTCATACTCACTCCCACTTCTTCCACACATCAGGCTGATAGCCGAGCGTAGACAGCTTCCCGTTTCTCACAACAGGAGTCTTTATTATCTGCTGAGTCTCCAGGAGTTTCTCCAGCTTATCCTCATCAGCAATATACTGAATCAGCGCCACCGCATCTTTATCCTTGGCATCCGGATTGACCATAGCCATGATCCCGCCGTTGGCGTTCGCAACAGATGTAAGCTCTCCTTTGCTCATGCCCTTTTCCTTCATGTCTATAAACTGATATTTGATTCCGCGCTCTTTAAAGAAACGCTCAGCCTTCTTGGTGTCGTTGCACTTTTTGGTTCCAAAAATCTGTATGTTCATATCTTTCCCTGACCTCAACTTTCTTAAAGTTTATTATAAAACAGATTAGAAATATTTAATATTTATTTATGCTCATTTTAGAATATGTTGTATATAATAAAATCATAAGATACAAGATTTAGTGGTCGCAGAGCTCTGAACGCTTCGGGCGTTCGCGGAGGATATGCCATTGAACAACGAACAGGCAACATTAAGATGCAATGGTAAACCAATTCCCAAGACCTATGACGCCATGTACCTGCTTGGCCATTACAAAGACCCAAGAAGTGTAATGAAAGGAATAATGAGCATACTGTCAGCGACGCTGATCGCCGGAATCCTTGCTCTTCAATTCCTTTATTTCTTCAACTGAATTCGAATGTTTCAGGACCAAGTCTCCTGATTAGCCATTTTAAAAAGCCCTGTGTACGTATATCATACAATATACCTACACAGGGCGCCTCCATTTTTAGAATCTTACTTCAAAAGACCTCTCGTCCGGAATCACATCCAGTTGCTTTTTATCTATGTCTGATATGTCGATAAATCTGCCGCTTCTGATGATAGCCACAAATCTGTCTATCGACTCATCATCTCCCTGAACTTCACAGGTCACAGAACCATCGTACTCGTTCCTGACATATCCCGTAAGCCGGCACATATTCGCAGCATGTCTGGCAGTGAATCTAAAACCGACTCCCTGCACCATTCCGTAAAAACAAAGCCTGTATCGCTTTACCAATGCTTAAATACTCCTGATTTCTCTTATTTCTTGAACAATCCCCCTGCGAGATTCTTGAGGTCTCCAAGATCAAGCTTGCCGTCTGCTACTGCAGCCTGAACCTTTTTAATGTCATCTTCGGATACGTCAATGTTGGCTTTCTTGAGCAGTTCCACTCCCTGCTTCGGATCAGCCTTAGCAATCTGTGCCATCAGCTCTTTGTTCCCATTGATCTGCTTGATGATTTCAGCAACGTCTAATACACTTCCCATACTTTCTGTCTCCTCCAATCTCTAAATGTTGTCTGTGGCTGTCAAACAACCTGTTACTCCAATTATACTC
>JAEEGF011579491.1_pt1 | contig 25393 bp, 18 predicted proteins | sample 9134171 | NCBI WGS metagenome assembly JAEEGF01 (sample SAMN16246542, study PRJNA631951) | gut metagenome | biome: gut microbiome; feature: rumen; material: AP-attached | host: Bos | place: Iran: Karaj | collected 2018-10 | reverse complement strand
ATTTTTCGCAAGAAAGACTACCGCATCGTAAAGGTCAGCATCAGCGACATCCGTTACGTTGAAGACATGAGCGAGTACCTGAAAGTCTGGATTGAGGACGATCCGAAACCTATCATCACCCTACTCTCCATGAAGAAGATAGAAGAGCATCTGCCCGACTATTTCATGAGAATCCACCGGTCATACATCATCAATCTCAACAAAATCCAAGAAGTCAACAAGAGTCGGGTCATTCTGGATTCCGACACCAATCTTCCGATTGGCGACCTCTATAAAGACGCTTTCCAGCACTATCTCGACACCAAATTCCTCGGGAAATAGCCTTATAACATGAGGAAGCTGAAACTGGGTATTGGATTAGTGATTGTCATCGTGTTGGGCTGCTGGATAGCATCACGCTGGCACACATGGTTCGTTGAGGATGACGAAGAGACTTACGTGCCGTCACTGAAGCCTGCTCACGTGTTGCTTACCTTTGGTGATGACCAGCCGCTCTCGCGTAATGTCAGTTGGCAAGCTGATACGGTAATTCATCCCTCATGGTTGGAGTTAGTCTGTCTCGCCGACAGTGATACTATCCGAGTGGAGGCTCCAGGCGAGGTGTTCCACTCCCGCGGTGGGCAAGCAGCCTACTATGTGGCTCATCTGCGCTCCCTCAAGGCAGATGCGACTTATTCTTATCGGGCTGTCACCAACGGAAAGGCCTCTCCTTGGTATCAGTTTCAAACGCAGCATACTGATACCAACAAAGTGTCATTCCTCTATGTGGGCGATATACAGGATTCCATTGGTGGCGAGACGAACCGTTTCCTACGTGAAGCACTGAACCGTCATCCGCAACGTGAATTCCTCGTCTGTGGTGGTGACTTTGTAGATGGGCCTATGCATCGTTGGTGGGAAGAGGGTTTCCGCAACATCGACAGTGTGGCGCAGGCCATGCCTATATTGGCTGTAACGGGCAATCATGATTATCGGAAAGGCGTCATCCAGCGCTTAGAGCGCCGTTTCTCTTTGACCTTCTCCTACTTCCTCGATTCCATGATTGGCGACAATCAGGTATATACGCTTTGCTATGGTCCCGTGCAGTTTTTCCTCCTCGACAGCAATCGCGAACTGCCCTACCTGCTTACACAGCGTGACTGGCTCAAGACACAGCTGCAGCAGAGTCGTGCCCGCTGGAAGATTGTCGTGCTCCACCATCCGCTGTTTTCCATCAGGAGTGCCTCACGTAATCTCATCCAGCGATGGGTCTTTAATGGACTGATAGAAGACTATGGCGTGGATCTCGTCTTGCAGGCTCATGAACACAACTATGCCCGTATGACGGCTCATGACAATGGAGTGGCTACGACACCTGTCTATACAGTGAGTCACTGCTCACCCAAGAACTATGATCTCTATCAGAACGAGCGTTATGACAGGTTTGGCACAGATAGTCGTTACTACCAGACGATTGACATCATAGGCGATACGCTCACGATGGCAGCATACGAAGTCTATCACCACACACTCTACGACTCCCTGAAAATTGTAAAGGGCAGTTCGCAAGGGCAGTGTGTGGTAATAGAAGATTTCTTTCCGAAGAAATAACTCAGAAACGCATGCCGAGGAATGCACGGGCTCGCCACTTGTTCTGGTTGACGACCACATTCTTGTCATCGAAGACAGAATTGTTCATGACAAGAGTGGCACCAGCGAAGAAGCGCTGAGAGAAATTATAAACGACAGCCAGCCGTTCATTAAAAATCATGTTGAAGCGAACATGTTCAGCCTCTTTTTCTTCACCATTCACGATCATCTTATTGCGATTATAGACCACAACGGTAGGCAGGATAGAGGCATGGAGCAGCCATTTACGGCCCAGCACAAGGTTGTAGCCGTAACCACCGCCAATACCCACATGCCCAAACTCGATAGTTGTCACTGGAGCATCGGGAAGTCTCTGGATAAGGTCGTCTGTGGTTTTGATACTACCGCCTTGATAGCTGATACCAACCAGCCATGAGCCTGCTGAGCGACGCTGAATATAGCTCTGCGTAAAAGCTGCAGGATAAGAGAAACGGCGATGGTTGAAGGTATAGTAGCCTACAAAGTTCAGCACTTTCAGCGTCGCTTCGCCTGACTCAAGCCTCTTGTCCCCTCTATCACCATGAAAATCACCCGACAGCGATTCTGACCGCTGATAGCTCAGATCGAGACTGAAACGGCTACCATAGTAGTTGAGATTAAACTCATAGTCCTTATAGACACCACTCCACTTGGCGGGATTGATGGCAATGGCAGCTCCTATGCCTCGATAGGTGGCAGCCAAAGAGAACGTAGTCTTATGACTGGTGCTGAGATCCGATTTCGAGTAGATGCCATCGACTGTTCCCTTGGCATGGAACGTATTACCCGTCTGGTTCATCCTTACCTTCAGCGTCAAGCCTTTGCCTTCTGGGCGCACCACATAGACAGAGTCGTATTTTGATTTATAATAACGCGCTCCTAGTTTGTCGGATACTCGCTTCCATATACTCTCTTTCTGAATGACAGTATCGCCAGAAGCAACAGCCTGTGCAACACTATCACGCAGCAGTTGGGGACAGATGTCTGTGTCTGCCCCAACTGTTGCCGACCCAACCATAATGGCTGAAAAGAAAATGATAAGTCTCCGATACATCTTAATTGGTATAGAATTTTGCACCTATAGAGAGTCCGATAATGTCTTTCAACTTCACATCGCTACTCTGGAACATAGAACGGACATAGAGATCACACGTACTGAACTCATAGAATAGTGCGATACGGCTATGTCTTTTGCGTTTGCTCTCAGGAATCTTGAACTCGATGCGCTCGCCTAAGGCAATATTCAGACGGAACTTGGTTGACATAAACTGATAATAGCCATCGGGATAGCGACCTGGTTGGCTCTTCCAGAACTCATGTCCATAAACAGTGTTGATATAGAGGCTGGCTGTCAGTGGGCAGAACCTCCAGCGATCATCGGGTATCTTTCCTGAGATCTTCGAAAGATCGATTTTCCAGGGGATATAGTTGGCCTTAAAGGTCGTTGTCAACTTGGGGCGTGAGGAATCATGCTTAGGAATGAAGCCTAACATCAGTTCCGTCTCCCACTTCCTGTTCTTACCATAGCTCCAACCTATACCAGCCGACAGCGTACCCATATTACCGGCATTCTGGATGACGAAATGGGTAGGAATCAACGACAACCAGGCATTCTGCTTGCGCTCAAGTCGTTGTTCAAACTTGCTCTGCTGTACATCGAGACTATCGCCAGCTATGACATGCGATGAACATGTCAGCATTACCATACTAATAACGAATCTGTTCAATTTCATAGCTGTCCTTTTTTATAGTCATTATACGATAGTTGCGGTGATTGGCACAGTCGATGGCATAGAACATCAGACCGTCGCCATAGATGTCGGAGACCGTGTCGTTGTGGTCATGACCGTAGATGCAGCACATCAGTCCTGGGGCAAAATCCAGATAGCGGCGGAAAGCCTTGCATACGTTGTTGTTAAACTGGTCACTGTAAGGTGCAGCATGCATCACGATGACAGTACGATCGAACTTGTCAGTATCCTTTGTAAACTGCTCCTCCAGGAAGTCGAAATTCGGAACAGCCGCCAAGTAGTCGTACTCTACGGCATTGGTGTTCAGACAAATGAATTTGACGCGACCAGCAATAAATGAGAAGTCGCAGGGACCATACATCACCTCATATGTCTGGTTACCAGTACCGAGAAAATCGTGGTTGCCTATCAATGCAACAAACGGGCAGTTCAAACCTGTCAGAACATCACGCGACCACTCAAATTCCTTTTCTGTGGCGGTATCGGTCAAATCACCACAGTGCACAACAAAGTCAACCTTTCGGTTATTCACGTCGGCCACTTGGTCGCGGGCATCACCAATCCACAAGTGAGTGTCGCTGATAAACGCGATACGTAGTTCTTCCTTGTTGGCAAACTCTTTCTCAATGATTGCCATCTGCTTAACATTGATTCCTTTCTCCCCCTCGATGTTCACATCATAGGGATGTGTCTCGAAACCGCTACACGACGAGAGAATGACGGTCAATACAGCAGGCAAAATTGTTTTTAAAAATACCTTTTTCATTTACTACTATTTTGGGATGAATTAATTGCAAGTCTAAAAGCAAGCATGGTAAGGTCGTCACTTTGCTCATAATCACCGACAAACTTGTGGACGGCTGCAGTCATCGTCTCGATCAGTTCTTGTGGTGAACCTTTGAAGGCAGTGATGGTCTCAGTGATACGTTGCTCTCCAAAGAGTTGGCGATCTGCATTTTCTGCCTCTGTCAGACCATCGGTATAAAGAAAGAAGGTCGTTCCAGACGCCAGATCTGTCTCTTGGTTGGAGTATTGGCAGGTTTCGGTGACACCAATGGGCAGATTTGAGTCGCAGGGTAACAGCTTGTCTTGGATATAAGGTGCATCATGGCCTGCATTGCAATAGCACAGATGGCCCGTCTGAAGGTCGAGCACGCCTACGAACAGCGTGACAAACATACAGTTATCATTGCCCTCACATATATTCTTGTTCATCGTTTCCACAATATGATTCGGCTCAGCAGTGTGGGCAGCGATATTGCGGAAGAGTGTTCGGCTGACAGCCATGACCAGTGAGGCAGGCACACCCTTGCCCGACACATCGCCGATGCAGAAAAACAGTTTCTCATCGCGAATGAAGAAGTCGTAGAGGTCACCGCCTACGGCTTTGGCAGGCACTAACGCTGCATAGAGTTCTATGTCTTTGCGATTGGGGAAGGCAGGAAACGTCTTAGGCAACATCGACATCTGGATATTGTGCGCAATGTCCAATTCCCGCTCTATCGAAGCCTTCGCAGTGGTCGATTCCTTGAGATCCTCCATATACTGTTTCAGCGACTGCTGCATGATACCGAACGAGTCGCGCAACTGAGCCACTTCGTCGTTATGCTTGAATGTAGGCAACGAAGCATCGAAATTCCCCTTAGCCACTTCTTGGGCCGAATCTGACAGGAAACCAAGTGGCTGAGTAGCACGGCGGATACTTCTGGTCGTAAAAAAGAAGATGACAAGGCATCCGATGGCCATGCAGAAGAGAATGACAATGGCAAGCACCTCACCCCAGGCAAAAACAAGGTCGCGATGCTGGAACACAACCAGCGTCCAACCCGTAGCCCCCAACTGTTTGGCATTGATATAATAAGGTGTACCCTTCAGGTCCTTCATGTCAAGTTCACTATCTACCAGTTCTTGCTCGCCCTGAAGCATACTGATGTCGAGGGAGTCTGAACCGGCAATCCTGGTGCCTTTGCTGTCGATAATCTGAATGGAGAAATAAATATCATCGTCAGAAGCAATGCAACTTCGTGTGTCGGTAAGGAATTCCTTCCTGACATCTTTCATCGTCTCGTCAATAGTTTTATGAAGCACTTCATAACTCAGGTCAACGCCATATACGCCGACTTTGCGTCCCTGACGGTCGAAGACAGGTACGACATAGCTGGAGAACATACCGCTGTTGACGGTGTCGTCGTAGTACAAGTCTGTCAGGTAGCCATCGTCGTCACGCTCTAGAGATAGTCCTCGCTGATACCACGCGCCATTGAAATAGTCATGCTGTGGGGAGCCTATTTGCCGGCAATCAATGTGCGTACTGTCAGCATAGTAGGCATAGGCTTCGAACCATCGGCCCTGACCTTTGAAGTAGTCAGGTTCAAAGGCGATAAAACAGCCTGCCAGACGCTTGTTGATCTTCAGAATCTGCTCTAATGTGTCGAAGACATGCTCAGGGCTGTCCATATTGGCTTCGATATCGCTACGGTTATTAAATGTAACGGTCTTCCCCAACTGGAGCATGGTCTCAACGTTGCTGACAATGCCATTGGTCACGTACTGCCCGCGCATACTGCCGTTGCCGAGTGAGAGCACAAAGACAAATGCGACAATGACTCCAACGATAAGCACATTGAAGAACGACATAATTCCGATGACGCGCCAGGTGATGCGACGTGACAGCTTGCTCTTTTTCATATTTTCTTTTCTATTGTCAGGACATTCTTATGATCTACGTAAGCGTAGCGTACATCATCCATCTTATGAAGGACCAGATAGATGCCGAGTCCTCCGATAGGGCGCAGTTTCCACGACTGCTTAGTGTCGGGTTTCTTCTGCTCCAAGGGATTGAAAGCCACTCCCCCATCTTCGAAACGGATGACGATGCGGTTCCCTGTGTGGTCGGTATCCGATGCTACCGTCTGGATATTCACATCCAAGTAACCCTCCATTCCTTCAGGATAGGCATATGACGCCACATTCATGACGATTTCCTCACAAGCCAACCGCAGTGTCAATACCTCCTTCAGTCGGCAAGAAGAAATCTCCGGTGTGTTCATAATGGCGCGGAGTATCGTGCGAGCCTGTCCTTTGATGGGTTGGAAATGTAGTTGACTCATGGTTCAGCTTTCCCTACTAAAATGATGATAGAACGCGGGCCAACCAGCACTTCGCGCTGGTTATCCGTCAGCGGTTCCTCACCTGGTTCAAAAATATCCTGAGGTGACTCCATCCCCGTATTAGCAAACACATGCCAGGCCATACCTTCAGGCAACTGGGGCAGCTCGAATCCGTGCATCTCCCAATGCATGTTCACGGCTCCATAGATGAAATCATCGGGCGTATCATTGTTTGCGGCATATTGACCGTTCAACATGAAGGCTAACGTGAGATTGTTATAACCCGTTTCGGGTTGCCAGGCCTTTGTCCCATGCCATGAGAAATCGGGATAGCCAAGGTTACGATAGTCCTGATGGCGGAGGTGCTCCTCGTAACGAAGCACTTGATGTCTGCGGCGGAACCTGATCATCTGTTTGAAATAGCGGAATATGTCAGCATTCTTCTCCAGATTGTTCCAGTCGAGCCAAGCGATTTCGTTGTCCTGACAATAGGCATTGTTATTGCCCTTCTGAGAGTTACCCATCTCGTCGCCCGACAGCACCATCGGAATACCCTGGCTCACCATGAGCAGCGTGATGGCATTCTTCACCTGACGATGGCGCAGACTGTTGATTTCCGGATCGTCCGTTTCGCCCTCACAACCACAATTCCAGCTGTTATTATGGTTCTCACCGTCGCGATTGTCTTCACCATTGGCTTCGTTATGCTTACCGTTATACGACACAAGATCCATTAAAGTGAATCCATCGTGAGCCGTGACAAAATTCACGCTGGCCTTAATACCCCTACCCTGTGAGGCATAGAGGTCGGGCGATCCGATGATGCGCTCCTTCACATCAGAGAGCACGTCAGAGTCGCTCTTCAGAAAACGTCGGATGCTATCGCGGAACTTCCCGTTCCATTCGGCCCAACGCCCCCACGAGGGGAACGAGCCCACCTGATAGAGTCCACCCGCATCCCAAGCTTCAGCAATGAGTTTCGTCTTGCCAAGAATCGGGTCATGAGCCAGCGATTCGAGCAGTGGTGGATTCGACATCGGATGACCGTTCTGATCACGCCCTAAAATAGCAGCCAGATCGAAACGGAAGCCGTCTATATGATAATCGACTACCCAGTAGCGCAGACTTTCCACAATCATGTCCCGCACATTAGGGTTGTTGCAGTTCAGTGTATTGCCACAACCACTGAAGTTATAGTAGTGCCCATCAGGCGTAAGCATGTAATAGGTCTTGTTATCGATGCCGCGATAAGAGATGTAGGGGCCCTGTTCGTTGCCTTCAGCCGTGTGGTTAAACACCACGTCGAGAATCACCTCAATACCGTTCTTGTGCAACTGCTTCACCAGGTTTTTCAACTCATCCACCTGCATGGCATATTTTCCCGTAGAGGCGTATGCAGCTTTGGGAGCAAAGAATCCCACATTGCTGTAGCCCCACAGGTTATAAAGCTGCCGACCATCAACTGGGGATACACGATGGTTCTCAAACTCATCGAACTCATGGATGGGCATCAGTTCCACACAGTTGACTCCCAGTTCATGCAGATAGGGGATCTTCTCGACGATGCCGGCAAATGTTCCTTTGTGCTTCACGCCAGAGCCTGCTCCGCATGTAAAATTACGCACATGCATCTCATAGACAACGAGGTCATTAACGGGTGTCTCCAACGGGAGGTCGTCCTCCCAGTCGAAATCGTCGAATACCACCCGAGCACGATATTGATAAGCACTGTCCCAATGAGGTTCCTGTCCCCACACGTCGCGCCCCACGATGAGTTTTGCATAGGGATCGAGCAGGATCTTCGACTTATCGAACCAGTGTCCCTTTTCCGGTTCATACGGACCATCCATCCGGAAACCGTATTCTATATTCTCATAATCCAGGTCGAAGATAATCATCGAGAACACATTGCCCAATCGGAACTCCTTGAAGAAAGGAATTTCCACAAAGGGCTTCTCCTCACGATTATGGAAGAGCACCAACGTGCAGTCAGTGGCATAACGTGAATAGACCGAGAAGTTAACCATATTGCCAGCAACGGTTGCCCCAAACGGGTAAGGTCTGCCAGGCCGCAATTTTAGTCCCTGATACTCGTGGGTAGGAAACAGATCGACTCTATGCATAACAATTCATATTAACTGTTCACTGCCTGAAGGCATTCGTCCATGGTGTGGAAACAATCGAAGAAGGAATTAAAGCCCGTAACATTCATGATGTCCTGAACCTCATCACTGATTCCGACCAGACATAGCCTCAGTCCTTTCGAGGCTGCAATTTTCTTAGAATAGAGCAACACTCGCAAACCTGTACTCGACACATAGTTGCAGGCCGTCATATCGACGATGGCATTCGAGCCTTTCTCCAGAATGGTTAAAACGTCGTCTTGTACTTGCTGGTAGTTGAATGAGTCCAGCTCCTTAGCTAATTGATATGTTTCGAATTTCATACGCTCTACTTTTGGATATGTAGTTTTGGTGACATCGACCAGTCCATGCAATTGCGCACGCGAAGGTCGGCATAGGGCTCGGCATTGAAGATAGTGGGATGGTTGGTCATCAACTGCTCCGTACCATAGAGGAAAGAGAACGGACGGGACTGTCCCATCGTCAAGTCGATGGCCTCTTGCAGCAAGTTTACGTCGTCATGACAGTCGAACATGAACCTATCGGTGTCGTGATTGTCAAGGAACAAGACAAGCTTAAAGTCTTGTGGATAGTGAGCAAAGTGGTCGGCTATCTTGCTCTGCAAGGTCTGATTGCCTTTGATGCCTCGGCCAGCATGGACTTCTTCCAAGAGAATATCGCGATAGGTAAAATCCAGTACGCCATCCAACGTTTCAATATAATCGGTCTGCAAGTTCTCCTGACTAAATGGCTTCGTTTCTTGAGCAAGAAACTCCTGCAACCGGCTCTCTGTCTTGAAGTACAGCTGACTGGCCAGCTGCGGACCAATGCCCTGAGCCCACACCTCACCAAAGACGACGATGTCGCTGCTGATGGCCTGCAAACTCTGGCGCAGACGCTGCAAGAAGTTGTGTGGCTGTCCCAAAGCATGGTCAATGCGGAAAGCATCCACACCCATACGGGCAAGTTTCTCGGCTTTGTCGATCATAAAACTAACCACTTCTGGGTTCGTCAGATTGAACTTGGGCAAGTCGCCGAAGCCTAAGAACGATACAAACTCGTCGCTGTTCTCTTTAGGATAGAAGAACCAGTCGCGGTGCTTGCCACCATTCTTCAGCAATGACGCTTCGAAAATCGGCGCCTCATACCAGCAATGATTGGGCACGAAGTCACAGATAATCTTCATCCCCATACCGTGAGCCTTGTCGAGCAAGCGCTGGTAGTCCTCCCACGTGCCAAGGTGCGGATCCACGTCTTCAAAGTTCAGGGTATGATACCCGTGATAGTTGGCCGACTTGAAAATGGGCGATAGCATGACGGCATTGAAACCCAGATTCTTGATATAATCAAGTTTGTCGATAACCCCCTGCAGGTTTCCCCCGCAGAACAAGTTCTCACTCTTTGGCGGCACTTGCCACCCTCCGTTGAATCTGTCAATCAGCAGATGATAGATTCTGATGTTGTCAAACCAGTTCTTCATATTGTTTTATATTAGTTTTTAGAATTCATAGCCGAGATTCACAAACAGATAAGCCTTCTTGGTATGGTTACTGTAACCAAAGGTAGCCCCAACAGGCCCGAACATCGTGTTCAGATAATAAGCGGCCTGCACACCCACCATCGTACGGTGGTCGAAGAGCTCCTTCGCTTTGTCCGACTGCTGACCTGCAGCCACACGGAGCAGTGCGTAATGATTGGTGCCGAAGCGCTGTTGTAACTGAAGTTGGGCGGCAGCAAACTGCTTGCCGATATATTCCATGTGACCAATGCCGGCAAACGGCATCTGCTGCTCGATATAGTGGCCGAACCACTCGCCACCGAGGGTATTGCCAAGTACGACAGGAGCCACCGTCCCGAAAAGCATACGGCCATAGATCATCGGCTGGATGGTGAAGCGGCTGCCCAGGGTGAACGACATACGCCAGTTGGCACTGACGTCGCTCATACCCGTTTTCCAGCCCAGTTTCGTACCGTCGGCAGCCCGCTCTCTGAGCTTGGCGAAGTCGTTGGTCACAAAGGCATATTCGGCATTGAAACGCGCACCCCGTGTGGGAAAATACCAGTTGTCCTCACTGTTATAGTTCATACGGGCCCGATAGCTGATAAAGTGCTCGTTATCAAGTTTAACCTGCCTAGACGTCTCAGAGCCAAGCCCGTTGCGGTAGTTCAGATAATCCCAACGCAGACCTAACTGCAGGTTAAAACGGCTCAGGTCGAAGTTAATGGGTGTGAATTCTGCCTGTGACTGGTTGTAACGGATATTATAGTCGCGCTCACCTTCGACATACACATCTATATCGTTGCGGTAGAAGGTGTAGCTCAGTTTCGGACGGGTAAAGAAGCGCGGATGGACAGTAATCTCACCGCGTGCAAACATACGCTTGCCCAATCGCAAGGTAATATCGGTGCTGACAGGGATAGCGGCCTTCAGCGGGATGTCGAGCCCTACCTGTACCGTTGCATACTCTTCGGTATCGAAACGGAAACCGGCATGCAACTGAACCGACTTGCGGTTGCCGGCCGAGAGAATCACGCGCATGCCATCGTCCTCGGGCACCAAGCGGCACTCTGCTGTCTGATAAAAGAGATCCACACGCATCGTCGTAGTAAGCTGCTGCTCCAGTTTGGCATCTATGCTGTCCACCTTATTAAGATGAAATTTCTGACGTACAAAGCGCTCAGCCTGTGGAGTCATGTTCTCGAAAGTGAAACCCGTCACACGCTGTTTCTCGGTAAGCACTTTCGGACGCAGGGGATGCAGGATGACTGGGTGGAAATTCTCGTCGATGCCGATGCGCTGTTTCAGGGCGATGATTTCGTCCCAGTGGCGCATGGCCTCTTCCTCACCACGGCGTATCAGCGTGTCGATAGCTGCCGGCGTAAAACTGGCGGCATTAAAGCCTTTTGTATCTACAGGCATATGCAGGTCGGTGATTGCCAGATTCTCGTCATACTTGTTCTTACAGTTCACATCAACAATCTGACTGATGATGCTCATCGTGCCGCCCATGTCCTCGGCCACCTTCGGAGGTCCCTGAACAGTGACACCGATAATGATGTCGGCACCCATCTGGCGTGCGATGTCAGCAGGGTAGTTGTTCTTCAGGCCTCCATCCACCAAGACCATGTCACCCAATCTCACGGGCGAGAAGGCTGCAGGGATTGACATCGAAGCACGCATGGCCTGTGCCAGCCTCCCGCTATGGAAATCATACTCGTTGTTGGTGATGATATCCGTTGCCACACAGGCAAACGGGATGGGCAGGTCTTTAGTAAAGTCGAGTGAGTCGGTATAGCCTACGCAGAGTTTCTGGAACAACTCAGCCAGATTCTTACCTTTGATAATACCACCGGCATTCATGTCTTTCTTACCAATTGTCAGACCAGTGGTAATAAAATAGGTGTTCTGCTTCTTGCGGTCACTGATACTTTGATTGCGCAGGTCCTCCTTGTCGCTAATCACATAGCCCCAGTCCTGCACACGCACCATCGAGTCGAGCGCGTTGGCATTATAACCGATGGCATAGAGACCGCCGATGATGCTGCCCATCGACGTACCCGTCACGATATCCACGGGGATTCCCGCCTTCTCAAGCACCTTCAGCACACCGATGTGCGCCATACCTTTGGCTCCACCGCCACTCAGTACGACGGCGACCTTCTTCCTGTTCACATACATGCTGTCATCTTGGGCATTTGCCAGCCCAAACGTTAGCACAGCAACTAATACTAATACTATCTTTTTCATCATCTTTTACTTATGATCGACACCATTATGATATTTCATCCGATATTCCAGAGGCGTCATACCGGTATGTTCCTTGAAGTATTTGCCGAAGAACGAAGCGTTCGGGAATCTCAGGTCATAGGCTATCTCCTGCATCGTCATTTCAGTAAAGCGCAGACGGTGCTCAATGGCCTTCATCGTGAAGAGTTGTATATAGATACTCGGTCGACGGTTCATCACCTCCTTCAGAATCGTCGAGAGGTATCTAGGCGTGACGTTCAACTTACTGGCAAACTCATCCACCCTACGGATACGACCGTCGCTCTGCTCCAATAATCGCATAAACTTGTCGATGAGCAGCCTCTTATGTAAATTGGGTGTCTGATCTGCCGAGTGCTCCGTATCTGCAGTCACAACTGCATGACGGCGCATCATCGATAGCAGTTCGAGCATCAGGGTGCCCATGAGCGAACGCACAATATCAGCCTGGAGTATAGACGAACTGTCGCTCATCTTACGGCATAGTAACTGGAAATAAGTATCGAACAGAGCAACATCATCGTCATTGAAATGTATCACCGGGTGAAGCTTGAGTTGCGTCATATCGGCCAGACTTATCCCATTATAGATATTGATATTGAACAATTCACTTCGCGTAAACCATATCTGCCTGCAGTGGAAATCGGGTGATATCATGAAATTGGAGACCACACTATTGACCATGTAGAGAAACATATCGTCTTTCTGCAACTGAATCTCAGTGCCGTCGTATTCGAACCGTATTTTTCCAGACAGACAGAGGATGATGACACCATGTTCTTGCAAACATATTTTATCAGAAGGTATTCTTGTGACGTTCTCCATCAACACCAAATCATCGCTATCTCCTATCCGATATGTATCATTCCCCTGACGAGGCTTCAGATCTTCCATCTCCATGATGTTCTGTATTTGTCGTTTCGGCTGCAAAATTACCAAATTATATCCGATATCTACTGTTCTAAAACGACGAATTAATATCCGATTTGTCTTTTTAGACACATATATTACAAAAGGGCTCCAAAAAACCCTCAGCAAAACCTAAAAACTGGTTGCCGAGGGTGCAAGTCTTAGCTTGTTTTTTTATGAAATGGGCCGTCTGACCACTGCGAAAGCGTTATTCCTGTCCAGTAGCCTGACGATATTCCAGAATCTTGGTCTGCATGCTGGCGTAGGCATCGGTGTAGCGGTCGCAGGCCGCCTGATACTGTTGTTCTGCCAGCAACAGGTCACTCATCTTGGTGCTACCCACACGATAGTAGTCCTTATGCAGTCGTAAATTCTCCTCTGCCTGCACAATTGCATTGTGGGCAATGAGCAGTTTCTTGTGACTAGTCTCCACAGCAGCCCAAGAACTGTTCATGTGGATGACGAGTTTCTGCCCCTTGTCAGTCAGTTCCTCACGGGCATCTGCGAGAGCCAGTTTCTGTTTCTTGATGGCATGTGAACCGCCCCACCAACCGCTGATTGGTATCTGGACGAAGGCAAAGAGTGTACCAGTACCTCGGCCACTGTCATTCATGAAATTGTTCCAGCTGTAATCGGCACCAACACCCACCTTGGGCATATTGGAACCTACCTTCAACTTGTGCTGTAGGCGATGAACCTCAACATTCTTTTCCAACAAACGATACTGTGGTGTGGCATTCAAAGCCGACTGATGGTCTTGGCGCAAATTGGCAGGTATGGCCGGCTCTCCAGACTTACCCATATCAACCAGATCGGCAGGTAAAGCCACGTCGATTGCCTCATTGGCAATACCGACATGCTGTGCCAGTAACTGGCTGAGGGTGCTCAGAGAATGCTCTACCTCCAGTTGCGAACTTTCCACTTCGCCTATACGCAACTGCACCTGCAACAGATCGTTGCGATTGACGGCGCCTACGCGCACCCTATTACTAACATCTTTCTCCAACTCCACCAACATCTGATGGATGGAGTTCAGCGTCAGTAGTTTCTCTTTGAGAGACACCACCTGCCAGTAATATTGCTCGGTGCCCAGTTCAACCTGATCCTCCGAGGCTTCAAGTTGGATCTCACTCGCCTCTACACCCGCCTTTGCCAGTTTGTTGCCGTTCACGATCTGCCCGCCCATGAATACCGGCTGAATAGCACTAACAGAGCCGAACACACCATTCTTCATAAAGGCGATATTGGTGGGCCATGCGGCACTGACACCTGCCGGAAGCATATTTGCCAACCCGTCAGGCAGGCTGAGATCGGCCTCTAAGAGGTACTTATTCATGGTGACGCCTGCCCCCACTGCTGAGACGGTAGGGAAATACTTAGTGAAGGCCTCATTCTTCAGCTCCTTCGACTGCTGGATGGCGTTACGGGCAGAACGGAGGTTAAAATTGTTCTCTACAGCCAACTGCTTCAGCTGGTCGAGGGTATAGGTCTGCTGGGCTGCGGCCGAACCGCAGCAAGCCAGACCTACTATGAAGGAAAATACTTTTTTCATTTGTTATCTTTTAAATTCATCATGCTTATTTCTTACTTCTTACCTCTTATTTCTCACTCCTTCCCATCACTTTCCAGTAAGCGACAGGCATCACGGTCAGGATGAAGAACATCGTAATCAGCGTACCATAACAGATAACAGCACCCATAGGCACCCAAAGTGCGCTGCCGCCAAGAATCATAGGAACCACACCCATAGAGGCTGCAGCCGATGTCAGGAAGATAGGACGCATACGGCGCTCTGCTGCCACATGGATGGCATCCTTGAGCGAGAGTTTCTCCAGCTCTTTCACCTCTGCCGCATAGTCGAAGAGGATGACGCCGTTTCGTACCAGGATACCCATGAGCGAGACGAAGCCCAAGACACTGGTCATTGAGAACTCAACACCTTGAATAACCAGACCGACAGCCATACCAAACACGCAGAGCGTGAGGCAGACCATAATCAGTACGGCCTCACTGACCTTCTTGAAATGCCACAGCAACACGAAGAAGATAATCATGACAGACATAACGAGAGCGCTGGCAATCTGGGGACCGGTCTCATTGTCGGCCTCATACTGTCCACCATACTCCATCTGCATACCCTCAGGTATCTTGAAGTCGGCCAGACGCTCCATAATCTTCTTGGTTACGATACCATCGTTCTGGCCACGGGCCACCTCGGCCATCACCGTAACAGTACGCAGACCGTTACGATGGCAGATCTGTCCATACTGCCAGTTGGGAACGACTTCAGCAAATTGGCGCAGAGGGATGCTAGGCATGAAACTACCACTCGAAGCCACACTCTTCAATTCTTCGATATTAGTGGGGAGTGCGGCAGAGATACCAATAGGAATCAGTTCGTCCATCACATCCTGCTTCGTAGCCTGATCGGCATTCTCGGTTTTCATCTTCACGTTAATGTCGTAGTCACCCTCCCAGGCTGTGCTGACGGTGAGACCATCACCATAGCGGAAGGCCATCTGCAGTTCTACATCCTCATTCGTGATACCCAGTCGGCTGGCCTTCTCGTCATCAATCTTGATACGGGTGGTAGCCAACGGCTCCAGCATATTGCTGCGTACGAGCATCAGCTCTGGCATCTGGCGCAGAATCTGGACAATGCTGTCGGAATAGGTTTTCAGTTCACTGAGGTTATTGCTCTTCAAACGCACCTCGATGGGCACAGCACAACTGCTGAAACTCAGTTGTTTGATCTTCACGTATGCCTCTGGGAACATCTTACTGTATTTCTCCGTACACTCATTGATCAACTGTACGGTGGCTTCATTGCTCGTGGTATTGACGATGAACTGCGCATAACTCTCATCAGCAAACTGTGGAGCATATGATGTATGGAATCTGGGCGACGCACAGCCCTTGAAGGATGCGATACCCACGACACGCTCGTCCTTGCTGATCATGTGTTCCAGCGAGTCGGCCACTGCTGTGGTACGCTCGATAGTGGTGCCGAGAGGCAAGTAGATCTCTACGGCAAACTGGTCACGGTCGGCAATAGGCATCATCTTCTGAGGTATCTTGAGGAACATCAGGCAACCGATGACGAAGCCGCCAGCACCGATGGCGATAGTTGCCCACGGATGACGGAAGCACCAGGCCAGCAGGATCTTGTAATACTTGTCCATCACATCGAGCAAGTTGAAGGGCTTCTTGCCGTTCTTCGGCTTAGCGGCCTCAATGGGCTTGGTGATGAAGAAATACTGCAGGATGGGCAACAGCGTCTGTGCGATAATCATCGAGATGAAGAGCACGATACTGATAGCCCAAGGGAAAGAGAGCAGGAAGTCATGGAACTGTCCTGTCATCACAATGAGGAAGGGGAAGAACGTCACCGAAATACACAATGTAGCGGTGAAGATCGACTTCAAGAAGTGGACGGTGGCATCGATACTGGCCTGCAGGCGCGGTTTGCCCTCGGCCATCATCTCCATATAAGAGTCGATAATCACGATAGAGTCGTCCACAATCATTCCCAAGGTCACAATCAATGCCGCCAGCGTCACAGTGTTCAGTTCGATGCCGAACATATAGAAGGTACCCAACGAGATAAAGATGGTGATAGGCATAGTACCTGCTGCCACCATCGCCACTCGTACGGGCATGATGAGGATAACCACCAGAATCACCGTTGTGATGGCTATCAGCAACTCGTGAAGGAAGTTTTCGATGGAGTCGTCAACCACCTTCTTCTGGTCGGTGATAGTCGTCAGTTGCACGTCGTCGGGAATGTCTTGCTTGAAGTTGGCCAATTTCTCGTTGATCTCTGAGCCCATCTTCGACACATCCTGTCCCTTCTTGATTTCCACCGACAAGAGCAGGCACTTTGTGCCATTGCTGGTGATGAAGGAGGTCTTCTTAGGATATTCACGCTTGACGGTAGCCACATCCTTCAGTCGCACGTTGTTGCCTTGGCCGTCTGTATAGATCAAGGTATTCTCAATATCGTAAATCTTGTTGAGGGCATGATCCACGTAGATAGGCGACTTGTAGTCATTGTTCTTCACGCGGCCAGCAGTCGTCACGAAACCCTTACCTCTCAGTATCTGGGCAATCGTCAGGTAGTTGATGCCATAGTGCGACAGTTTGTCACTGTTAAGATAGATGCTGATCTGATCGTGTTGCAGTCCGAAGACGCTCATCTTACCCACGCTCTTAATCATGCGCAGCGAGTCGATGAGGGTGTTCATGTAGTCGTTTAGTTCACGATAGGTTTTATCCTTCGACTCCATAGCCAACAGCAGGGCAGAGGTATCGCCGAAGTCATCGTTCACCACAATGGCTAAGACACCACTCGGCAGTTTAGATTGGAAACCTTGCACACCGTGCTTGAACTTCGACCAGAACTCATCCTTGTTCGTCAGGTCGTCGTTCAGCTCCACCTGAATGATACACATGCCGTCTTTCGAATAGGAGACAGTCTTCTCCTTCTTTACCTCACGATATTGAAAGATATATTTCTCAAGCGGTTTGGTCACTTGCTCCTCCATCTCTTGTGCAGTGACACCAGGATAGACGGCAACGACGATACCCTGACGGATAGTGAAGTCGGGGAACTCGTTTTTGTTGATGTTAGACAAACCATAGATACCCAGAGCCACTAAGCAGCTCACGAGCAATATGATGATCTGCCGGTAGTGCATCGACCACTCCTGCAGACTCATTTTCTTCTCTTTATTCTCTTCCATAATTGTCAATTGTCATTTTCAGATTTCAATGTTCAATCTTCAATTACTTCACAATCTCCACGTTCATGCCATTGCTCACCTTCTGCTGGCCAGAGACAATGAGCTGGTCGCCAGCAGAGAGACCTCCACTGACCTGTGCACCCTGAGCCGTCTCACCGCTGATGGTAATCTCACGTTTCACAGCCTTTCCGCCGTTGACCACCCAGACGAAAGTCTTGTTGTCACCGTCGAGCTGTACCAGATTGGCGGGGACAAACACACCCATTGTACCCTGCATATAGTTGGTGAATGCCTGACAGATCATGCCTGGCAACAGCTGGCCGTCACTATTCTGAATGGTAGCCTTCACCTCGTAGGTTCTTGAGCGGGGATCAGCACTCACACCGCGTTCTGTCACACGACCAGAGAACTCGCGATTACCCAGTGCGGGAACGACAATCTTCATCGACGAGCCCTTGGCAATCCGCTGGACATCGTTCTCCGGCACAGAGATTTTCACCTTCACATTGCCGATATTGACCAACTTCACGACCGACATGCCAGGTACGGCATTCTGGCCGATCTCAGCATCCTTTGAAGCGATATAACCGCTGAATGGAGCGTGGAGTTTTGTGTCTGCCAGTGATTTCTTAGCCATGGCCTCTGATGCCTTCGCCGATTTCAGCTGGTTCTCAATCTGAATCCACTGCATATCGGGCAGCGACCCTAAGTCGTGCAGTTCCTTCATACGGTTGTAAGTGTCCTGAATCTGCTCAAGCGAAGTCTTGGCAATCGTATAGGCATTCTGCAATGTGGTGGGGTCGAGTTCAGCAATCAACTGTCCGGCGCCAACTGTCTGTCCGGCACTGACATAGATTTTCTTGATTGTACCCGTCACAGGAAACGACAACGAGGTGCCGCTCGACTCTTCAATCGTACCTGAGAAGCCCTGCTCACCATTAACAGCTTCCGTCTGGATCTGCTGAACCTTCACTCTGACCGTCAGCTCTTGAGCGGTCTGTTTTTTTCCACCACAACTGAATAGTGCCACCAGCACCATCATTGTCAAAATAGTCCGAATTGTTTTCATATACATATTATTAAAATTATAATTCAATTCATCCATCATTACCTTCTCATCTCCCATTGTGAAATTTAGTCCGATATTCCATAGGTGTCATGCCTGTATGTTCTTTAAAATACGTACCAAAGAATGAGGCATTAGGGAATTTCAGGTCGTTGGCTATCTCCTGTATCGTCATATCGGTAAAGCGCAGACGGTACTCGATGGCCTTCAGCGTGAAAAGCCGTATGATATCACTCGGACGGCGGTTCATCGTCTCCTTCATCAGCATCGAGAGATATTTGGGAGTGATGTTCAACTGGCTAGCGAAATATTCCACCTTGCGGATACGACCGCCACTCTGCTCCAACAATTGCATGAACCTGTCGGCGAGTTTCTTACGATAGACACTGGGTGTGTTTTCACTCTGCTCGTTAAGATCTGCCTCTACTATCATGCCACGACGTACTATATCCAACACTTCCAACAGCATGGTACCGAAGAGCGACCTCACGATGTCGATATAGAGTATAGGGGTACGGTCACGCATCCTACGACAGAGCAACTGGAAATAACCATCGAATATAGAGGCATCGCAATCAGAGAGTCTCACTATCGGATGCTGTCTCAGGAACATCAGATGATCAGCCATGTTTTTCGCACCATGTATATCGATGTTCCAGGCTTCACTGGCAGTAAACCAAATCTGCCTGCAGTTGAAGTTCTGCGATGACATGAAATTAGTAATCACACTACGCATCATGATATATATGAACATGTCGTTCTTGCGCAACTGGATGGTCTGCCCCTCATACTCAAACTGAGCCATACCGTCCGTGCAGACAAGGAGCACGCCATGGTTTTCTATATACACTCCACTCTCAGGGAACAGGTCTTTTATAGGGGCTTGCCCTACATTTTCTATCACTATGAAATCATCACTGTCATCGATCCGTAATATACCTTCTTCTGTTGGGGGTTTAAGTGGTATAAGCTCCATAATGTTTCTTTTTTCTACTTTTTGGGTGCAAAATTAGGAAAAAGCAAACATAAAATGATGTTCAAAATTTCCGATTTTATAGTTGATTTCAAAAGAAGCGGCAAATCATCAGATCATAAGCCAAACTGACTGATATATAACCTGTTTTTTATTAGGGGTTCAAATTTCGCCCACAAATTTGGTCGTTTCACTGAAAGCTATTATCTTTGCACAACAAATATGACTAGATGATGAAGTATTCTGTAAAGAACTTATTGCTGACTGCCTGTGCAGTCGTGACATTGGGATCGTGTAAGGTAGAGGGAAGCATTACCATCAATAACGATGACTATGCGTATGCGCAGTATCTGGGATTCCAAAGTAAGAACGACAGTCTGTGGGGACTGATGAACCTTGACGGAGAGGTGCTCGTCAAGCCAACCTTCAAGAACAAGCCGCTTGACGTGACACAAGACCGCTTCTTCGTGCAAAATGCCGACAGTCTCTGGGAACTCTACAGCGCCGAGCCTGAGCCCAAGCGTATCGGAAACGACCAATACGCAAGCGTAGGTGCTTTCCGGCATGGTCTATGCCCAGTCTCAAGGCCAAATGAAGGTCTGATGTACATCAACGTAAACGGCGAAAAGGCTATTGATATGGCTACATTGAACAACAAGGCGGTTGTGGCAGCCTTTAATTTCTCCGATGAACGCGCCAGAGTGCAGACAGCCGACGGATGCCAAGGGGTCATCGACAAACAGGGTAATATCATCGTTGAACCTATCTATGCCGTAGTTAGCGATTATCGCTATGGCAAGGCTTTCGCCTACAAGACCCTGAAGCCTGGACAGGATAAATTCGAACAGGAATGGGGCGTTATCGACACGGAAGGCAGGGAACTGTTCTCATCGACAACTGGACAGATGTGGCCGATACGCGACAAATTCGAAGCCAACGGACTGGCCATCGTCAAGACAAACGGAGACAATGACAAGACCTATGCACTCATCGACGAGACAGGCGAGATCGTACGCAACCTGACCATGGACAGCGTGGAAGAGATCAGTGGCGACTACATCGTCTTCACCATGGGTGACAAATACGGCCTGATGAATGTCGATGGAGAAATGCTCATCAAACCGTCTTTCGACTGGGTGGCGACCAACGGAGAGATCATCATGGCCGATAACGACGGTACAGCCCAATTCCAACTTTTCGACCAGAACGGTCAAGAGATAAAGACGCTGGACGGTACTGAGGTGACGATTTTCGGTAGGTATGTAATAGGATACGACAAATGCTTCAGACTGAAGCAAGACGATACCGACGCACTCTACGACGAATACGGGCAGAAGATGGCTACAGAAGCCGATACAGAAGGTTTCACGCAAATGATAGGCGAAGTATCCAGTTTTGCCAATTCGGACAAGGCAGAATAAAAAAGCTATTTGTCTTCACTACTTGATGGGCTCCATGTGGAGGGCAACATGGGTATCGGGGCCAAAACGCTCCTTCAGTTTCCGCTCAATGGTGGTAGCACGCTCATGGACTATGGTCAGGGGTAATTGACCGTCCATTCGCACGTGTACCTCGATGGCTATATGGTTGCCGATGCGACGGGTGCGGAGGTTGTGAGGCTGCCGGACATCGCCGAACGACTGGATAATCTGCAGGATCTCGTGTTCTGTTTCTTCCGGAAGAGAACTCTCCGTGAGTTCATTGACCGTAGTCTTCAGCAGTTCATAGGCCACCTTTACCAGCATCAGACCTACCACGATGGAGGCCAGCGGATCGAACACCGTCCAACGCTGACCTAACCAGATAGCCAGACCGATACCGACGGCTGCGCCTATCGATGAGAGGGCATCGCTGCGGTGATGCCAGGCATTGGCAATCATCACCTGAGAATTGAGTGCCTTGCCCCTCCGCGCGGTATATTGATAGAGCATCTCTTTGACAGCTATCGACAACAGGGCTGCCCAGAGGGCAATCCAGCCTGGCGCCTCGAGTTGTGCTCCTCGCCACCAGTCGAAAAGGTTCAGCATGCCCGACACAACGATGCCCGTAGCCGCAGCCACCAGTCCTAAACCAATCAGGAAGGAGGCAATGGTCTCGAATTTCCCATGTCCGTAATCGTGCGACTGATCCTGAGGCTTGGCGCTGATGCTCACAAACACCAGTACGAGGATATCAGTCACGAAGTCGGACATCGAATGAACGGCATCGGCTATCATCGCCGAGCTGTTTCCCAGGATGCCAGCAATAAACTTGAAGGTGAGCAATGCCGCATTGCCAGCGCTCCCCACAAGTGTTACCTTATAAATTTCTCTTTTTCTGCTCATATTACAAGATACGGACGTTCCGGGTATGAACGAAATGATAGACAGGACGTTCGTCGGGACGGATGGTCTCAAGGCGTACATTCTTCAACAGGATATCCTCTGCATGGCTGATAGAGAAGCCCCAAGCGGGCTGGATGCCGTGAGCAGAGGGCTCGGGATAGCGAGCCTCGCCCACCTGTCCGGGCTGACGGGCCTCGGGAATGAAGAAAGGATTGCGCCCCCGCTGCTCTTCGACATCTCTCAACGTGAGTCCACCCCGAAACTGGACATAGAGATTACTGATACGGACCTTACGGACAGGATGTCCCTCAATGCCCGCAATCAGACAAGCATAACGGCTGTCGGCATCGATAACCCGGACGTGGGAGATACGGACATCACTGACCTTGGAGGGATGGAAACCCTCAGGCGCGCGCATACGATCGCCCAGGCGAATATAAATAGGTGAATTGCAAATATCGTGCATCGTGAGATAGCTGACGCGGATATCTTTCATCTCAGCACCATCGACAGTTTCGAGAGCCAGGCCACGACAATGGGTAAATGTGCATCGGCGGACAGTGATATGACGGAACCCGCCATTCGACTCGGTACCAAGTTTGATGCGCCCTGTAGGTCCGTCACCGTCGGGTGCCTTTTCGGTTTGGGTGGTACGCGAGCCATCGAGCAGGGAGCCGACATCATAGCCACTGACTTCGCAGTCTTCAATCAGCACATGCTCCGTAGGTTTCGGACGGCCTAAGGCATAAGAACACTTCAGCACAATAGCATCGTCGTTGACCGTGTTGACACGACAATTTCTCACAACGACTCGCTCGCAGCAGTCGATGTCGAAGCCATCGCGGTTGGTGTCGCAAGTAACATTTTCTATCAGCAGGTCATCGACGCCTGTCAGCAAGAGGGCAAAGTGACCGCATCGCAGAAAGTTCAGTCCGCGAATCGTAACATGATGGCAGTCGCGCAGAGCCAATGCCTTATTGGCAACGGTAGGGCCGGTATAGCCGCGTCGCGGCTCGCCCCGGGAGAGCACGTCAGAGCCATCAATCAAGCCTTCGCCCTCGATCGTGACATGATGCAGACTATCTCCCCAAAGCAGAGAGTTATGCCAATGGCTGTGCCCAAAGTCCTGATAATGGGAGTCGTTGGGCTCTGCCTCATCATAGCCGAGACTATCGGTAACGGGCGCAGCCTTCACGACGGCACCTTTCTCCAATCTCAGTGTGATGTTGCTCTGGAGATGTATCGAGTAGCAGAGATAGGTTCCTGCAGGAAACAGCACTACACCGCCCCCTTCAGCAGCAGCCTGCTGGATGGCGGCATTAATGGCTGGTGAATCGATATGCCGGCCGTCGCCGACAGCACCGAAAGTCTTCACATCTATGGCCAGACAGCAACAGGCGAAGGCGAACAGGATGATGGTCGATAAATATCGTTTCATGCCGACAAAGTTACACATTATTTATTAAATGTGACCACTGACAACCGCTTTTTATCAGATTATTGGGGTGGAATGTCAAAAAATGCAGTCTTTTCCGATTCAAAACCGCTAAATTTGCACCAAGAAACCATACTAACAATTATATCTTAACAATAAACGGATGCAATCATGAGAAAACTAATTCTGACTATCGGCCTTATGATGACAAGTCTGCTTACCTCGCAGGCTCAGGAGGCAGACACTAACTTGGCAAGACACAACTTCTTCTATGCCGGACAAAGTAAACAGAGACGGATGTTTATCGTGAAAGACGGACAGATAGACTGGCACTATCAGGACCAACTGAAGAGCGGTGAAATCAGCGACGCCGTTCTGATGAGCGACGGGCATATTCTGGTGGCCCACCAGTATGGCGTGGCAGAGGTGACGCAGAATCAGCAGACCGTCTGGAGCTATGCCGCCCCCGAAGGAACAGAGATACACACCATCCAGCCCATTGGACGGACGCACGTCGTATTTGTGCAGAACGGTAAGCCAGCCAAGGCGGTGGTGATGGAGATTCCTTCTACGAAGATTGTGCGCGAGTTTGAGTTGCCTATCTCCGAGAAAGGATCGGTACACGGTCAGTTCCGCAATGCTCGGCTCTCGTCGAGAGGCACACTTCTCATTGCCAACATGGCTTTAGGCTGTATCCATGAGTATAACTGTAACGGTCAGGAGGTGGACCGCTGGGAAGGTTTTTTGCCCTGGAGTGTACAAGAGATGCCGAAGACCGGCAATCTGCTCATCACAGGCCGAAAGGGTAAGATTCAAGAGATCAACCGTCAGGGGCAGACTGTCTGGGAACTGAACACCACAGGCTATGGCGTGACTCAGCCACAGAAGACTGTCAGGCTAAAGAACGGCGGACACATCATCAACAACTGGTATAACGAATGGAACAAGGAGCCGATGGATACAGCCAATGCACCTGTACAGGCTATCGAGGTCGATAAGGAAGGCAAGGTCGTATGGCAACTGCGGGCATGGAAGAATCCAGACCTCGGACCATCGACGACCATTCAGTTGCTGGACGAACCTGTGAACCGCGACCGTATGTTCTTCGGTGAGTTTAACGCCCAGGCTCCCAAACTCTTTGTCGGACCGAACGAGCCGATAGGAACAGGTGTTGGCATTCATCCCGGAAGAGTGGCCTGGATTCATGCTCCAGGCGTAGCACGCTGGGACGGCAAGACGGGGCTCTGGGTGGAAGACCGATGGAACGACCAGGCACGTGCTGACGCCATGATACCCGAGGCCGTGATGCAACTGACGGGCGAGCCAACGGCCAAAAAGGCATGGCAAGCACTCTTCAAGCACTTCAACAAGACGCACGGACGAGGTCAGCGCGGCTATAAGAAGGGAGAGACAATCGCTGTGAAGTTGAATATGAACAATGCCATCACTCATCACGACACGATAGAACTCAACTCATCGCCTTTCACGACGCTGGCCCTCGTACGCTCGCTGGTAAACGATGGGGGTATCAGACCACAGGATATCATCCTCTGCGAGCCCAGCCGCGCCATCACCGACTCTATATA
>JAEEGF010336858.1_pt1 | contig 25393 bp, 19 predicted proteins | sample 9134171 | NCBI WGS metagenome assembly JAEEGF01 (sample SAMN16246542, study PRJNA631951) | gut metagenome | biome: gut microbiome; feature: rumen; material: AP-attached | host: Bos | place: Iran: Karaj | collected 2018-10 | reverse complement strand
GGGCTGGATGCACGACATTCTGGAGTTCTTCCAGAAGGACCCCATCTACCGGAAGTACCACTCCAACAAGCTGACCTTCAGCATGCTGTACGCCTACTCGGAGAACTTCGTCCTGGCGCTGTCCCACGACGAGGTCGTCCACGGCAAATGCTCGCTGATCCGGCGGATGCCGGGCGATTACTGGCGCCAGTTCGCCGGCATGCGCGCGCTCGCGCTCTACCAGATCGCCCACCCCGGCGCGAAGCTGAACTTCATGGGCGCGGAGATCGCCGAGTTCATCGAATGGCGCTATTACGAAGGCCTTGAGTGGTTCCTGCTCGGCTACGAAAAGCACCGCGAATACCACGACTTCGTCCGCGCCGTGAACCGCCTCTACAAAAACGAGAAGGCGTTCTGGCAGCGCCAGTACGTGTCCGAAGGATACGAATGGCTCGACGCCGACGACAACACCCAGTCGACGATCCTCTTCGTCCGCCACGGAAACCACGCGACCGACGATCTGACCGTCCTCATCAACTTCGTGCCGGAGGTCTACGACGAATTCCGCATCGGCGTCGCGAAGCCGGGCTTCTACGAGGAAATCTTCAACTCGGACGACGCGGCCTACGGCGGCTCCGGCCGGACGAACCCGGGTCCGATCCGCGCCGAAAAGATCCCGTTCCACGGCAAGCCGTACTCGATCGCGGTCAAGACGCCGCCGATCGGGGGCGCGGTCTTCAAACACATGAAATAATCCGATATCACTCTTTGGAAGGGCAAGTATTATATGACGATTTTTAAGGACAAAAACGATTTCATCAAACAGCTCGAAGAACAGGCAATGACGACGTTCGGCCGCGACTTCCGCTCCTGCGGCGCCCAGGACCGCTACTACGTCCTCGCCTCCCTCATCGAATCCAAGACGCTGATCCTCCGGACGGCGACCGAAAAGAAGGCGCAGATCCTGAAAGCGAAGAAGGTCTTCTACTTCTCGATGGAATTCCTGCTCGGCCGCCTGCTCGACAACTATCTGATCAACTTCGGCGTGCGCGACATCGTCGCGGAGGGCCTTGCGGACTACAACGAGACCGTCGAGAACCTCTGTGAGCGCGAACACGATCCGGGCCTCGGAAACGGCGGCCTCGGCCGTCTCGCCGCGTGTTTCATCGACTCGCTCGCGAGCCTCGGCTACAGCGGCCACGGCAACGGCATCCGCTACCGCTACGGCCTCTTCCGCCAGGAGATCGAGGGCGGCCGCCAGGTCGAAAAGGCCGACAGCTGGCTCGAATTCGGCTATCCGTGGGAGCGGAGACGCCCCGAGGACGCCGTCATCGTCCGCTACGGCGGCCACGTCGAGCGCGACTACACCGAGGCGGAGCCGAAGTTTCGCTGGGTCGGCGGCGAGCTCGTCCGCGCGGTTCCGTACGACGTGCCGATCCTCGGTTACGGCGGCGACACGGCGAACACGCTCCGGCTCTGGTCGGCCGAGCCGTATGAGGAGATCTTCGACATCGACGCCTTCAACCGCGGCGATTACGCGCTTGCCCAGAAACACCGCGCGGACATCGAGGCGATCACGGCGATCCTCTATCCGAACGACAACGGCTACCGCGGCAAGGTCCTCCGCGTGAAACAGGAGTACCTGTTCGTCGCGGCAGGCCTCCGCACGATCCTCCGCTCGTTCCGCAAGAAATACTCGAGCGACTTCCGCGACCTCCCCGATTACGTCGCGATCCATACGAACGACACCCACCCCGCGCTCTGCGCGCCCGAACTGATGCGCATCCTCGTCGACGAGGAGGGCTTCTCGTGGGACGAGGCGTGGGACGTCGTCACGCGGACGATCTCCTACACGAACCACACGATCCTTCCCGAGGCGCTTGAAAAGTGGCCGATCGAGATGATCCGCGAGCTCCTGCCGCGCGTGTACGATTTCATCGAAGAGATCGACCGCCGCTACTGCGAGCAGTTCCGGAAGGACCACCCCGGCCGCAACGATCTCCTGAAGGAGACGGCGATCCTGTGGGACGGCGAGGTCCGGATGGCGAACCTGTCCGTGATCGCGGGCCATTCCGTCAACGGCGTCGCGCCGCTCCACACCGAGATCCTGAAGAAGAGCGTCCTCCACGCGTTCGAGGAAACGATGCCCGGCCGGATCAACAACAAGACGAACGGCGTGACCCACCGCCGCTTCCTCGCCGAGTCGAACCCCGACCTCGCGAAGCTCATCACCGATTCGATCGGCGACGGCTGGATGCGCGACGCGACGAAGCTCGAAGAACTGCTCCGCTTCCGCGACGATCCCGCGTTCCTCGAGGCGCTCCGGAACGCGAAGAAGGCGAACAAGATCCGCCTCGCCGCGTATATCGGGCGCGTGACCGGAGAGAAGGTCGATCCCGATACGATCTTCGACGTCCAGGTCAAACGTTTCCACGCCTATAAGCGCCAGCTCCTCAACATCTTCAAGATCATGGACCTCTACGAGCGGATCCTCGCCGATCCGAAGTTCGAGCCGGTCCCGACGACGTTCCTCTTTGCCGGGAAGGCCGCCCAGGGCTACGATTTCGCGAAGGACACGATCCGGCTGATCCATTCCGTCGCGGACGTCGTGAACAACGATCCGCGCATTCAGGACAAGCTGAAAGTCGTTTTCATCGAGGACTACCGCGTGTCCAACGCGGAGATCATCTTCGCGGCGAGCGACGTCAGCGAGCAGATCTCCACGGCTTCCAAGGAGGCGAGCGGCACCGGCAACATGAAGTTCATGCTGAACGGCGCGGTGACCCTGGGCACCATGGACGGCGCGAACGTGGAGATCGTGGAAGAGGTCGGCCGCGAGAACGCATTCATCTTCGGCATGAGCGCGGACGAGGTCATGGCGCACGAGCACTGGCACGACTACGATCCGATGCAGATCTTCCGCGAGAACGGAGAGCTCAGGCGCGTGATCATGCAGCTGGTGAACGGCTTCTACAGCCCGGAGGATCCGGAGCTGTTCCGCCCGATCTACAATTCCCTTCTGACCGACCGGGTCAACGGACGGGCGGACACCTACTTTACGCTGAAGGATTTTGCCTCCTATGCGGAGGCGCAGGAGCGGGTCGAGGAGGCCTATAAGGACCGCGACCGCTGGGCCGTCATGGCGCTCATGAACACGGCCTGCGCCGGCAAGTTCTCGTCCGACCGCACCATTGAGGAGTACGTCCGCGACATCTGGCATCTGGAAAAGATGGTTTAAGGAGAGGAGGACCGATATGATCACTATGGATAAGACCTACGATCCGTCGGGGATCGAAGAAAAACAGTATAAACGCTGGGAAGAAAACGGCTACTTTACCGCCGACGTGTCTTCGGACAAAAAGCCCTACACCATCGTGATCCCGCCGCCCAACATCACGGGCCAGCTTCACATGGGTCACGCCCTGGACAACACCCTGCAGGACATCCTGATCCGTTTCAAGCGCATGCAGGGCTTTGAAGCGCTGTGGCTGCCGGGTACGGACCACGCCTCCATCGCCACCGAGGCGAAGGTCGTGGAAGCCATGCGCGCCGAAGGCCTCTCCAAGGAGATGCTGGGCCGCGAGGGCTTTCTGGAGCGGGCCTGGGACTGGAAGGCCCGGTACGGCAGCCGCATCGTGCAGCAGCTGCGGAAGATGGGCTCCTCCTGCGACTGGTCCAGAGAGCGCTTCACCATGGACGAGGGCTGCTCCGAAGCGGTGAAGACCGTCTTCGTGAAGCTCTATAACGAAGGCCTTATCTACCGCGGCAACCGTATGGTCAACTGGTGCCCCAAGTGCAACACCTCCATCTCCGACGCGGAAGTGGAATACGAGGAGCAGCAGGGCTTTTTCTGGCATCTGCTCTATCCGGTGAAGGAGACCGGCGAGCTCCTGGAGCTGGCGACGACCCGTCCGGAGACCATGCTTGGCGATACCGCCGTGGCCGTCAATCCGGCGGATCCGCGCTACGCGCACTTAAAAGGCTGCCACGTGATCCTGCCGCTTATCAATAAGGAGATCCCGATCGTGCTGGACGAGCACGCCGACATGGAGAAGGGCACCGGCGTGGTGAAGATCACCCCGGCCCACGACCCGAACGACTTCGAAGTCGGCAACCGCCATGACCTGCCGCGCGTCCGCGTGATGACCTACGACGGCCGCATGACCGGCGCCGCCGAAGCGCAGGCCGCCCGCGAGCTTTTAGAGAGCGGCCGCGCCGCCCTGGGCGAGCCGGAGGTCCTGGACTGCGGCAAATACGCGGGAATGCCCGTGCTCGAGGCCCGGAAGGAGATCGTGAAGGATCTCGAAGCCGCCGGCCTTTTAAAGAGCGTGGAGCCGCTGACCCACGACGTGGGCACCTGCTACCGCTGCCACTCCACCATCGAGCCGATGGTGAGCCAGCAGTGGTTCGTGAAGATGAAGCCCCTCGCCGAGCCGGCCATCAAAGCCGTGGAAGAGGGACGCATCCGCTTCGTGCCGGAGCGCTTCACCAAGATCTACCTCAACTGGATGTACGGCACCCGCGACTGGTGCATCTCGCGCCAGCTCTGGTGGGGCCATCAGATCCCGGCCTGGTACTGCGACGAATGCGGCGAGACGATCGTCGCGAAGGAAGCCCCGGCCGTCTGCCCGAAGTGCGGCGGCACGCATTTGACGCAGGATCCGGATACGCTCGACACCTGGTTCTCCAGCGCCCTCTGGCCCTTCTCGACCATGGGCTGGCCCAAGGAAACGGCGGACTTAAAGAAGTTTTACCCGACCGACACGCTGGTCACGGGCTACGATATCATCGGTTTCTGGGTGAGCCGCATGATCTTCTCCGGTCTGGCCTACACCGGCAAAGAGCCGTTTAATACCGTCCTCATCCACGGCCTCGTGCGCGACGGATTGGGCCGCAAGATGAGCAAATCCCTCGGCAACGGCATCGATCCGCTCGAGGTCATCGAGAAGTACGGCGCGGACGCCCTGCGCATCATGCTGGTGACCGGCAACTCGCCGGGAAACGACATGCGTTTCTTCTGGGAAAAGGTCGAAGCCGGCCGCAACTTCATCAACAAAGTCTGGAACGCCTCGCGCTTCATGCTGATGAACCTGGAGGGGATCGAGCGGAAGAGCATTAAGGAAGTCTCCCTGCATGACGAGGACAAGTGGATCCTGTCCCGCCTGAACGAGACCGTGAAGATCGTCACCGACAACCTGGAAGCCTTCGAGCTGGGCATGGCGCAGCAGCGGATCACCGATTTCGTCTGGGACGAGTTCTGCGACTGGTACATCGAGATGGTAAAGCCCCGCTTCTACGGCGAGGCCGACTCCGCTTCGAAGGAAGCTGCCGCCGCGACCCTGCTGTACGTCCTGCAGAACGCCTTAAAGCTCGCGCATCCGTTTATCCCCTTCGTGACGGAGGAGATCTACGGCTATCTGGAGACCGGCGAGGAGACGATCATGCGCTCCGCCTGGCCGCTCTACGATGAGGCCTTAAATTTCCCGGAGGAAGAGCAGCGCATCGAATGGGCCAAGGACGTGGTACGGGCCGTGCGCCAGATCCGCGTGGACATGAACGTGGCGCCTTCCAAGAAGATCCATCTGAATCTGGTGAGTGCGGATCCTGCCGCCCGCGCCTCCTTCGAAAAGAGCCGCGATTTCCTGGCCTCTCTGGCGAACGCCTCCGGCCTGAACGTGCAGGCGGACAAGGCCGGCATCCCGGCGGATGCGGTCTCGGCCGTCACCGGCGCCGCGACGCTGTTCATCCCGCTGGATGAGCTGGTGGACAAGGCGAAGGAGATCGAGCGCCTTTCCGGCGAGTTAAAACGTCTTCAGGGCGAGCTGGCCCGCTCGGCCGGCATGCTGAGCAACGAGAAGTTCTTAAGCCGCGCGCCGCAGGCCAAGATCGACGAGGAAAAGGCCAAGCAGGACAAATACCGCAAGATGTTCGAGGAAGTGGAAGCCCGCCTCAAGCAGCTGAAAGGATAAAAACGAAACGGTACTGTGCGGCGCCTGCTTTCAGGCGCCGCCGTCTTCCTGAGAGAGGAAATAAAATGAACTACTCCCTGTTTTGCGAATCGCTGGACGCCCTGATCGCGGACGTCCCGTATCCTCTGGCGGTGCTCTCGAACGCCGCCGCCTTCCTTTATGAATCCCTGCCGGATCTCAACTGGGCGGGCTTTTATCAGACCGATACGAACCCGGCGGGAGAGCGCGTGCTTTCCTTAGGCCCCTTCCAGGGGAAGCCGGCCTGCATCGAGATCCCCTGGGGAAAAGGCGTCTGCGGTACGGCAGCGGCTCTTGATCAGACGCAGCTGGTGCCGGACGTACACGAGTTCCCGGGCCATATCGCCTGCGACGCGGCTTCGGCCTCGGAGATCGTGATCCCGCTGCATAAGGCGGACGGGAGCCTGTGGGGCGTGCTGGACGTCGACAGCCCGGTCATGGGACGCTTCACGGAAGAGGACCGGGCCGGCCTGGAAGAAGCCGCGCGGATCCTTGAAAAAGCCTTATCGTCTGCGCTGCCGTGATCCGGTCCGCGCGGGATCCCTGAATATTTTGTTTGCATTTCTTCGCCTCTTTGAGTACAATACGGAAGGCGGTCCGAACGGCCGCCGGGAGGTCATATGATCAGAAAAGATGTCAGAAACGTAGCGATCATCGCGCACGTCGACCACGGCAAAACGACGCTGGTGGACGAGCTTTTAAAACAGAGCGGCGTGTTCCGCGCCAATCAGGAGGTGGCCGACCGCGTCATGGACTCCGGCGACCTGGAGCGCGAGCGCGGCATCACCATCCTTTCCAAAAACACCGCCGTCACTTTCAACGGCGTAAAGATCAATATCATCGATACGCCCGGCCATGCGGACTTCGGCGGCGAGGTGGAGCGCGTCTTAAAGATGGTGAACGGCGTCATCCTGGTGGTGGACGCCTTCGAAGGCCCCATGCCGCAGACCCGCTTCGTGCTGTCCAAGGCGCTGGAGCTGGATCTGGACGTCGTGGTCTGCATCAACAAGGTGGACCGGCCGGAAGCCCGCCCGCTGGAGGTCGTGGACGAAGTCATCGACCTTCTGCTGGATCTGGACGCTTCCGAGCGGCAGCTGGACTGCCCCTTCATCTTCGCGTCCGCCAAGGCCGGCTGGGCCGTGCGGGATTTGAACGACGAGCGGAAAAACATGCGGCCGCTCTTTGAAACCATCCTGGAAGCGATCCCGGCGCCCGAGGGCGATCCGGATGCGCCTTTAAAGATCCTTATCAGCACCATTGACTATAATGAGTACGTGGGCCGCATCGGCGTGGGCAAGGTGGACCAGGGCTCCATCCACGTGAACCAGGAGGTCACCATCGTCAACGCGCACCTGGAGGACGCGAAGCGCAAGGTCAAGATCAGCAAGCTCTACGAGTTCGACGGCCTGCAGAAAAAGGACGTCGAGAGCGCGAATATCGGCTCTATCGTGGCCATCTCCGGCATCTCGGAGATTCACATCGGCGATACGCTCTGCGATCCGGCGGACCTGACCCCGATCCCCTTCCAGAAGATCTCCGAGCCGACCATCTCCATGCAGATGATGGTCAACGACTCGCCGTTCGCGGGGCAGGAGGGCAAATACGTCACCAGCCGCCACATCCGCGACCGGATCTTCCGCGAGCTCAACACCGACGTTTCCCTGCGCGTGGAGGAGCTTTCCCCCGACTGCTTCAAGGTGAGCGGGCGCGGCGAGCTGCACCTGTCCATCTTAGTCGAGACCATGCGCCGCGAGGGCTACGAGTTTGCGATCAGCAAGCCGGAGGTCATCTACAAGCGCAGCGAGACCGGAAGGCTTCTGGAGCCCATGGAGCGCGTCTACGTGGACGTGCCGGACGAGTACTCGGGCACGGTCATCGAGAAGCTGAGCATGCGCAAGGGCGAGCTTTCCAACATGCGTCCCTTCGGCGAGAGCCGCACGCGCCTCGAATTCATGATCCCTTCCCGGGGCCTCATCGGCTACCGCGACGAATTCATGACCGATACGAAGGGCACCGGCATCATGAACCAGCTCTTCGACGGTTACGCGACCTACAAGGGCGATATCCACTACCGCAACCAGGGGTCTCTGATCGCGTTTGAGACCGGCGAAGCCGTGACCTACGGCCTGTTCAACGCCCAGGAGCGCGGCACGCTCTTCATCGGGCCCGGCGAGCGTGTGTACGCGGGCATGGTGGTCGGCCAGACCGGCAAGGCGCAGGACGTGGAGGTCAACGTCTGCAAGAAAAAGCAGCTGACCAACACCCGGGCCTCCGGCTCGGATGACGCGCTGCGCTTAACGCCCCCCAAGCAGATGAGCCTGGAGCAGTACATGCAGTTCATCGACACGGACGAGCTTTTAGAGGTGACGCCGAAGACGCTGCGCATCCGCAAGCGGATCCTGGATCCGACCCTGCGCAAGCGCGCTGCCTTAAGGCAGAAGACGGAAGAGTAATGAAATACAGATGCCTTGTCCTGGATCATGACGATACGGTGGTGAACAGCACCGCGACCATCCACTATCCGGCCTTCGTGGCCTTTATGGAGAAGCTGCGCGGCGGCACGGATATCACGCTGGAGGAGTATTTCGTCTACAACTTCGATCCCGGCGTGCTGCCGTTCTTTCAGGAGATCGTGGGCTTAAATCACGAAGAGATGCTGGCTGAGGAGGCCTTCTGGCGCGAATACGTCAGGCACCACGTGCCGAAGGCGTACCCGGGCATGAAGGAACTGCTGTGGGACTACAAAAAAGCCGGAGGCATCCTCTGTGTGACTTCGCATTCCTTCAGCGATTACATCCGCCGGGACTACCGTGAAAACGGCCTGCCGGATCCGGACCTGGTCTTCGGCTGGGAGGTCCCGAAGGCGATCCGCAAGCCCGAGCCGCACTCGCTTTTCGAGATCGAGCGGCGCTTCGGACTGAAAGCGGAGGAGCTGATCGTGCTGGACGATCTAAAGCCCGGCTACGATATGGCGAAGGCGGCCGGCGTGCCGTTTGCGGCGGCCGGCTGGGCGGGAGAGTACCCCGCCATCGAAGCGTTCATGCGGAAAAACTGCGATATCTATTGCAAAACGATAGAAGAGTTCCGGCAGCTGGTGCTGTAAAACAAAGACGGGAGCGGCTTGAAGCCGCTCCCGCCTTTAGTTGCGCTTTCCTTACTCCGCCTTGCCGTCCGGTACCGCCTGGTCCCAGACGGGCGGTTCGCCGTAGTCCCAGCTGGAAGGCTCCGGCACCCGCTCCGCCTCATAGGAGAGGCCGCAGTACTCGGCCGTCACGCGGATCAGGCAGTCGTTTAAGTACTCCAGCTGCGTGTCCGGCACGTCCGGCGTCTCGTGGTAATAGCCGATGCCGGAATCGTTCGTCAGATAGATGTAAGTGCCGCCGGTCGCAAGCGCCCAGCAGCGTCCGAGGGCTTCCACCTCTTCGTCCGCGCCGGAAGCCGCCACGGGGATGATGCGGATGCCGGCCGCTGCCGCGCCTTTCACGGCTTTTTCCAGCGTCGCGTCGATGTTTTCCACGCGCTTGCGGGTCTGCTCATCCACCTCCACAAAGTCTCCTTCCCGGTGCGGCGGGGCGTCGAAGACCAGATAGCAGAGCTTCACGGCGTCCTCCCGCCACTCGTGGCCGAACACGGCGTTGTCCAGCGCGGTATGCACCGCTTCCGGATAGTCCCCGCCGCCGAAGGCGGACTGTCCCTCGATGAGCGATACCGCCGTCTGCAGATCGTCGCGGAAATCGTAGTATTTCACCACGTATTCGTCGCCCTCGTCGCGGTAGAAGTTGACGCTGATCCGGATGGACATGCCGGGATTGCGGCTGTAAACGGCCTCCACCACGCTGGCCAGCTCCTTTTTCAGGTATTCCAGCTCGTCGCCCATGCTGCCGGTAGTGTCCACCATGAACATCAGATCCAGCTTGTCGGCGACAAGATCCATGGGGTGGCCGTCGAAGGAGAGCCGGGTGATGCGCCCCTGCGTGAATTCCGGGCTTTCAAGCATCTGTTCCGTGATGCGGTTCTCCTGCCCGTCGACCAGCAGGATCAGTTCCTGTCCGGCCTTCCGTTCAAAAGGCAGGACCGCCGTCCCGTAAACGTCGGTCACGGCCTGCGCCAGGACCCCGCCCTCCGCGTCGGTCAGCACCAGCTGATTCATGCCGGAAAGACCGCTTACGGACAGAAGAGAATCCACGCGGATCTGCCGCGCGTTCAGCAGGCTCTGCGTCTGCTGGCTGCCGATATATTTCAGGAACTCGTCGGGATTTTTATGATCGCACCATTCCTTTGCCGTGAGCAGGCCCGCCGCAGGCTCGGGACCCGGCCTGTAGCCTTTGAAGCCGGTGTAAGGAGCGGCCGTGTCCGCAGCCCCTTCCCGGGCTTCCGCATAGGCGCCGGGCGCGGCATAGTACTCCGCCGCCGTGCCTTTTTCGGACGCTCCGCTGCCGCCGCCGATGACGCCGTCATTGAAAACTGTTTTTGCCGGCTCCGTCGCGGGCACGGTCTCCGTTTCATCCGACGGCTTTGACGCCGCTTCCGTTCCCGCTTCGGTCTGGGCCGGGGAAGTCGGCGCAGGCGCGGGTTCCGTTTCCTTGGGCCCGGACGCGCAGCCGGACAGGATCGCAGCCAGAACTGTCAGAAGACAAAGGCTTTTCTTTATCGTATTCATCGTGAACCTCCCGCGTGAATTTGTTCTTACACCCACAATACAGCCGCCGCCGGGAAAATGTTGCAGAGATCGGATGCTTTCGCTATAATGTTTTTCTGCGGAGAGAAAAAGCCCGTTTATACGGGAATGCATCAAAACCGCCGCCGAGGAAGTATAAAATATTGAAAACAGAGGAAGAAAAGATGAGAAATAAGAACGCCGCCCCGAAGGCTCTTCGGGCTTACGAAAACGTCACCCTGCGCGAGCGCCCGGAGCTGATGAAAGAAGCCGCGGCCTGGTTCCACGGCAAGTGGGGCGTGCCGGAAGAGGCCTATCTCGAATGCATGGAAGCCTGCTTAAACGGGGAGAGCGATTACAACTGGTATCTGTGCCTGGACGGGGAGAAGATCGTCGGCGGGATGGGCGTCATCGAGAACGACTTCCACGACCGGAAGGACTTGGCCCCCAACGTCTGCGCCGTGTACACGGAGGAAGAATACCGCTGCCGGGGCATTGCCGGACGGCTTCTGGATCTGACCGTGGAGGATATGAGAAAGAAGGGTATCTCGCCTCTCTATCTGGTGACCGACCATACCGGCTTTTACGAGCGCTACGGCTGGGAGTTCCTCTGCATGGTGCAGGGCGACGGCGAGCCGGACATGACGCGGATGTATATCCACCGCTAGAGCGGTCCCCGTACGTCCGCCGCCGGGCCGGTCCCCGGCTTGAAAAAGAAGGCCGCATGAGATATAATACTCTGTCAGGCGTTCCGCCTGCAGAAGGAGACCCTATGTTAGAGATAAAGAACTTAAGCTATATCACCGACGACGGCGCGGAGATCTTACGGAACGTCAGCCTGACGGTCGACGAGCGCTTCACGGCGATCACCGGGCCGAACGGCGGCGGCAAGTCCACGCTCGCCAAGCTGATCGCCGGCCTGTACGACCCCACGGAGGGGCAGATCCTCCTGGACGGCGTGGATATCACGCACATGAGCATCACCGACCGGGCGCGCCTGGGCGTCAGCTTCGCCTTCCAGCAGCCCGTGCGCCTCAAGGGCTTAAAGGTCAAGGATATGCTGCGCCTGGCCTACGGCAAGGACAAAAAGCGCATCGATTACTGCAGCTTCTTAAGCGAAGTCGGCCTCTGCGCGAACGACTACATCAACCGCGAGATCGACGCCTCGCTCTCCGGCGGGGAATTAAAGCGCATCGAGATCGCCATGGCCCTGGCGCGCGGCACGAAGCTCACCATCTTCGACGAACCGGAGGCCGGCATCGACCTATGGAGCTTCCAGAACCTGATCCGCGTCTTTGAAAAGATGTACGAGGAGCATCAGGGCAGCATCATTATCATCAGCCACCAGGAGCGGATCCTGAATATCGCGGATACGATCGTGGTCATGAAAAACGGCGAGCTGGCGCAGGCCGGCCCGCGCGAAGAGATCCTGCCGGGACTCCTGGGCAGCACCACGCGCGAAGCCTGCGGCGTGCTCTTAGGCAAGATGGGAGGAGAGAAATGATCGACGAAATCACCATGAAGCTCTTAAAAGAGGTGGCCGATCTGGACGCCCTGCCCACCGGCGCCTACAACCTGCGCGCGAACGGCAAGGGCGCGGGCCGCAACACCACCGCCAATATCGATATCGTGACCAAGGAGGACAAGCCGGGCATCGATATCTACATCAAACCGGGCACGAAGCACGAAAGCGTCCATATCCCGGTCATCATCAGCGAGACGGGCCTGAAGGACCTGGTGTACAACGACTTCTACGTGGGCGAGGACGCGGACGTGGTCATCATTGCGGGCTGCGGCATCCACAACTGCGGCGGGTCCTTGAGCCAGCACGACGGCATTCACACCTTCCATCTGGCGAAGAACGCGAAGCTGCGCTACGTCGAAAAGCACTACGGCGAGGGCGACGGACGCGGCAAGCAGGTCATGAACCCGACTACGGTGGTGCATCTGGACGAAGGCGCCTCCATGGAGATGGAGACCACGCAGATCGCGGGCATCGACGACACCATCCGCATCACGCGCGGGGACTTAAAGGCCGGCGCCAGCCTGGTGGTGCACGAGAAGATAATGACCACGGGCGACCAGAAGGCGAAGACCGATTTCATCGTGGAATTAAACGGCGAGGGGAGCTCCGCGAACCTCATCAGCCGCTCCGTCGCCAAGGAGCACAGCTTCCAGGAATTTATCAGCGATATCCGCGGCAACGCCCCCTGCGCAGGCCACTCGGAGTGCGACGCGATCCTGATGGACCAGGGCGTCGTGAGTGCTTCGCCGCGCCTGACCGCCGCCGACCTGGACGCGGCCCTCATCCACGAGGCTGCTATCGGGAAGATCGCCGGCGAGCAGCTGGACAAGCTGATGACCCTGGGCCTCACCCGTGAAGAAGCCGAAGAGCAGATCGTCAACGGATTTTTGTCGTAAAGAGCAGCGAGGCGCTTTTTTACTTGCAATACTGCGCCGTCTCTGCTATGATGAGGGTGCAGAAGGGTATAGACTCTGAAAAAGGGGTGCTATGCCGAAATCCAAATGGATCATGGGAATTATTGCCTGCCTGATGCTGGCGGGCGGTATTTTCTGTTGGCTGAATACGGAGGAGGGGCCGCCTCCGCTTCCGACAGCTTCCGAAGCAGCAGCTTCGGAGGCTGTTTTTGCTGTGCGGGAGGCGGGCGCCGGGACGCTTCCCGGCAGCGAGGCGGCGGCGGAAGCGGAGCCGCACAGCTGGATCTACGCGACCGAACCGCTCCTGGTCAATATCAACACGGCGGATTCGGAGGAGCTTCAGCGGCTGCCGGGCATCGGGCCGGCCAAGGCGGAGGCGATCCTGGCGTACCGGGCGCAGCACGGAGACTTTGAACGGCCGGAGGATCTGATGAAGGTCCCGGGGATCAAGGCGGCGACCTTCGCCAGACTGGAGCCGTATGTCACGGTGTGAAACGCGCCTGCGGCTCCGCCGCAGAAAGGAGGAGCCCCGCCGCAAAAAGGACCAGCGCTTCCACCGGAAACGCGCCCCCCGCCTGCGCGGCATCCGCCGCCCGGCGGTCCTTATCTCGCTTCTGTATCTGGCCTTCCTGCTTTTGCTGCACGGCCGGGGGATCCCGCTGCGCCGCAGCACGGAAGCGGAGCGGTACCTTGCGGAAGCCGGCCGGCAGGCGGATTTGTCGGAAGATGCCGCAGCCGCCGCAGCTTCCGGCACCCTCACCGGGCGCATCAGCGAGTGCAGCCTGAATGCCGGCGGAAACTGCACCCTGATCCTCACGGATGCCTTCTTTCAGCCGGATGCCTCGGAGAAAAAGCTGCGGGCGGGCACGGTGCTGGTCTATTTTCCGCCCCGCGAGGAGCTCCGGATCGGCTATACGGTACGCTTCCGGGGGCGGCTGGAATTCTTCCGTGCGGCGGACAACCCCGGCGAATTCGACGCGAAAGCCTACTATCTGTCCCTGGACCTCGCCTGCTATATGGACGCGGACGCCCTTTTGATTGAGGACCGCCGCATCTTTCCCTTCCGTGAGGCGGCCCGGCAGACGCGCGCCTGGCTCTCCGAGGGCCTGTCCCTCGTTTTTGATCCCGATGAAGCCGGCCTGCTGTCCGCCATGCTGCTGGGCGACCGCAGCCGCCTGCCGGAGGAGATCAAATCGCTTTACGAAACGGCGGGCCTCTCGCACCTGCTTTCCGTCAGCGGCCTGCACGTGGGCTTCCTGACGCTTCTGACCGGCCGGATCTTCGGCTTCCTGCTTTCGTTTTTCCCCTTCGGACGGGGGAAAAGCAGGCTTTCGCGCGGCGGCTTTCTGCCGGCAAAGGCGCTGCTGGCGGCCGGCGCCGTCGTCTTCTATATGATCCTCAGCGGCGGGCGGGTCCCGGTCCGGCGGGCCGGCCTGATGGTCCTTCTGCTGCAGATCTCGCTGGCGCTGCGCCTCAGCTACGACCTCCCCTCGGCGGCGGCCGCCGCTGCGCTCAGCATTCTGATCCCCTATCCCTACGCTCTGTTCCAGCCGTCCTTCCAGCTGTCCTTTCTCTGCGTGCTGCTGCTGGGCGGCCTGCTCCCCGTTCTGATCGCCAGGCTGCGCTGCGAAACGGCCGCCGCGCAGGGCCTTCTGCTGCCGCTGACCGTCCAGATGGGAACGCTCCCCGTCAGCCTCTGGCACTATTTCTGCTTTCACCCGTATTCCGCGGCCGCCAACCTGCTGGCGGTGCCCCTCGCGGGCTTTATCCTGGCGGGCGGGCTCGCGGCCGCCGTGCTGGCGCGGATCTTCCGGCCGGCGGGGTGCATCGCGGCGGGCGGCGTGCACCTCTTGCTGGAGGGGATCCGGCGCCTCTGCCTGCTGATCCGGACCCTGCCCGCGCACACGCTGAACCTGGGCCGTCCCGAAGGCTGGCAGATGCTGCTCTATACGGCGCTGGCAGCGGCGGGCCTTCTCTGGGCCTTCCGGATCCGCCAGCTGGAAGAGGCACGCGAGGCGCTTTCCCTGACACAGACGCGGAAAAGGACGCTGCGGCGCTTCTTCCGGGAAAGCCGCCGGACGGCGCTGCTGCTGGGGCTCTGGCTGCTGGGCGCGGCCTCGGTCTTTCTGATCCGGGCGAAGGGGACGCTCCGCCTGACCAGCATTTATGTGGGCCAGGGCGACTGCCACGTGCTGGAGCTGCCGGACGGGAGCTGCTATCTGATGGACGCCGGCTCCTCCTACGGCGCGGTGGGGGAAAGCCGCGTGCTGCCGTATCTGCGCTTCCGCGGGATCCGCCGCCTTAAGGCCGTGATCGTGAGCCACTTTGACAGCGACCACGTGAGCGCCGTCACGGAGATCCTTCAGGAAGGCTCTGTCCGGACCGGAAGCCTGATCCTGCCGCAGGCCTGGGAGCGCTCGCCCAAGGCGCAGGAGATCGTAAGCGCCGCCGAAGAAAGGAAGATCCCCGTCGTCTGGACCGGGAGCGGCGCCGCCTGGCGGGACGGCGACGTTTCCTTCGAGGTGCTGTTCCCGGCGGCGTATGCCATGGAGGAGCCGGACAACGGCAGCTCGCTGGTGCTGCTGCTGGAGCAGGGCAGTTTCGCCGCGCTTTATACCGGCGACCTGGACGCCGCCGGCGAGGGTGTGCTGCTGCAGAAATACGCCGACCGGTTGCAAAAGCTGGATTACCTGAAGGTCGCCCACCACGGCTCGAAATACAGCAGCACGGAGGCCTTTTTAGCCTGTACCGCACCGGCCTGCGCCGTCATTTCCTGCGGCCGGAACAACGTGTACGGACATCCGGCGCCGGAAACGCTGGCGCGGCTTAAAAACAGCGGCGCCGGGATCCTCAGGACCGACCGGGACGGCGCCGTCTGGCTGGAACGGACGGCGGGCGGCCGGATCCGCCTGACCAAATACTATCAAGAGGAGGAACGCCTGATGAATAAACAGGAAGAAGAGAAGATCAGCCGCTCGACCTGGGCGGCCTGTGCGGTCATCGTCGGGATCGGCCTTCTGGCCGTCTGCCTGGCCCTGTGGGGGCCGAAAAAGGAAACGGACCCGGGCGCCGCCGCGTCCGCATCCGCGCTGCCGGCGGAGACGGGCAGCCTTGTTCCGGACACGCTGCCGCCGGAAGCCGGCACGGAGGAGGGAACGCATTCCTACGGCACGCGGAGTGAAGCGGAAAGCGAGATCTGGCCGGCGGTGCTGCCGTCCTCGCGCGAAACGGTCCCCTTTTCGGAGCTGCCGGACTATGACGTGACGGCGAACGCCGGCAGAAATGCCGAAGGCGGGGACCCGCAGGCGGCCGGCTTTACCTTTTCGCAGGAGATGACGGACCGCCTGTACCTGCTTTTCGCGTCGGAAATGACGAACAATACCGACGAAGAGGATCCTTTCCGCAGCCTGGCGCCCGCGCTGAAGGAGGAGCTGGACGCCCTTTCGGAACGCTTTGCGGCCGGAACGCTTCCGGCGGACGCGCTGGCGGAGGCCTGCCGGGGGCTTTCCTTTGTGTGGCCGCAGGATCCGTATCAGCTGCGCCACGACGTCGGCGAAGCCGGCGCGCATCTGTACGTCTATGCGGGGACGGATATGGAGCTGGCGAAGGACCGCATCCTGATGACGAACCGCGGGGGCCGGCACTATCTGTTCCTGCGCGTTTACGAAAACGCGGCGGCGGACAGCGTCCGCATCTATATGGTTGGCGCGCTGATCTACTGAGCCGGAAAGCCGCTTGCCATTTCGGCGGATCTGCGCTACAATACGCCCAGAAGGAGGATCTTCCCATGTATTGTTACCGATGCGGACAGCGCCTGGCGGATACGGCAAAGCATTGCCCCAACTGCGGCGCGGCGATCTTTTATAATGAAAACGGCCCTCTTAACGGAGCGGGCGGCGGAGACTGCGACGCCTGTGCGGACGAAAGCTTCGGCGCGGCCTATTCCCTGCACGACCCGAACAAGACGAGCACGGACGGCAGTTCTTACGGCGCGGAGACCCATTACACCTACGATCCGCAGACCGGCAGCTACCGCGAAGGCACTTCCGGCAGTAATCCATACGGCGGCTCTTCGTATCATTACGGCTCGGATCCGGCTTCCGGCTACCAGAACGGCAGCGGCGGCTATACCTACCGGCAGGACGGCGGCCAGCCCGTTTATCCCAGCTATCCGCCGGCTCCGACCAAGGAGGACGGCTTCGCCTTAACGGCGCTTATATGCGCGATCGCCTCGCTGCTTTGCTGCTGCGTGCCCTATATCGGCGTGCCCGCCGGCCTCGGCGCGGTCGTGTTCGGCATTATGGGGCTCAAGGCGCCGCAGCGAAAAACCATGGCGATCATCGCGCTGGTGCTGGGCGGCATCATGCTGATCGTCAACATCGCCATGCTGGTCATGACGCTCTATTACCAGGCGCACCCGGAGCTGATCCAGGAATGGATGGGTCAGATGTCGGAGATCATCGGGGAGTCGATCGAATTCCCGGTGCAGTAGAAGAAAAACAGCCGTAAGGCGCGGAAGACAGGCCCTGCCGGAAAGACAGGGCCTGTTTTTTGAAACGGAAAAAGATATCCTGCGGAAAAATACTTTGACAGATACTGCATCATATGCTATTGTAACATAGGGGAGAAAAGAAAATGAGTGCTGAAAGAATCGTTACGAATTTCCAACGCGGTCTGCTGCCGATGCTGCTTCTGCAGCTTTTGACGGACCGGGACATGTACGGGTATGAAATGGTGCGGGAGATCGGACGCCGCAGCCGGGGCCGGATCATCACGCAGGAGGGATCGTTATATCCCGTCCTTTACCGCCTGCTGCAGATGAACTGCATCACGGAATACCTGCAGGATACCGAACTGAAGCGGAAACGCACGTATTTCCATCTGACGCCGGACGGCAGGGTATACTTGCAAAGCCTGACGGAGGAATACGACGCCATTTCCCAGGGGGTGGCCTGGATCTTAGGAAAGGAGGAAACACGGAATGAAGCAGGGGCTCCGGAAGTTTGAGCGGCAGGTCTCGGATATGCTGCCCTGCAGCAAGGAGGTTAAGGAAGGCCAGCTGGAGCAGATCCGAAAATCGCTGGAAGACAGAGCGGAAAATATAAGTTATGAGGAGGTCGTTGAAGAACTCGGAGCACCGGAAGAAGTGGCGGCTGCTGTCATTCAGGAATTGGATGGAAGAGACGTTGCCAGATCGATGCGAACAAGAAACAGAATTGTGAGAGCCGTTGCACTGTTTCTGGGGATGCTGCTTCTGATAGTGAGCATTCTTCTGACGGTTGCAGTAATTGACGGACATAGTTCGGTTGGCGGAAAACAATATATAAGCGGACCGCATATTATCCCGGTAGGAGGAATGTTGCCATGAAAAAAAGTCTAGTATTTTTGACAATAATGAGTATGTTGATCTTGCCGTTCTCTTTTGCCCGCGCATCGGCGCCTCTATGCCCGACAGAGTTGCTTGGGATGTCTTCAGGGTTATTAGTAAGGCACCTTCCTGATGGGAGTCGGCTGATAGAAACAGTTCCTGTTATTTTACAAAGGACAGAACAGACTATAACCTCACAGAAATATTCAACTTTTATAAACAATGATGGTGTAATACAGTGGAAAGTAACTCTTACGGCATCCTTTACCTACAACGGCAGTACAGCGACCTGCACATCGGCTTCTTCTGTCAGTACAGTTTATTCGGGAAACTGGAGTGAAAATGCTAATAATACTTTCGCAAGCGGAAATGCCGCCGTCGCCAACGTTACCATGGTTCGTAAGATCCTTTTCATTGTTGTGCAGACAGAAATCGCCAATCTGGTCATCACCTGCGATAAAGACGGAAACATTACTTAGACAATAAATACATTTTATTAAAAAGTATATTGACAAGTATCAGCCCAAGGGTTTATGATAACACCATCATAAACCTTTGGAGGTACTTACCATGAAAAAGAAACTTATTGCTCTGTTTCTCACAGCGGTCATGATCGGCAGCTGCTTTACGGTACTGGCGGACAGAGGAAGCTATTTCGAGACGATTTTCGTCAATCAGAAGGAGCTCCGCTGTGCAGGGTACAAAGACACAAATTATTATACAGCTGAAGGCAGTTCGGTACTGGCGGATGGTCACCATATGTCTATAATGGCAATCTTTGATGGCTGTAGGGTCATGATTACTGCTTATTATTACGGAGAACCATTGGAATCATACTGGCAGGATGATTCTGAGTGCGCAGTCCTCGATACAATATGGTATAATCCCGGTATTGTAACAGGCTTGGAGTTTAAGCATTTTTCGCAAATTCATGGAGAAGACTTTGTCTTGAAATATACTAATTGGCCTTAAGACTGAAGTTATAACCGATGATGAAGAGGAATGACACTATGAAGAATAAAATTAGAATCCTCTCTATTTGTCTGATCTGCTGCTTCCTCTTTACTTCCTGCAGCCCGGCGGGAAACCCGTCTCAGGCTGAATCCGCCAACGCTTCCGCCTCTGCCGCCAGTCCGGCAGAGGCTTCCGGTATTATAAAGCCCTATAAAGAATATTTCGATAACCGCATCGGTAATTATTTAATGGACTTCGTGGAGACAGACACGATCTGTTATTATTATAACGGGGGGCGTTTGTATTACTGGGATAAGCTGACGGGAGAGGGAGACGTTCTCTGTGCCCGGCCGGAATGCCGGCATGATGATCCCCAGATCTGTCAGGCAGCCATGGTGCTGGAGGCTTTTCATACTTTGTCTTTTGTTGACGGAAAATTGTTCTGGATCGGAGAGTATGACCATGACAACGATCCGGATACGCTTTTGATGAATGCCATTTTATGCTGCAATCCGGACGGCAGCGGAAGAACGGCCGTCCGGGATCTGGACCGGGATCTTATGTTCCGTGTTCAGGAATGGCGCTACTGCGAAGACTGTTATTACGGGATCGGAGTAAAGAGGGAAATACGGGACGATCAGCCGGTTCTCATCCGGGAAATCATAAAGATCCCGCTGGACGGGAAACAGGAAATTGAAACTCTGCTGCACAGAGAAACGGATTATACCGCTTATCAACTGATGAAGGTGATGGGAAAGCGGGTTTACTTCATGCTTTACCGCTACACGACGGATCCGGTCGATCCGTCTATCGTGGAGCTGCTTTGCTGGGACTGCGGCACGCAGCAACTGGAAGCCGTCTTCCCGGAACAGATTACGGACATGAATTTGCCCCGCTTCTGGCTGGAGCCGGACGGTACGGTCTATCTGGTTGACGAGGTAAACATGACCCGGCCGGTTCAGCGTCTGACGGCCGACGGGCTGGTGGAAGAGCCGGGCTTTGCGCTTGGCGCAGATCAGAACTATACGCGCTTAGTCGTTTCGGACGGGATTACCATTGCGACCCGTCAGGTGGCATACGACAGAGAGAAGGGGATCGGAGAATTCGCTATTTTAGTCCGGGACTTTGACGGCAATGTCCTTTATGAGGGTCCGCTGCCCATGGATTTCCGGAAAGGACTGGGAGAAGAATGGCTTTTCAATGCACTGGCGGCAAAATTCGGGGACTGCAACGCCTTATATTGTGTCTATGATTTCAGGTATAATAATATAAACATGAATGAATGCGTCGTCCGTTATGAGTATACGCTGGACGGCCTGAAAGAAACCCTTCTCTGGGCGGTCAAGCAGTAAAGGACAGAATAATGGAAAGACAGACCGTGATCATCGTGACGATTCTCCTTGTCTTGTCTTTCCTTGCGGCGGCTTGCGGAAAGGAGCCCGGAAAGGAGATCGGGAAAGAGACTGGAAAAGAGACCGGGAGTGAGACGGCAGTGGGGGAAGAAAAAAGTTCCCCCAGCCGTTTTGATTCGGCGAACGGCGTCAGCCTGACCGAGAATGAAAGCTTTATCATCGGAAAATCCTCTTCCGGCTCCTTTCTGCATTTTTATGATAAAACCGCGGATACGGGCGGCTTTCTCTGCGGGGATCCGGCGTGTCTGCATCAGGATTGGACTTGTCAGGCTTATGTGGGAAACGGAAACGTCAGTATCCGTTTGAACGAACAGGAGGGAGTGCTTTACTGGATCGGCTACGATGCAGCCTACCGGAATGTTAAAGGCGCGGAGAAGCATTTCGGCGTCTGGACGATGAAACTGAACGGATCCGGCAGACGTTTCGTGAGGGATCTGGAAGAATTTACAAACGGGACCAATCCGACGGCTGTTTTCCGGGAAAACAGTATTTTCCTGACAAGGCAGCTGAGCTCCCTGACAGACGGTACACCTTCCGCGGTGATACAGGTGATAGAAGTGCCGATGGATCCGGAGCAAGCTTCGCGCGTCGTTCTGGAAAAGCCGATACAGGGCGCCTGCGCGGTCAAGTTGTATGCGCGGCAGGACGGACTGCAGATCTGTCTGCTTGAGCTCGGCTCTGACCAGGGGGTCAACCGCTCCGCTTTCACCGTTTTTCAGATCCGGCCGGAGTCGGAAACCCCGGAAGAGATCCTGCGGTATCAGGCTTCGGATCTGATGGTCTACAATTTTTTCCCTGAAAACGGGTCGGCGCTCCTGTTCGCGGGGATACGGAACGGAATCGCTGTCGTAGAAAGGCTGACAAACGGGAAAAGCGAGAAGCTGATCGATTTTCCGGATACGGACGGCAGTCTGTGGAGTCCGCAGCTGACGCCGGAAGCCGGATTCGCTTTTCAGCGGAGCAAAGACGGAACATACAGGCTGTGGGTTCAGACGTTAAGCGGGGAGACACTATATAAAGGCGAATGGACGCCGGATCCGCGTACCCATACGGAAGGGGAGGCTTTGCAGCTGGCGGTTGATTTTCAGGGAGGAGATCAGCACGCTTTCTATACGTTTATTCATGATCTGAACGGAAGCGGGATCAGTCTTTTTCGCTATGATCTCACGGACGGATCGCTGAAAGAAAAACTGATCTGGGAAGAATAAACTCCGGCAGGAGGCTTGTTATGGAACTGAAGCTGGAAAACGTTACAAAACGTTACGGGCAGAAAGAGGCGCTTTCTGCCTTTTCGCATACTTTCCGGGAAGGCATTTACGGGATCTTAGGCGCTAACGGCGCCGGTAAAAGCACGCTGATGAACCTGATCACGGACAACGTGAAGCGGGACGGCGGCAGCATCGAGTATAACGGAACGGATATCCTGAAGCTGGGCGATTCCTTCCGGGACATCCTGGGCTACATGCCGCAGCAGCAGGGCCTGTACGAAGGCATGACGGCGGAGGGCTTTCTGGCGTATCTGGCCCGTTTAAAGAGAATTCCGGGACGCAAAATCCCGCGGGAGATCACGCGGGTGCTGCGGCTGACGAACCTGGCGGACGTGCGGCACGATAAGATATCCTCTTTTTCGGGCGGCATGAAGCAGCGGGTCCTGCTGGCGCAGGCCATGCTGGGGGACCCGCAGGTCCTCATATTAGACGAGCCGACGGCGGGCCTGGATCCGAAGGAGCGGGTGCGGCTGCGGAACTATATCTTCGAGCTGGCGCAGAACCGCATCGTGCTGCTGGCGACGCATATCGTCAGCGATATCGAGGCGATCGCGGGAGAGATCCTGCTTTTAAAGCAGGGCAAGCTGATCAAAGCGGCTTCGCCGAAGGAGCTGATGACGTCCCTGCCGGCGGACGTAAAGCCGCTGATGGGCAGCTATTTCACGCTGGAGGACGTCTATCTGCACTATCTGGGGGAGGATCCGGATGAATGAGCTGAGGCGGATCCTTTCCGATACCAGGCGAAAGCTGATTTTGCTGGCCCTGCCCTTCTTGTGCCTGGGCTTATTTTTGCTGGAGCAGATGGGAGGAAATATCCGCGGGGGCTGGGAGCTGATGCAATGGGTGGGACAGACCTATCGGGAGCGCGTGGAAAGCTGGCGCGGCCTGGAGCCGGAGGAGATCCTGGCTCAGGCGCAGGCGACCCGCTACGACGGCCTGGGCCTCTACGAGCAGGCGGAACACGTGCGCGACTACGAGGCGTATCTGAAGACCGTTCAGGAGCAGGCGGCCAGGATGAGCCGCTCGTCCCTGTTCGGCGGAGATAAAAACAGTTTCGTGTACCGGAATATCCAGAAGACGGCGGCGGATTTCAAAAGCCTGGAGGGGATCCGGGCAGAGTTCGGCTCCGACCGGGCGGTGGAGCAGTGGATCGCCTTTCAGACGGCGGACTGGTTCCACCTGCTGGCGGTGATCCTTTTTGTCCTGGCTTTTCTGGAGGACCGGCGGCGCGGCCTTCTGGCGTTGGTGCGCAGTACGCCCGGCGGACGGAAGCGCGTCACCTTATCCCGCCTGGCCGTTCTGTTCGGCGTATCGTTCGTTTCGGCGCTTCTGTTCTGCGGGCTGCCTCTGGCCGCGTCCTTCGCCATCAACGGCGGTCTGTCGGATCTGGGCCGCAGTATCCAGTCGCTGCAGAGCTTCAAAACCTGTACGCTGCACCTGACGGTGGGCGGCTGGATCCTTTTGTATTTCGCGGTGAAGGTCGTCTGCGGCTTTTTCGTGGGCGTCTTTTTCTGGTTCATTTTAAGCTTTCTGGAGCATATCCAGCTGGCCTGGCTGGTGATCATCGGCATTCTGGGCGCGGAATATATGGCCCGGCGCTTCATCGCGCCGCAGATGGCCCTCGGTTTTCTGCGCTATCTCAATATCTTTTCCTACATCTCGCCGGCGGAGCTTTTAAGCCGCTACCAGAACATGAACTTTTTCGGCTGGCCGGTGGGGAGCTTTACCCTCATGGCCTGGCTGCTGCTGGTCCTTTTCGTGCTGCTGACGGCGGGCCTCATGCTGATCCAGATCCGGCGGCATCCCTTCGGGAACCGGGACGTGCTGGGCCGCCTGATCCGCGGAGTCAACCGCTTTTTCGACTTTTTCCGCCGCCGCCTGCCGATCGGCCTGACGGAAGCGTACAAGCTGCTCTTCCTGGGCGGGACGCTGATCTTTCTGCTGATCGGCGTTTACGTGGGATGGGGCCTGAAGCTAAGCGGCAGCGATTACAATCCCTACTCCGAGCCGGACGCGATGGTCATGGCACAGTACGTAAAAGAGGCGAAGGGGCCGATCACGCAGGAGACGCTGGACTATCTGGAGCGGGCGCAGGCGCAGCTGGACGCGCGGCCGACGATCTCGAACCAGTTTCGGGGCGGCCTGAACATGCTGAAGCAGGAGGTGGCCGAGCGGCAGCAGAAGGCGGCGGAGGGCGGCTACGAGCCCTGGCTGCTGGACCAGGTGACGATCAATAATTACTACGGCGAGAAGGTCTGGTACGTTTCCCGCTGGAACGCGCTGCTGGTGATGTTTTTTGCGATCCTCTGCGCGGCGCCGGTCTTTGCCTTTGAGGAACAGGGCGGGACGGCGCGCCTGCTGCGCTCCATGAGCCGGGGACGGAGCCGGGTCTTTCTGCATAAATATCTGGTGGTGCTGCTGGAGGCGCTCGTGCTTTGGGCGGTGGTCTTCGGCCGGGAATGGCTGGAGATCCGCGAAGCGCTGGGCCGGGAGTTCCTGGCGGCGCCGGCGCAGAACGCGGCGGTTTTTGAAGCTCTTCCGGTCAGGATCAGCCTGGGCGGCGCTTTGCTGCTGCTGAACCTGATCCGCCTGGCAGGCCTTCTGGTCACCGTGCTGATCACCGCCTGGCTGAGCCGTCAGGTCAACACCTGGGAGAAGGCGGTGATGCCGGCGGCGGCGCTGCTGCTGATGCCGGCCGCCCTTCTGTACTTTGATCAGGACTGGGCGCGCGTGCTCTCGCTGCTGCCCTTTACCGGCGGTGCGGAGGCGATGGCGGGCTTCGGAAGCGCCGGCCTGTACGGCTTTCTGCTGCTGCCCTGGCTGGCGCTCGGCGTCTTCCTGACGCTCCGCTGCCGCAGAAGCTGGGTGAAGACGGCGTGACGCGGCGCCGGGCCGGGCTGGCTTCCGGCGCTCCTCCTGCCGGAAATCATACGCCGCCCCGCAAGGCTTGCCTTGCGGGGCGCTTTCTGTTACAATACGCTTGACCGCCGGGGGATCAGCCTGCGGCGGAACGCTTGGGGAGGACGGTTTTGGGCCTGCTTTTCGTCATAATCGGATGCCTGCTGCTTTACGTTTTCGGCGCGCCGATCTCGGTGCGGATCCTGAACGTGGGCAACGCGGCCGGGCTGATCTTAGGCGCCGGCTTTGTTCTCTACGGCATTTTCCGCGAAAAGCTGCCGAAGAAGCTGCGGACCGTTCTCAAGATCGGCTTTCTGGCCGGCGTGCTGCTGCTGGCCGTGGAGGGGGGCTTCATGGCGGTGCAGGCGGCCGATAAGCCGCAGCAGGAGGAGGCGACCGTGGTGGTCCTGGGCTGCGGCCTGAAGGGGGAC
>JAEEGF012450914.1_pt1 | contig 25401 bp, 26 predicted proteins | sample 9134171 | NCBI WGS metagenome assembly JAEEGF01 (sample SAMN16246542, study PRJNA631951) | gut metagenome | biome: gut microbiome; feature: rumen; material: AP-attached | host: Bos | place: Iran: Karaj | collected 2018-10 | reverse complement strand
CAAGAAGACCACAACCGGCACTTCCGTAAAGGTAACTGCGGCCGAGAAGAAACTCCTGGAACTCTACAGGGCTGCGGATGCCGACACCAAGAAGGCAGCAGTAGCACTCCTTAAGGGTGAGAAGACCCAGCTGGGAGGAGTCCTTGAATCAATTCTGGACAACAAGAAGCTCATGAGCACGGTTACCAGCTTATTCAAATAAGCTGAATGCAAACAGGTATGGGGAGGTAACAGACAGTGCCTGGAGGAAGAGGTCCCGGGGGACATTTCAGCAGAGCTTATATGACCGAGGAGGAGAAGGCAAGCCAGCCTAAGATAACCTTCGCTCTGGTCAAGAGAGTGATGTCATACTTAAAGCCCTATATATTCCAGCTGATGCTGGTCATGGTATGCATCCTCGCATCATCTATATTGAAACTCTTACCGTCTATAATCACAGGAAAGATTGTAGACGATGGTCTTATTGCCAGAAACATCAGGGCGCTGGTGCGCTACATCCTGATATCACTTCTGGCCACATTTCTGGGCAATCTTATCGGGGTGGCGGAGAGCTACCTCAATAACTGGATCGCTCAGCACATCACCTTCGATATGCGAAATCAGATGTTCAGACATCTGCAGCGCATGTCTCAGAGATTTTTTACCACCAATAATCAGGGCGATATCATAACCCGTATGACCAGCGATATTGACGGTGTGGAGATGATAATCGCCAATACCTTTACGTCCATTATTTCCAATGTAATGACCCTTGTGGTGGCACTGGTGGCCATGTTCCAGAGAAATGCTCTGCTGGCCGTGATCGGCATTATAATCGTGCCTCTCTTTACCATTCCAACAAGGCGCGCCGGCAAGACCAGATGGACTCTGACCCGTGAATCACAGGCCTGCAACGATGAGATAAACGGCATCCTGAATGAGACCATGTCCGTCAGCGGACAGCTCCTGGTCAAGCTCTTTGGAAAAGAAAATTATGAGTACGACAGGTACTCGGCTGCCAATGAGAGGATGGTAAAGCTCAACATCCGTGAAAAGCTGGCGGGCCGCTGGTTCTTTGTGGTGCTGCATACCTTCACCAGCATAGGACCCATGCTCATCTATCTGGTGGGCGGACTGTTGATGATCCGGTATGATAGCAGCCTCACGGTGGGTGACATCACTGTAATGGTGGCCCTTCTGGGACAGATGTACATGCCCGTCAATTCACTTTTGAACATTCAGGTGGACTGGATGCGTTCCATGGCCATGTTCTCCAGGATATTTGAGTATTTCGACATGGAGGTTGAGATCAGGGATTGCGACAACCCTGTAAAGCCGCCCCTCAGGGAGGGAGATATAGTATTTTCAGATGTTCACTTCTCCTATGACGGTGCCAAGGAGATTCTAAAGGATATCAGCTTCACCCTGAAAAACGGGGATTGCGTGGCCATTGTAGGACCTTCGGGCTCTGGAAAGAGCACCATAATAAACCTCATCCCAAGACTGTACGACGTGGGAGAGGGCTCCATCACCTGGAACGGAACGGATATCAGGAATATTCAGCTGGAGCATTTGCGATCCGGAATCGGAGTGGTGTCCCAGGAGAACTATCTGTTTAACGGGACAATCAGGGACAATCTGCTCTATGCAAGACCTGATGCCACGGAAGAAGATATTATAGAAGCCTGCAAAAAGGCCAATATCTATGACTTTATAGAAAAGCAGGAGCTGGGACTTGATACCATGGTGGGAAACCGCGGGCTGAAGCTCTCGGGCGGTGAGAAACAGAGGATAGCAATAGCCAGAGTTCTCTTAAAGGATCCTGCGCTGTTCATATTTGATGAGGCTACATCTGCACTGGACTCAATCTCTGAGAGTAAGATCCAGGAGGCCATAGAGCCCATAATCGAGACAAGAACCAGTATTCTGATAGCGCACAGACTATCTACGATACTCTCTGCCGATGAAATCCTTGTGGTGGAAGATGGCCACATTGTAGAGAGAGGTCAGCACGAGGACCTGGTACACGCAGGCGGCGTCTACCAGAAGCTCTATGAGACCCAGTTCTCAAAAGCACTTATGGATGCCAGGCAGGGTTAAATGGCTATGCGCCAGTGACAGTTATTCTTGTTGAAGTACAGCCTCACTGTGCGGTACATCTCAAGAATCACCACCCGGCATTCGTATACATTGTCATTGCTGCACACGGTCAGACCATCAGGGGTGGTGTAAACGTCCTTCCTGAAGATCTGCCGGTAGCCCTTGATAGTGTATGTCTCGTACATACCGTCCTCATTGACGAGGCGGAAGCGGATGGGGATGATCTCCCCGTCGGCCTTGTGCTGACATATCACGTCTACCTTGTCTATAACTTTACTCATGGCACGACCTTCTTTCTTTGTACATCAGATTATAGAACAAGTGTTCGAGTATGTAAATAGGTATTTTGCCGAATTTGAGAAATATAATTGTGTAATACGGACAACCGACAATATTTGTCCGCTCGTTCAGAATATATAATAAGATCATCAAAACAAATAAATGCTTGTTTGTTTTGAGGGAACTATAGTATAGGGTATAGAAAAGAGGTGTTGTCTATGGATAGAAAATTATACAGAAGCTCAGAAAGAAAAATATTTGGTGTTTGCGGAGGCATCGCACAGTACTTTGGAATTGACCCCACCGTGGTGAGACTTGCCTGGGTTGCCCTTACACTCATGGGCGGAAGCGGCGCACTGTTATACATCGTTGCAGCTGTTCTGATGGATAACGAGCCCGGATACACAGGACAATAAAAAATCACAAAAAAATGCTTGTTTTTTCAGCAGAAAAACCCTACCATATAGACTTGTAATAAAGTTTTATGGAGGGTTTTTTTATGGCAACAAAAATTTGTCCACAGTGTAACCAGGAAATTGATGAGAAGAGTGCTTTCTGCACCAACTGCGGCGCTAAGTTCGAAGGGGAACCGGTTAATCCGGCAGCAAATATGAACGTGCCTCCTATGCAGGCACAGAATCAGATGCCTAATCCAAATCAGATGCCTATGCAGGGACAGCCCATTCCGGGACCTATGCCCATGCAGGGACAGCCCATGCAGGGACAGCCCATGCCGGGTCAGCCCATGCCGGGTCAGATGCCTGTTCAGGGCAAGCCGGGCAAGGCTCCTAAGGCTCCTAAGGCTCCCAAGCAGCCCAAGGCACCCAAGCCACCTAAGGCTCCTAAGGCTCCCAAGCAGCCTAAGGCACCCAAGGATCCCAACAAGAAGGGCGGCAAGGCAGGAGTTATCGTTCTTACGATTCTCTGCTTATTACTTGCAGGCGGAGCAGGATTTTTAGGATACAAGTGGTACACAACAGACCAGGAGCTTCAGGAGGTCAACGAGACTTATGAAGCCAACCAGAAGAAGCTTAAGCAGACTGAGACTGATCTGACCACTGCCAATGACTCAATCACAGACCTTAAGGGTCAGGTATCAGATCTTGAGACAGAGAAGTCCAATCTTGAAACCGATAACGAGGCACTTGATACTCTTGTTTCCCAGTACGAGTTACAGGAGAGCAGTCTCTACAGCTCACTTAAGAGCGCTAAGACCACCAACGGAACCATCTCAACCAACACAATCATCTACTGTGTCAAGAAGGGTGAGTCAGAGACCATCAAGGTTAACTGGAAGAAGAGCGGATCACAGTACATGTCTTCCACAAACCGCTACTGCGTAGAGGCTGAGTGGTCCAACGACAGCGTTAAGGTAACAGGTAAGAGCGCAGGCAACTGCGAGATCGAGTTCAGCTCAGATGAGTACGGACTTCAGGACAACTTCCATGTAGTTGTTATCTGCTACGAATAATCACAATTTCATATCAAGAGTAATAAAAAGAAGACCCAATGCGCGTGGGTCTTCTTTTTATGTTATCATTATAATGATAATGATAATCACGAAAACACAGTAAAGAGGAGAGTGTGCATGAAATTAAGAAGAGGTTTAGCAGCGATCACGGCTATTGTCGGTGCATTGACCATGTCCGTTACTTCTTTTGCCGCACCATCAGAGCTGACAGGCTTAGAGATTGGTGATGAGATTGTAGGACAGAGGCCGGTTGCCATCATGGTCGACAATGAAAAGAAAGCCTTAGAGCACTACGGTACCGCGGAAGCTGACATCGTCTACGAGATGATGAACAGTACAGCCAACGGCCGTGTAACAAGGCTTATGTGTATATACAAGGACTGGGCCAATCTTCAGCAGACAGGAAGCATCCGAAGTGTCAGAACCACCAATATCATGATCGCAGATGAGTATAACGCTGTGCTCATCCATGACGGTGGGCCCTTTTACATTAAATCATATTTTGCACAGCCCTATGCGGCCCATATCAGCGGCGGGTTCTCAAGAATCCCCAACGGCAAGCCCAGAGAGTATACGGAGTATGTCTTCGGATCTGAGCTGGTAAGCCGATTTGCCAAGGCAGGGATTCCCACAACCTATGCGGTTGCGCCTGAGAGAGGCTCTCACTTTGTATTTAACGGGGAGGACGTTGACCTGGGCGGAGATCTGGTAGCCAACAACGTGGATATGTCTTCCATCTTCATTCACAACGGCAGCAGACTTGCCTTTAACCCTGAGACCAGGACCTACGACTACTATGATTACGGAATCCTCCATCAGGATGCGGAGGACGGACAGGTCATGACCTTCAAAAACGTGATCCTGCAGAACGTATCCTTTACTTCCCTGGATAAGAACGGATATATGACCTACAATGTTATCGGCTCAGGAAGCGGATATTACATTACCAACGGCAAGGCTATTCCTATTACCTGGTCCAAGGGAAGCGAGACCGGCATGACCCACTATTTCAACGCAGAGGGCGCCGAGATCAGCATTAACAGAGGCAAGACCTACATAGGAATCCTGCCTTCCGACAGCTGGGGAAATCTGAGACTTAACTGAGAAAAACATGGTGAAATTATCCGGAAACGGACGAGAAACAAACCAAAATTAAGATAAGGGCCCTGCCTGGATGAGTTCCTTCTTCCGGGCATGGCTCAATTTTTTCAGGTGCCATTCCCTGCTCATGGCTTCCTCCTTGGTGGAAAACTCCTCGTAATAGGCGAGAGTCACCGGGAGCCTGGGCTTGGTGTATTTGGCACCTTTTCCTGCATTATGGGTCTGTATGCGGTTTTCTAAATTGTTGGTGTATCCGCAGTAGTAGGTTCCGTCTGCGCATTCCAGGATATAGGCATAATGTTTCATGAATAAAGTATAGCACAGCCCTGTCACAGGTGATGCTGAAAAATCTTATCATCAGCACGGGCTCCGGGCTATTGCATGCAAATCCTCTATGTGGTAACTTGTTATGTGTTAGCAATAGCTAACACATAACAAGTCATAAACCACAATGGAGGAGTAATGTATGAGTAAAGTAGCAGTTGTATTTTGGAGCGGAACAGGAAATACAGAGACCATGGCCAACGCAGTAGCAGCAGGAGCCAGAGGAGCAGGTGCCGATGTATCACTTCTGGGCCCTGCAGAGTTCACAGCAGATAAGGTTTCCGGCTTTGACAGCATCGCTTTCGGTTGCCCCGCCATGGGCGCAGAGGTTTTGGAGGAGTCAGAATTTGATCCCATGTTCACTGCCATAGAGAATGCCCTTTCGGGTAAAAAGATAGCTCTTTTTGGTTCCTATGGCTGGGGAGACGGACAGTGGATGAGAGATTGGGAGGACCGTTGCAAGGGCGACGGAGCCAACCTCGTTGCACAGAGCGTTATAGCCAACAGCGCACCCGATGATTCAGCCATCGAGGACTGCAAGAACCTGGGACTGGCTTTGGCCTGACGGAAAAAGAAAATACGAGGACCCATGAATTGGCAGGGAAGAATTAACATTCTTCCTTGCTTTTTTTGTTGCTTTGCGATATAGTTAGCTATAACTAACAAGAGTTAGCGGAAGCTAACTTGAAGAGTTGGTTAATCCAGTATTATTTATTGGGAGGAAGTATGCCGGACGACATCATTGTTGAGAATTGTTCTCCGACACTTGCGGGGCTTAAGACAGCCAACCTTTTTATGGTGGACGACAGCCAGGAGGAGAACATAACCAGGGGATTGAGGGATCTTAACAATCTGCTTACTGAGAAGGGGCTCAGGGCAATCCCTGTAGGTCAGACCTGTAGAGGAACACTGGTCTACCTGTACAGACCGGACAGGTTGAGCAGAGATCTTAACACTGCTGAAGCAAGAGATATTCTGAGAGAGAAGGGTTATCGCGGAGAGACGACTGAGGAGTGTGTAGTGGAACTCATTAGTCGTATATCAAGTGCCGAAACCTTTCCTCATGAGATAGGTCTTTTTCTGGGCTATCCCCCTGTGGACGTAAGAGGCTTCATGGAGGATACCAGAAAGGGCGTAAAGTGCGTCGGATACTGGAAGGTATACGGCGACAAGGAGAAGGCCGAGAAGACCTTCTGTACCTATAAAAAGTGCACCGAGGTTTACAAGAGAATCCTCGGCGAGGGAGTTCCACTTTCGAAAATGATCGTGTAACAGCGGTAGAAATGGAGTAATCGTGAGTAATGAACAGGCACTCTCCAGACTTAAGGAGAACGGATTTCGTATAACCAAACAGAGAAAACTGATAATCGACATTATCCTGAATAACGACGGCAGTTCCTGCAAGGACATCTGCTATCAGGTCATGGCCAGGGATAAAACTGTCGGAACGGCCACAGTTTATCGCATGATAAGGCTGCTGGAGGATCTGGAGATTGTCAGGCACATAGATATGATCTCAGTTGTAAAACAGTAAGGAAGAAAATAATATGACCAAGACTACAGTTAAGATAGACGGCATGATGTGCAGCATGTGCGAGGCTCACTTCACAAAATATCTTCTGGCAATCCATTTGGAGAGACCCTCAAGGCCGGGATACACGATACGCTCGCTCATATTCAGAGCATCCAGCATGTCGCGGACGCGCCAGCGGAGATCCTTGTTGATGACGAACTTCACTGTATCCTTGGTGTGCTCGTCAAGGAACTGCTCGATGTCGCTGATACCCATGGGAACCACCGCAAAAAATGAGTACTGGTTGATGATGCGCTGGTTGATGGAAGGCGGCTCGATGATGACCATGGCGGAATCCCCCATGTCTGCGTCGTACTTCTGCAGGCTGTTGCCTGTGAGATCCTTAAGCATATCCACGGTGTAGATGGTGGAGTGCTTCCTGTTGACCACATCCCGGTAGTTCTGTGGAAGCTTACCCACCAGCTCTGACATATTGATGCGCCAGACCATGCAGTCGTGCTTGTCCATCTGGGACAGATTATCCTCAGTCATGGAGAAATTCAGAGCAACCAGTGCGGACTGCGACCAGTCCAGAAGCCTTGTGGGAAGCCCGTAGTGCTGTCCCAGGATCATCTGACGCCACACGGAAGAACCGATGGAAGGATCCTCGTTGATGGCGTATTTGGCGAAGTTCTCCAAAATCGCCGGCTCCAGCAACTCCTGCTTATCCTTACAATTGCGTCCAAGGCTGGTGAACATCTTAAAAGAAGCGTTGGACATTCCTCTATATACGTAGGGGCTGCGGTTCCTGTCGAGATCCGGTCTGTATTCCTGTTCGCTAAGAAGCGGCAGCAATTCTTCTAAGGTATTGATTCTGACTCCTCTGATCATTTTCTCCACCCTCCTTTTATCTAATTAAATTATACATCTTTTACTAACGCCAATACTGTGTTGCGCTATGAATCACGTTGCTTTCTTGTGTGCTTTATCGGCGGCCCACAGCGGGATCAGAGTTAAGAGGACTACCACAAGACCTGCTATGAAAACCGAGTTGGTGGGGAGGTAGGCGGTGAAACCGTTCTCGTCCACGATTTCGCCATTTCTTTTGATAATGGGATTGGAGATAAGAGGCGCTACGATCATTGGGATCAGCACGTAGAAGATAATGCGGATACCCTCGAACTGGCCTCTGGCGTCCTCGGGATAGAGTCTCTTGGACCATACGGTTATGGTCTGAAGGAACAGGATGTATCCGATTCCGACCAGCAGAACACCCACAAGAAGGACGGGATTCCAGATGGTTCCGGGGTTTACGCTATCCGGAGAAACCATAAGTCCGATGACCAGAAGGCCAAGCGAGTTTACAATTACGGCACCCAGGATGATAAGTGAGGACTTGCCCTCCTGAATAAACTTTATGGCCGGAATGGAAGTCAGCATTGCAAGGAGAAGCCCGATTCCCTCTATAAGTCCCATGGTATCTGCGGTAAAGCCCAGATAATAGATCATGAAATTACCAAGGTGTGAGAAGTAAACGTTGAAGGATATGAAGTAAACCGCCAGCATGAGATTTACGAAAACAAGCTCCCGGTGCTTCATATACTCTTTTACATTGAATATGGAAAAGAACTGCCGGCTAAAGCTTCCTTTTACCGAAGGGCGAAGTGTTTCCACATCCTTCATGCCAAAAAGTGATACAAGACCCAGAATTATAACGCTTCCGCCGATGACTACAAAGAGTCTCATGTAGTTGTCGTCAGCTCCGACAAGGAGGCCTCCCAGGACAGTTCCCGCAATGGTTCCGATCACGGGCTGAACTGCCAGAGCGGCTCCGACAGATCCCGAGTTTTCAGGTGTCATGTGATCGTTGATCCAGGCATTAAAACCTATGTCATTACCCATGGAACCAAAGAAGCTCATGATGGCGTCTGCTGCGATTACAGCAAAGGCTATGCCGATAAGTGATGCGGTATTGCTATCTCTTTTGCCAAGGAATTCGGTGGTGCCGAAGAGAATTGTGAAGATACCCCAGAGGATGTAGCCGATGGAAATAAGTGATTTGCGGTTGCCCTTGCGGTCAGAGACGCAGCCAAAGAGGAAAGTGGATACGGTGGTGGCCGTGGCGGAGATAGCCAGCATCCAGGAGATGATGGTGGGATCTTTGGCAATCTTGGCGTAGACGAAGGTGTTGAACCACTGATTTTCCATGTTCCAGCACAGCTGGCCGGCAAGGCCAAGGAGCCATACCAGGGCCCAGAATGATGCGGTAGTTTTCTTGGAATATGTTTGCATATGACAGTCCCCCTTACCAGTATTTCTTTTATTATACTACGTTGCCGGCGTATGGGGCTTTCTCAAAAAATCCGAACCTCTACAAATGCGGCGGATACTGTGATACAATAGAGCTACATCTGAATATGGCAAATATCGGTGCCTTCGGCTGCGGAGAATGCAGGACCGAAGGGTAAAAGGGAAACGGGTGAGAATCCCGTACGATCTCGTCACTGTGACAGAGGAGTCTGCAGGCATTCCATTTATGCACATAACCTTAAATGGAGTCACTGAGTGAGCTTGGGAAGACAGCTTGCAGGCGATGATGCTTAAGTCAGGAAACCTGCCGGTGTTTGGGTACATTAGATCACGAGGAATTGGTCGTACTGAGAAAGGCTGGAATCCATAGCTTTAGCCTTTCGTTTTTGTGCGCGTCCATTTCCAAGTAATATTTGATTGGTTATGGGCTTTTTTATTACCAAAAACCCATTTCTGATAAATATATAGAATGAGGAGATGCAACATGAAAAAGAGAATTTTGACACTGGTTCTGGCATCGGCTCTCAGCGCAAGTCTCGTGGCAGGCTGCGGCAATGCGGCAGGAACACCTGATGCGGGTGCAGCAACCGAGCAGACAGCTGAGCAGGCAACAGAACAAACAACAGAGGAAGGCACTGACGTGAACACAGAAGCCACAACAGAAACAGCTCCCGAAGCATCAGACGATCAGGCAGCAGCTGACGAAGTTGCAGCACTTATCGATGCAATCTATGTTCAGGAGAGAACAGACTCAACAGATGCGGACTGCGAGGCAGCCAAGGCAGCATGGGATGCTCTTACAGACCAGCAGAAGGAAATGGTAGAGGGTGAGTATGCAGATCCTGACTACTTCGGAAGAGACACAGGAGATGCTTCCAAGGATGATCCCCTTAACGGCGACGATATCGGAGAGAACGAGATCCTTGTAGTGAGCTTCGGAACCTCCTTCAATGACAGCAGAACTCAGGATATCGGTGGTATAGAGAAGGCCATTCATGAAGCATATCCCGACTGGTCAGTAAGAAGAGCTTTCACAGCTCAGATCATCATCAACCACGTACAGGCAAGAGACGGCGAGAAGATTGACAACGTTCAGCAGGCTCTGGACAGAGCAGTTGCAAACGGTGTTAAAAACCTTGTGATCCAGCCCACACACCTTATGCACGGCGCTGAGTACGATGAGATGGTAGAGGCGGTTGAGGAATACGCAGATAAGTTTGAAACTGTATCAATCTCAGAGCCCCTTCTGGGCGAAGTCGGCAAGGATGCCACAGAGATCAACTCTGACAAAAAAGCTGTAGCAGAAGCGGTAGTTGCGGCAGCAGTTTCAGATTCTTCTTATGATACTCCGGATGCAGCAGATGCAGACGGCACAGCATTTGTATTCATGGGCCACGGCACATCACATACAGCCAAGGTTACCTATTCACAGATGCAGACACAGATGAACGAGCTTGGTTACAAGAATGTATTCATCGGAACTGTAGAGGGTGAGCCCGAAGAGACAGCTTGTGAGAACGTAATCAACGCAGTTCATGAAGCAGGCTACACCAAGATTGTTTTAAGACCTCTCATGGTTGTTGCAGGTGACCACGCCAACAACGACATGGCAGGAGATGACGATGATTCCTGGAAGTCAATGTTTACAGCATCAGGCTACTTCGAATCTATCGACGCACAGATCGCCGGACTTGGCAGAATACCTGAAGTAGAGGCTCTCTATGTTCAGCACTTAAAGGATGTAATCAAATAATGACAATAAAGAATAAACTGACAGCACTTTTGGGTGCTATTACGGTGGCTGCAGTGGCCATCACCGGATGCGGCAAGGCTCCTGCAACCACAACAGATACAAATACCGAGCAGATAGCTCAGGAGAGAGGAGATGCTCCGATCCCTGACGGAACCTACCTTGCTGCCTTTGATACCGACAACTCAATGTTCCATGTGAACGAAACCTGTGACGGCAAGGGAACCCTCACCGTGGAAAACGGCTATATGACCATTCATCTGGTTATGCCTTCCAAGAACGTGCTCAATCTCTACAGCGGACTTGCAGAGGATGCGCAGAAGGAGGGAGCGGAGCTCATTGAGCCCACCACCGAGACTGTGACCTACAGCGACGGTTTAGAGGAAGAGGTTTTTGCCTTTGACGTTCCCGTGCCCTATCTTGATCAGGAGTTTGACCTGGCTCTCATAGGCAAAAAGGAAAAATGGTATGACCACAAGGTCAAGGTGTCAAATCCCGAATCCGCTGATGCGGCAGAAGAGACACAGTCCGGTGAAAACAGCACAGACCTTGTCACTGTCGGCGAACCGGACATCATTTTAATGGATGAGTCCGCTGATGGTGAGTACCTTATTGACGTCACCCTGACAGGGGGCTCAGGAAAGGCAACCATCGAATCTCCCACCAAGCTGGTGGTTAAGGACGGCGCCTACACAGCAACGATCACCTGGAGCAGTCCACACTATGACTACATGATAGTTGACGGCACCAAGTATGAGCCGGTAAATACCGAAGGAAATTCGGTATTTGAAATCCCGGTATCAGCCCTTGATACGGATATCACCGTGATCGCTGATACCACAGCTATGAGTACTCCGCACGAGATCGAGTACGTACTTAATTTTCAATCTAATACCTTAAAATCATCTAATCTCACAGGAGAACTGGATCTGCGTTATGCAGACCAGTTCTCTGTGGTCTTTTATGAGGGTGGTTATGCTCATATTCACATCGCGGACGGTGCGGACTACGTACTGGTACCGGAAGGTGCTGCGGACAGTGATCTTGGACTTAAAAACCCTGTGTTGATCCATCAGCCCGTTGATAACATTTATCTGGCTGCATCCTCAGCCATGGACTTTTTTGTCACCCTTAACAGTCTTGATTCTCTCGGAACCTGCTCGACTTCGTCAGAGGACTATACCATTGCGGAAGCTAGAAGTGCCATCGAGGCAGGAGACATCAAATATGTGGGTAAATACAGCGCCCCGGACTATGAGACCATCCTCAGCACAGGCTGTAACCTGGCTGTTGAGTCCACCATGATCACCCACAGCCCCGACATCAAGGAGCAGCTTGAAGGCCTTGGAATTCCCGTTTTAGTGGAACACTCAAGCTATGAGAGCAGCCCCATGGGAAGGCTTGAGTGGATCAAGCTCTATGGAGTTTTGTTGGGAGAACAGGCGGCTGCCCAGGATTTCTTTTCCCGGGAAGAGGCCAAGATACTTGAGATTCAGGATGACCTGGCAAAAGAAACAGCTACAGGCCTTGATAAACCGACGGTGGCCTTCTTCTATGTGTCAACCAATGGCTATGTGAACGTCAGAAAGCCCGGAGACTACATCTCCGCTATGATAGAGACCGCGGGAGGCGAGTACGCCTTAAGCGACATTACAGATGACACCGAAAATGCCCTTTCAACAATGAATATTGATTGGGAAGAGTTCTACAAACAGGCAATAAATGCAGATATAATAATTTATAACACAACAACTACAGGCGACTTATATTCCAAGCAGGACCTCCTTGAAAAGAACCCGTTATTTGCAGATTTCAAGGCTTATCAGGAAGACAGGGTCTACTGCACAAGTGCTGACATGTTCCAGAAGAGCAGCAGTATGGCTGATGTGATCGTGGACATGTACAGAGTCATAAATCAGAAAGAAGAGGACAAGCTGTCCTATATATATAAATTGGAAACCGGAAACTAAAAAGGCGGACAGATGAAGAAAAACGCAACCCTTTTTACAATACTCATATTGCTGCTTTTGGGGCTCTTTGTGCTGAATGTGGGCCTTGGAAGCGTGAAGGTGGAGCCTCTTAAGATACTTGAGATTCTATTCTCAGGGGATAAGACCTCAACAGAAGGCAGGATCATCTTTAGCATCAGACTCCCCAGGGTGATGGAAGCTCTTTTCCTGGGAGGGGCACTGGCGCTGTCCGGATACCTTCTGCAGACCTTCTTTGCAAATCCAATAGCGGGACCCTACATCCTTGGTATATCTTCGGGAGCCAAGCTCATAGTTGCGCTGGTGATGGTATCCTCCATGAAGGCAGGCTTCATGATGAAGTCCTGGATGCTGATCGCTGCGGCATTTGTCGGATCTATTATTGTCACGGGCTTTGTGCTTGCGGTGTCAACCAAGGTAAGAACCATGTCCGTGCTGGTGGTCTGCGGCGTCATGGTGGGTTATATCTGCTCCGCAGTTACAGAGCTGGTGGTGACCTTTGCCGATGATATCAACATCGTAAACCTCCACAACTGGGCCCTTGGAACCTTCTCCGCTGCGGCCTGGAGTGATGCACTCTACTACGTGCCCATCACAGTGCTGGGAATCCTGAGTGCCATGCTGCTGTCCAAGACCATCGAAGCATATATGTCCGGCGTGACCTACGCCACAACGCTGGGTGTCAACATCAGATTATTCAGGACACTTCTGATCATCCTGTCAAGCGTCCTTTCAGCTACAGTTACGGCCTTTGCGGGCCCCGTATCCTTTGTGGGAATCGCCATGCCACATGTGGCCAGAACCGTATTCGGAACAGGAAGACCCAAGATCATAATCCCTGCGTCTTTCCTTATGGGAGCGGCTTTCTGTCTGTTTAGTGACCTCCTGGCAAGAAGCCTCTTTTCCCCGACGGAGCTGTCCATAAGCACCGTTACGGCAGTCTTTGGCGCACCGGTGGTGATCTCCATGATGATGAAAAGGAGGGCCGCCGATGTCTGAGATACGTTTTGACAACACCTCGGTAGGATATCAGGGAAAAGAACTGATGAAGGACGTAAGCTTTGAGGCACAAAAGGGCGAAATCCTGGCCCTTGTGGGACCAAACGGCGCCGGAAAGTCCACTGTCCTTAAAACCGCAGCAGGCCTCATTCCGCCGATTTCAGGCAAGGTCTTTATACAGGATAAAGAGTTGACGGCATTCCGCAGAAGCGATCTGGCCAAGATCATGTCAGTGATGCTGACGGAGAAGGTGAACACCGAGTACGACACCTGCTATGACATGGTGAGGGTCGGAAGATTCCAATATACGGACATGTTCGGAAGGCTTACCCCGGGGGATAAGAGGGCTATTGATGATGCCATGGAGCTTATAGGCGTTACGGAGCTCAGAGACAGGGCTTTTTCCAAGCTGAGCGACGGCCAGAAGCAGAGAGTTCTGCTGGCAAGAGCCATCGTATCAGAGCCTCAGATCCTTATTCTTGATGAGCCCACAAGCTTTCTTGATATGGGTTATAAGACTGAGTTTTTTGATGTTCTTAGGAATTTTGTAAAAGAGAAAAACGCATCGGTGCTGATATCGATGCACGAGATAGAGCTGGTCAAGAAGGTTGCCGACAGGTGCCTGTGCATAACCGGCCACAACACTGTGGACAGGATAGGTCACCCTGAGGGAATCCTGTCAGCGGAATACCTGGAGCAGCTCTTTGGCATGAGCGCCGGAAAGTACAGGGAATACTATGAGTGACAAAAGGTCCGGGACAAAGTTCATAATGGTGCAGGGGACCATGTCAAACGCCGGCAAGAGCCTGGTGGCGGCGGGACTGTGCCGCGTGCTCAGGCAGGACGGCTACAGGGTGTGCCCCTTTAAGTCCCAGAATATGGCGCTAAATTCCTACATCACTGAGGAAGGGCTTGAGATGGGCCGTGCTCAGGTGATGCAGGCAGAGGCCGCGGGAGTCAGTCCCAAGGTGGCCATGAATCCCATTTTGCTAAAGCCCACTGATGATGTGGGAAGCCAGGTCATCGTAAACGGCAGGGTTTTGGGAAACATGAAGGCCAGAGAGTACTTTGGCTTTAAGAAGCAGCTGGTTCCGGAGATCTTAAAGGCCGTGGATGAGCTGTCCGGGGAGTTTGAGATCATCGTGATAGAAGGGGCAGGGTCCCCTGCGGAGATCAACTTAAAGGACAACGACATTGTCAATATGGGCATGGCGGAGCTTGTGGATGCGCCTGTGCTCTTGGTTGGGGACATCGACAGAGGCGGCGTCTTTGCGCAGCTCTACGGAACGCTGGAGCTTCTTGAAGAGGATGAAAAGGCCCGGATCAAAGGGCTTGTCATAAATAAATTCCGGGGAGATAAGAGCATTCTTGACCCCGGCATCGAGATGATAGAGAAAAAGGGCGGCGTGCCCGTGGTGGGAGTTCTGCCCTACATGGACATAAGCCTTGATGATGAAGATTCACTCTCGGAGCGCTTTGAAGCCAGGAGCCGCGGACTCATCGACATAGCGGTGCTGCGGCTTCCGCACATTTCCAATTTCACGGATTTTAATGTGTTTGATGAGTTTCCGCAGGTCTCAGTGCGGTTTGTAAAGAGCGTGCGAGATCTGGGAGAGCCGGATCTTTTGGTGATCCCCGGAAGTAAGAGCACAATCTCCGACATGGGCTGGCTTACGGAAAAGGGGTTTGATGCAGCCGTTAAGAAATATGCCACCTCCGGAGGCGCAGTGTTTGGTATCTGCGGCGGCTTCCAGATGCTGGGCGAGAGCATAAGCGACCCCGACGAGGTAGAGGGCGGCGGCAGTATCTCAGGCCTTGGACTTTTGCCCGTCCGGACCACCCTCAAGGGAGATAAGGTAAGGAGCCTCACCTCCGGCCATGTGACAAATGCAGGCGTCGTGCTGGCACCCCTCAAGGGCCTTGCCTACACCGGTTACGAAATCCACATGGGAATGACCCTAGGGGACGGGGTTAACGGTTCATTAATGACCCCAGGGGACGGGGGTAACGGTTCATTTTCCGCCGAGGCGCAAGAATTCACAGACCATGGCACCGGCGTGTGCCTTGGCAACATATACGGCACCTACATTCACGGCATTTTTGACGGCGAAGGTGTTGCCGCCACAGTAATAAAGGCGCTGGCAGACCGCAGGGGCATTACTCTTGATGCGGCTTCAGCCATCAGCTACCGCGATTTCAAGGAGCAGCAGTACGACGCTCTTGCGGATATGATCAGAGAATACATGGATATGGACGAGGTCTACCACATGATGGGCCTTGACGGAAAAAAGAATGTTTAGAGACGATTTGACCCTGCCCGGGCTGATGCAGCTTAAAGCCAAGGCCCCCGACGGGGATGTTTACAATAAAATACAGGCTAACTGGGACGGTATTTCCAAGCCAATTGACGGTCTTGGGGATTTTGAAAAAGTCATTTGCAGGATCGGCGCGATTCAGGACAGCGTGGTTCCAAGGCTTGAGAGCCGCGTGGCCGTCATCATGTGCGCAGACAACGGCATTGTAGATGAGGGAGTATCCCAGGTGGGAAAAGAGGTAACGCTGCAGGTGGCAAGGATGCTGGGCCAAGGCATCAGTACGGCCAATACACTGGCTGCCTCCTCCGGAGTAAAGGTCCTTCCTGTGGATATAGGAATCGACTATGCCGGAGAGATAGAAGGCGTAAGGGCCGCCAAGGTTCGGCCCGGAACCCGTGATTTTCTAAAAGAGCCTTCAATGACTGAGAAAGAGGCACTTTGTGCCATCGGAACGGGAATAGATATTGCCCGTGAGCTTGCAGAGGAAGGCGTGGACATTCTCCTTGCGGGGGAGATGGGAATCGGCAATACCACAACAGCCGCGGCGATGCTGGCTCTTTTGACAGGAAGGGAAGCTGAGGGCCTGGTGGGACGCGGCGCCGGACTTGATGACGCAGGGCTTTCGCGAAAGCTTGAGGTAGTAAGGACCGCAGCCCTTAAGTATGCCGCCGAGGGTGCCGCCGAGGGTGCCTCAGAGGATGCCCAAGAGGACGCCCCAGATGATGCAGAAATAAGCGCTCCGAAGGCATTTGAATATTTGTGCCGTGTGGGAGGCCTTGATATAGCGGCCCTTTGCGGGCTCTTTATCGGAGGAAGTCTGCATGGCGTGCCCGTTGTGGTTGACGGAGTTATCACAGCGGTTGCGGCAATGCTGGCGGACATCTTCGTCCCGGGGACCCGTGATAGCATGATTGCGGCCCACGCAGGAAGAGAGAAGGGGCTCGAGACAGCCATGTCTGTTCTGGGGCTTAAGCCTCTTATGAACGGAAACATGGCCCTGGGCGAAGGCACGGGGGCAATCATGCTGATGCCGCTTCTGGACGTGGCGCTTAATTTCTACAGGAGCGCCTCAACCTTTGGAGATGGCGGCATTGAGGAGTACCGGAGATATAAATGATGATTTTGGTTGTTGGAAAGCCCGATAGCGGCAAGTCCGTCAGAGCGGAGGCTCTGGCCCTTGAGCTGGCCCGGGACGGGAAAAAGATATATCTGGCCACCATGGAGCCCTTTGGCGAAGCGGGGCAGCGGCGCATCGAAAAGCACAGGCGACTTCGCGCCGGCAAGGGATTTGTGACGGTGGAGAAGCCCCTGGCCCTTAAGGAGCTTGAATCTGAGTTTCAAGGGAGTGTGTGCCTTTTGGAGTGCGTCTCCAACCTGGTGGGCAATGAAATGCATGCTCCCGGTCGTGAAGGCTGGGATCCACGGCAGGTGGCGGACCTTGTTATTGATGAGGTCAGGTGGCTTGCTTCTCAGGCAAAAGAGCTGGTGGCAGTCACCAACGAGTTCGGCCTGGAGGAAGACTTTGACGAAGACACCCGCAAATACGTGGAGATCACGTCGCTGGTAAACAGTGGCCTTGAAGAGCTGGCAGCAGAGGTTATCCGCGTGACCCCGGACGGTAACTGAAGATCCGGAGCCGGTTAATTACAAAAACGATTTGGAGAAGCATATAGTATGACCCTTTTAAGAAACCTGGTTGTGGCGCTTTCGCTATATTCCAAGATCCCCATGCCCCAGTTTGAGTGGCGAAAGGACGACATGAAATACAATCTTGCCTTTCTGCCTGTGGTTGGCCTGGTGATAGGTGCAATTGAATATTTACTGGTGGCGCTTTTTAGCAGATATGACTTTCCGGAAGTGTTCAGGATCGCAGTTCTATGCGCGGTTCCTCTGCTGATCACAGGGGGCTTTCATATGGACGGCTTCATGGATACTCAGGATGCCTTTAAATCCTTCAAATCCAAGGAGGAGAAGCTTAAGATCCTGGAGGATCCGCATATCGGCGCCTTTGCAGTGATCAGTGTCCTGATATATGCCTGCCTTTTTGCCTGGTCCCTGTCCATCATCTGTGACGGCTATAATCTGCAGATGCTTAAATCCGTAATGGATGATGACATTGAAAGCGTGAACGTTTTTTGGAATTCCTTTAAGAAATTACCGATTTTCATAGGCCTGATCTTTGTACTTGGTAGGATTGTCACAGGGATCACCTCCCTGGTGCTTCCCAAAGCCAGAAAAGAAGGAATGCTCCAAAACGAGACCTCATCAGCGGGCCGCGGCTGCCTTGTGGCACTGATAATTGAACTGGTGCTGTGCCTTGGGTTTATGGTGTACCTTGACTTGGCCCTGGCCATTGCGGAGTCGACAGCTCTTTTGCTGACTACCCTGTACTACCGCAAAAAGACAGGCGCTGAGCTTGGAGGAGTCACCGGTGATACGGCCGGATATTTCCTTGTTTTGTCGGAGCTTATAATGTTGATGACCGAGGCAGCCTACGTGTTCATGCGCTACAGATGATAGGCTGCGACATATATTTGATAAAAGAAACGGAGAATTGATATGTACCATCTGCTGGCTTTCGTGGCAGGTTTCATATTGGATCTGATAATCGGGGATCCCTATAATGTGCCCCATCCCGTGCGGTGGATCGGAAGCCTTATCGGATGGCTGGATAAAAAGCTTTTGGGAGCACACGGGGACGCCGGCAATGGGCCCGCAGGCGATAAGCCCGCAGACAAAGAGAGGGCAGCTTCAAAGAGCCCCGCAGCAACCCGTATGAAGGGCTTTATCATGGCTCTCATCGTAATCCTTGTAACTGCCGGAGTTTCAGCTCTTGTGCTCTACGGCGCATACCTTCTGCATCCCGCTGTGGGAGTGACCATAGAAGCAGTGCTGACCTGTTACTGCCTTGCCACCAAGAGCCTCAGGGTAGAGAGCATGCGTGTCCACGACGCGCTAAAGACCGGAGACCTTGAAGCTTCCAGAAGAGCAGTGTCCATGATCGTGGGAAGGGATACCGCATCCCTGGATGAAGCAGGAATTGCCCGTGCCGCGGTGGAGACGGTGGCCGAGAACACCTCGGACGGCGTGATAGCGCCCCTCATATACACCTGCATCGGCGGACCGGTGCTGGGCATGACCTACAAAGCCATTAACACCATGGATTCCATGGTGGGCTATCACAATGACAGATACGAGAATTTCGGTTTTTTTCCCGCTCACCTGGACGACGTGGTTAACTTCATCCCCGCCAGGCTAAGCGCCCTTTTGATGATCGCATCCTGCATTTTCCTTGGCCCGAGATACAGCGCGGCCGGGGCCTTTGGGATTTTCAAAAGAGACAGATACAACCACAAGTCTCCCAACTCGGCCCAGACAGAGAGCGCCTGTGCCGGAGCACTGGGACTGAGGCTTGCGGGAGATGCCAGCTACTTTGGAAAAATAGTAAAAAAGCCCTATATCGGCGACGACATCAGGGCAATTGAAACAGAAGACATAAAACGCGCCAACAACCTGATGCAGGGCACGGCCATACTGGCCTTTGTGCTGTGTGTCGCGGCGCTGGCGGCGATAGGAGTGCTATGCTAGGATCCCACGGCGGCGATATTTACCGGAATCAAATTGAATATGATTTCTCCGTGAGCCTGAATCCGTTGGGCTGCCCTGAGGAGATCCAAAACGCGGTGAGGGCTGCGTCAGAGAGGGTATGTCAGTACCCCGATCCCCGGCAGGAGGAGCTTCGGAGAGCCCTGGCAGAGTGCTATGACAGCGGTCCGGGGAACTTCATCTGTGGAAACGGCGCATCTGAGCTGTTTATGGCCATCGCCAATATGGTAAAGCCGGCGAAAGTTCTTTTGCCTGCTCCCACATTCTCGGGATATGAGTATGCCCTTAAGGGAGAAGCCGAGATTGTGCGGCACTACTTAAGAGAAGAGGACGGATTTGCGCTTACAGACAGGATACTTGAGGACATCACCCCTGATCTGGACCTGCTCTTTATCTGCAATCCCAATAACCCCACGGGGCAGCTTGTGGAGGAGCAGCTTCTGACAAGGATAATCGAAAAGTGCAAAAGCTGCGGCGTTTTGGCGGTGATAGATGAGTGCTTTCTGGAGCTGGCAGGCTGCGGAACCGGAGCGGCCCGGATGGAGGCAGGCCAAGTCGCGGTCCGGATGGCGGCAGGCACCGGCGGCGTGATCGTGGTCAGGGCCTTCACCAAATTGTTCGCGATTCCCGGAGTCCGCTTTGGCTACGCATTTGCCACAGCAGACACCATAGAAGCCTTAAGGGGCAACCTGCCTGAGTGGAACATCTCCGTGTTTGGTGAGGAGGCGGCTCTTGCGGGATGCAGACTGATACTTAAAGACAGGCAGCAAACCCCCGGGGAGGACACCTACCTGGCACGCACCGGCGCAGAAATAGCCGCGGAGCGCACCTTTTTATCCCGGGAGCTGGCAGAGCTTGGTTTTAGGGTGTTCCCGTCAGATGCCAACTATATTCTATTTAAGGAAGGCCCCGGGCAGAGCACAGGTTCAGGCGAGGCAGGGGCAAGCGCCCTATATGATGCCCTTTTGGAAAGAGGCATCCTGATCAGGGACTGCAGCAATTTCACGGGCCTTGGCCCCGGCTACTACCGGGTTGCGGTCAGGGACCACGACGCCAACGAGGCCCTTGTAACCGCCCTAAAGGAGATTTGTAATGGAGATTGAATACGTACTCCCCAAAGACATAGAAAAACGAAGCTTTGAAATAATCGGGACAGAGCTGACCCGCATGGGTATTGAGCTTCCGGAGGATAAGGCCTTTCTTGTCAAAAGAGCTATCCACACAACAGCAGATTTTGACTATGCCCGGACACTGTATTTCTCTGAGGCTGCCATTGAGACTGCCCAGGAACTTATCAGGGATGGAGCCACCATTGTCACCGACACCAACATGGCCCTCTCAGGCATCAACAAAAAGGCTCTGGCGGCCTTTGGCGGGGAAGTACGCTGCTTTATGGCTGATGAGGATGTGGCGGCGGAAGCGGTTGAGCGCGGCATAACAAGGGCAGCTGTCAGCATGGAAAGAGCTGCAGCCCTTGGAAAGCCCGTGATCTTTGCCGTGGGAAATGCCCCGACGGCGCTGATCGCCTTAAGAGAGATGCTTGATAAGGGGGCATTTACGCCGGCCTTTGTAATAGGCGTCCCCGTGGGCTTTGTAAACGTGGAAGCCGCCAAGGAGCTTATCATAGAATCAGGCATTCCCTGCATAGTCAACAGAGGACGAAAGGGCGGCAGCAACGTGGCGGCTGCCATCTGCAATGCCCTTTTATATAACCTTAGAGACAACCCTCCCGGGATGTGAAAGGTCGACCCGAGCCGGGTCAGAGGAATAATACATGAGATATGGTTTTACCACCGGAAGCTGCGCTGCTGCAGCCGCCAAGGCCGCAGCTTACATGCTCCTTACCGGAACCAGAAAAGAATCCATAAAAATACAGACCCCAAAGGGCATTGACTTTGATGCTGAGATCGTGGACATCGAGATGGGGGCAGACAGCGCATCCTGCGGAGTGGTCAAGGATGGGGGCGACGACCCGGACGTGACCACCGGAGCCACAATCTGCGCCAGAGTGGAAGTTATTTCCGGCGATGGCCCCGAAGTCAGGATCGACGGAGGCTCAGGAGTTGGCAGGGTAACGGCACCGGGACTTGATCAGCCCGTGGGAAACGCGGCCATCAACTCAGTCCCCAGAGCAATGATAGAATCTGAGGTCAGGCAGGTCATGGACCTGTTGGATTACCGCGGCTGCCTCTCCGTGGTCATCTCTGTGCCGGGAGGGGAGGAGATCGCCGAGAAGACCTTTAATCCCAGGCTTGGCATCAAAGGGGGCATCTCCATCATCGGTACCAGCGGCATAGTGGAGCCCATGAGTATGCAGGCCATCAAAGATACCATACGCGTTGAGCTCAGGCAGCAGATATCCCTGGGTCACAGAGCCATCGCTATAGCGCCCGGCAATTACGGCCTTGATTTTATGAGGGAGCGCTACGGCTTTGACCTGGACAGGGCGGTGAAATGCTCCAATTTTATCGGTGACACCATTGATATGGCGGCGGAGCTGGGAGTAGAGAAGCTCCTTCTCATCGGCCACATCGGCAAGCTCATCAAGGTTTCGGGCGGTATCATGAATACCCATTCAAGGGAGGCCGACAGCCGCATGGAGCTCATGGCAGCCCACGCTATCAAGACAGGCTGCGACATTGAGACTGCCGGGGCAATTCTTTCAAGCCTCACAACTTCGGAAGCTTACAGCCATATCAAGGCAGCGGGCCTTGAAAGCGGCTTTTCGGAGGTCCTCATGGAGCGCATCGCCTATCACCTTGGCAAAAGAGCTGCCGGCAGGCTTGAAATCCAGGCAATAGTTTTCTCCAACGAAGACGGGCTTCTGGGCGAGACAGAGGGCGCAGCAGCCATGCTGGAGCTGATAGGGAACATTTAAAGAAAGACGATATGACTATGACAGAAAACAAAATCGGAAAAGTACATTTTGTGGGGGCGGGACCCGGAGCGGAGGACCTCATTACAGTGAGGGGCAAGACCCTCCTTGAGCAGGCCGACGTGGTGATCTACGCAGGATCCCTGGTAAATCCCGGGCTCCTTAAATACGCCCACACTTCAGACATATATAATTCGGCAACCATGACCCTGGCGGAGGTCATAGATGTCTGCCAAAAAGCAGCCGCAGAGGGCAAGGAGATCGTAAGACTTCACACCGGCGATCAGAGCGTCTACGGTGCGGTCAGGGAGCAGATGGATGAGCTTGATAAGCTGGGAATCCCATATGATTCCTGTCCCGGAGTCAGTGCCTGCTTTGGAGCCGCAGCATCGCTTAACCTGGAATACACCCTTCCGGGAATCTCCCAGACCCTCATCATTACAAGGATGAGCGGCAGGACCGAGGTTCCTGACAAAGAGAGTATCAGAAGCCTTGCATCCCATAGGGCCTCCATGGCCATATACCTTAGCGCCTCGCTCCTTGAGGAACTAACGGCTGAGCTCATTGAGGGAGGCTTTAGCCCGGACACACCGGCAGCCATCGTGTATAAGGCCACCTGGCCCGAGGAAAAGAAATTCCTATGTACCCTTAAGACCCTGGCCCAAACCGCAAGGGACAACGACATCAGAAAAACCGCAATAATCCTGGTGGGAGATGTGATCTCCCCTGAAATAATAGAAAGATCCAAGCTCTACGATCCGGGATTTTCAACAGAATTTAGAAAGAGCACCATATAACAAAGGGAAAATGCAGATGAAAGTAGCAGCCATAAGCTTTACGGATAACGGAGCCAAGCTGATAGAGGAAATAAAGAACAGGTGCAGCGACCCGGAGCTCATCACTGGGTCCGATGTCAGGGAGTGCTTTGAAAAGCACCTTCCCATCCTGTTTGTGGGAGCCTGCGGAATAGCAGTGCGCCTGATAGCCCCCCATCTTAAGGACAAGCTTACGGATCCGCCGGTGCTGGTCATGGATGAAGCAGGGGGATATATTATCCCGATCCTCTCAGGCCATGTGGGCGGCGCCAACGACCTGGCAAGAAAGCTTGCAGAGGTCACAGGAGCAACCCCTGTGATCACCACCGCCACCGATGTTAATCAAACCTTTGCGATAGATGAGTTTGCTGTGGAAAACCACCTTACCATCCAAAACAAGGACAGGATAAAGACCGTTTCCGGCAAAGTCCTGAAAGGAGAACCCATAAGGATTTCCATTGAAGGCTTTCCTCCCGTGAAAGATGTTGACGTGGTGATAGGCGATCGCCGCGAATCTGAAGAGACAGTAGCTAAAGACATTTTGGCTAAGGCTTTGTGGCTTACACCCAAGCATTACGTTCTCGGGATAGGCTGCAGGAAAGGTAAGACCTGTCCGGAGATCGAAGCCCCGGTTCAGCAGGCCCTTGAGAGCCTTGGCATCGCCTATGACGACATCTACGCCTTTGGCTCCATCGACCTGAAGGCTGAGGAGGAGGGACTTCTTGATTTTTCAAGGATCCACAGGATACCCTTTGTGACCTTCCCGGCTGAGCTGCTGGAGCAGGCAGTGGGGGACTTCACACCCTCGGAATTTGTGAAAGAGACTACAGGAGTCGACAATGTCTGCGAGAGAGCAGCAGCTCTTCTTGCAGAAAACAGGGGCACCCCGGTTTTAAAAAAGCTTGCGGAAAACGGGGTGACCGTGGCGATATACCGCAGAAAACAGGAGTTTTAAAATGGGAAAGATTTACGTGGTGGGCCTTGGGCCCGGCAGAGAGCAGTACATGACCATTGATGCAGCACGCGCCCTTGATGAATCACAGGTCATTGTGGGCTACACCGTCTACGCAGACCTTATCAGGAACCGCTGCAGCGACAAGGAGATCCTGACTACCGGCATGAGACAGGAGGAGGAACGCTGCCGCCTGTGCCTTGAAAGGGCGAGGCAGGGGCAGACTGTGAGCCTTGTATGCAGCGGAGATTCAGGAGTTTACGGCATGGCCTCCCTGATGCTTGAAATTGCAGAGGGAGAACAGGACGTGGAGATCACAGTGATCCCCGGTGTCACCGCGGCTCTTAGCGGCGGAGCCCTGCTGGGAGCGCCACTGTCCCATGATTTTTGCGTCATCAGCCTGAGCGACCATCTGACGCCCTGGGAGCTCATCGAAAGGCGCCTTAGAAGCGCCGCTACCGGGGACTTTTGCATGGCGATCTACAACCCGGCCAGCCGCATTCGCAAGGACTACCTTAAGCGGGCTGTGGATATTCTTCTTGAGTACATTAAGCCCGATCGCCCCTGCGGCGTAGTCCGAAACATCGGAAGGGACGACGAGAGCTCTTTTGCCTGTACCTTAAAAGAGCTGGGAGAGATAGAGGCAGACATGTTCACCACAGTGTTCATCGGCAATTCGGAGACCAGGATCATAGACGGAAGACTGGTAACACCTAGAGGATATTTAAAAGATGAAAAATGACATGCACAAGATAATCATATTTTCGGGAACCACAGAGGGCAGAGAGCTGTCGGAGGCGCTCAGCGCGCGGGGCATCGACCACACGGTCTGCGTCGCCACAGAGTACGGGCAGCAGCTGCAGCCTGAGGGCGCCCACGTGGAGGTTCAGGAGGGCAGGAAGGACTTCGAGGCCATCAGGGATCTTATAGAGGGCGCAGAGGTGGTGGTTGATGCCACACATCCCTATGCCACAGCGGTTTCAGACAATATCAAAAGAGCTGCCGATGCAGCCTCAGTTCGCAG
>JAEEGF011475785.1_pt1 | contig 25401 bp, 17 predicted proteins | sample 9134171 | NCBI WGS metagenome assembly JAEEGF01 (sample SAMN16246542, study PRJNA631951) | gut metagenome | biome: gut microbiome; feature: rumen; material: AP-attached | host: Bos | place: Iran: Karaj | collected 2018-10 | reverse complement strand
GAGGTGTATGTCTACGCCTACTGTCCCGAGCTGGAGGAGGGCGTCCTGTCGGCGCCGGCGTGGCGGCGGATGAAGAGCGTGCAGCTGGCGCTGCCCGAGAGGTGGCAGGGGAAGGAGGTGCATCTCTACGGCTTCGCCGTGGATGAGGAGGGCGCTGCGAGCGCAACGGCCTACATAGGCTCTTTGTCGCCTGTAGAGACGCGGCCTGCCGCGTCTCCACGCGAAACGATAGCTACCGATGTCGACAGGGAGACCGATGTCGACAGGGAGACGCGGCAGGCCGCGTCTCTACAGATGGGGTTTGAGTGGGACGGTGGCAGTGGGGATGACGAGGTGTATGTTTATGCTTACTGTCCAGAGCTGGGGGGAGGGACCCCTGTCGGCGCTGGCGGTGGCGACGGATGGACAACCGATGTTTCTTACCCGCTGATACAATAATTTCGCCGACGTCGCGTTAATGATGCATGACCAAGACGATATTCCTTGCTGGCGGATGCTTCTGGGGCACACAGCATTATCTGAAACAAATCAACGGCGTCCTCGAGACGCAGACAGGCTTTGCCAACGGCAACACGTTCGGCCGCACACGCAGCGAGGGCACGGACGGCATCGTGGTGGAGCATCCTACCTACGAACAGGTCTACACCGACCGCACAGGCTATGCGGAGACGGTGCGCGTGGTATTCGACCCTGACATATTGCCACTCAGGAAACTTGTGGAACTGTATTTCCTCTGTATCGAGCCCACGTCGGTGAACCGGCAGGGCGAGGACGAGGGGACACGCTACCGCACAGGCATCTATTATATCGACCCCGGCGACCGGCCGACCATCGAGGAAGTGTACCGCGAGGTGCAGCACAACTACAGCGGGCCGCTGGCTGTGGAGGTGGAGCCGCTGGAGACCTTCGAGCCCGCCAACGAGTATCACCAGGACTACCTCGACAAGCACCCCGACGGCTACTGCCATCTGCCTGAGGCTCTGTTTGAAATGGCACGAAGAGCCAACCGCAAAGGGTAAGGTTTAAGGTTTATGGCTTAAGGTTTAAGGGCGCTGGATTAAAGTTTTTTTCTGACATGTGAAAAAAAGTGCGTATCTTTGCACCCGTTTTTCGACCTGCGGATATGGCGTAATTGGTAGCCGCGCAAGACTTAGGATCTTGTTCCGAAAGGAGTGGGGGTTCGAGCCCCCCTATCCGCACGAGAATTGAGAATTGAAAGTTGAAAATAGGGAAAAAACATAGCACACGGTTGGGGTCACGCTGGAAAGGCGTGCTGCTGGTGCTATTTTTCACTTTTTTTATCGCGCACGCGCAGGCGAGTTATATATTGCTACCGATGGACGAGGTCCAGAAGAACCACCTGAAAGCCTACGGCATAGCCTACTGGAGCCTGCAGCGCGACGTCGAAGTGACATGGCTGCTGAACTACCGCGGCGGCACCTTCATGATGAAATATGCCGACGCCATCGAGCGCGAATGCAAACTGAGGGGCGTCAGCTGCGAGGTGATTGCCGACGGCCAGTCGAGCGCCATCCTCAGCCACATCGCCGACCCGGCGGTGAACATGGACGCCGTGAAGCTGCAGAAGGCACCGAAGATAGCCGTCTACTCGCCCAAGAACAAACTGCCGTGGGACGACGCGGTGACGCTCGTCCTCACCTATGCCGAGATACCCTACGACGTGGTGTACGACGAGGAGGTGATGGGCGGCGTGCTGCCCTCCTACGACTGGCTGCACCTGCACCACGAGGACTTCACGGGCCAGTATGGTAAATTCTGGGCCAACTACCGCAGCCAGCAGTGGTACATCGAGGATGTGCGCCTGCAAGAGGCTGCAGCCCACAAACTGGGATTCAGCAAGGTGAGCCACCTGAAGCTGGCCGTGGCCAAGAAGATACGCGACTTCGTGATGGGCGGCGGCTTCCTGTTTGCCATGTGTTCGGCTCCCGACAGCTACGACGTGGCGCTGGCCGCCGAAGGGGTGGACATCTGCGACGTGATGTTCGACGGAGACCCCATGGAGCCCAACGCGCAAGAGTTGCTGGACTACAGCAAATGTTTTGCCTTCAAAGATTTCCGCATCAGCCGGAACCCATCGGAATACGAGATTTCGACCATCGACATCGACGACCGCACCCGCCAGAAGCAGGTGAACGAGAAGAACGATTTCTTCGTGCTCTTCGATTTCTCGGCCAAATGGGACTGGATACCCACCATGCTGACGCAGAACCACACCCGCGTGGTGCATGGATTCATGGGGCAGACCACGGCCTTCCGCCGCGAGTTGGTGAAGACCAGCTGCGTCATTCTTGGCGACAACAAAGAGTTTAACGAGGTGCGCTACCTGCATGGCGACTACGGCAAGGGCACCTGGACCTTCCTCGGCGGCCACGACCCCGAAGACTACCGCCACTTCATCGGCGACCCGCCAACCGACCTCGAACTCTACCCCAATTCACCTGGATACAGATTGATATTGAACAACATACTCTTCCCAGCAGCGAAGAAAGAAAAACATAAAACATGAGAAAGACAATCATAATGGGCCTGATGGGCTTCATGGGTCTAATGGGCAATATGGCCACGGCGCAAAGCAATGGCACGTGGACAGTCTATGACACACGCAACTCGGATATCTGCGGCAACAACATCTCGGCTCTTGCCGCCGACAACAAAGGGGTGTGGGCCGGCACCTACCAAGGCCTCTGCCGCCTGGGTGGCGCCGCATGGATGGACTACTCGATGTTCAACGACAAACTGAAAGACCAGTCGGTGAACTGCCTGATGGTCGACGCCCGCGGAGTGCTGTGGATTGGCACCGACGACTATGGCGTCATCGAGTGGGACGGCACCAACTGGACCGAGCATACCGACGTCACCCGCCGATTGAAAATGAAGTTCGTCAAAGAGATAGTCATCGACCAGGACGGCGTGACGTGGATTGGCGTGACCCTCGGCGGCTTGGTGACCTACGACGGCAGCAACTGGGAGAAATACACCCCCGATGACTGCGGCCTGCTGAGCGACTTTGTGCTCGACATCGCCGTCGACCGCGCCAACCGCAAATGGATTACCACCAACGCCGGTATCAGCGTCTTCAACGGTAGCCGCTGGACAAGCTACACCACCGGCAACTCGGGCCTGCCCGACGATATCGTGCCCGCCATCGTCATCGACAAAGAGAACGTCAAATGGTTCGGGACCCTCGGCGGCCTGGTGCGCTACGACGGCCAGAAATGGACGGTGTGGAACACCAAGAACAGCCCTCTGCCCAGTGATCAAGTGAACGACATCGACATTGACGAAAACGGCCTGCTGTGGATTGCCACCAACCAAGGTGCCGCGGTGTTCGACGGCGTGGACAACTGGGTGACCTTCACCTCGCGCAACAGCCAGATTCCCGAAGGGAACATCTACAAAGTATCCGTAGCCGACAACGGTACCGCATGGTTTGGCAACGACGCCAAGGGACTGGCTAAACTTAGCGGTTTCCGTATGCCCACCCGGAAGGTAGCCTCCAACGACCGTCCCTCGGGACAGGCCCCGAGCGACAAAGGCGGCAAGACCGGCAGCGGCAGCGAGATGAACAATCCCGGCCCCGGCGACCAGCATGTGCGCATCAACCCCCACCTCGAAGATGGATATGTAACCATCTCCATCGAGAGCCCCGTGGCCGACATCACCTTCATCAACAGCAACGGCAAAGTGGTGAAAAAAGTGGAAGGCTACACCAACAACCAACACATCAAAATCAACCGGCTCCCCAAAGGCATGTACACCGTCTCGGTGAAGACCGAACGCGGCGAGAGAAAAATCAAGTTCAACCTGAAATAATCGAACGAAATGAAAAAGTTATTCTTACTGGGTTTGATAGGATTAATGGGGTTGTTGGGCAATTTTTCAAATGCCCAATTGCTCGACCCAGCCAAACGCTCCTACTCGGTGAAAGAGATTTCGGCCACCGAGGCGGAACTCATCATTACTGTCAAGCTCGACCAGGGCTGGCACATGTACTCGCAGTACACCTCCGCCGATGGCCCCTTGGCCACGGTGTTCGACTTCGCCAAGAGCGGCGACTATCAGTTGGTGGGCAAGGTTGTTGAACCCAAGCCCCACGAGGAGATGGACCCGTTGTTCGGCTGCGTGGTCAAGTCGTTTGAAGGCACGGTGGTCTTCCGTCAGAAAATCAAACGCCTCTCGCAAAAGGACTTCACCGTGACCGGCACCCTCAGCTACCAGCTCTGCAACGACGGCAGCTGCATAGCCCCCGAGGACCACGACATGACCTTCAAGGTGAAAGGTGCCACGGAAGAGGTGGCTGAGACTGTCGTCGAGGAAGAACCCGAGACCCCGGAAGATACGAACACTGAAGAAGTCGTCGAGACTCCTGCCGAACCTGCTCCCGCCGAGGAAGAGGAGGAAAGCCAGAGCCTGATTATCATCTTCCTTATCGCCCTGGGTGGCGGCATCCTCACCATGTTCACCCCCTGCGTCTTCCCAATGATACCGATGACAGTGAACTTCTTCATGCGCGGTGCCGAGAACAAGCGTAAAGGCCGTCGCCAGGCTTGGTTCTTCGGCTTGAGCATTGTCTTTCTCTTTGCAGTGTTGGGTGCCATTCTGGCCCTCATACTCGGTCCCGAGTCGCTCTACGTCATGGGTACCCACTGGATCCCCAACCTCATCTTCTTCGTCATCTTCTTTACCTTCGCCCTGAGTTTCTTCGGCCTGTTCGAAATCAAGATGCCCGAGAAATGGATTAACAGCAGCGACGAACAAGCTGACAAGGGTGGCTTGCTGGCGCCTTTCTTCATTGCCCTGACTACCGTGCTGGTGAGCTTCAGCTGCACCGGCCCCATCCTCGGAGCTGCCCTGGTGGGGCTCACCACCAGTTCGACCGACCGGTTAGTGAGTCTCATCACCATGTTAGGCTTCGGCATCGGATTTGCCGCCCCCTTCACCCTCCTGGCCATGTTCCCCCAGTTTCTGAAAAACATGAAGAGCGGCGGATGGCTCAACACCGTCAAGGTGGTCTTCGCCTTCCTCGAGTTGGCCTTCGGACTTAAATTCCTCCAGCAGGCCGATCTCTACTGCGACTGGGGACTGCTGCCGCGCGACATCTACCTTGCCCTGTGGATTGTCATCTTCGCCATGCTGGGCTTCTACCTGCTGGGCAAGTTGCGTTTCAAAGGCGACGAGCCCGTGGAGCACATCGGCACCGGCCGCCTGATGATAGCCATCGTCGACCTGGCTTTCGTGGTCTACATGATTCCCGGGCTCTGGGGTGCCGAGCTCAAAGGGCTCTCAGGCTTCCTTCCCCCGATGTCGAGCCAAAGTTTCTCCATACAGAAAGTGGTAAGCGAATTCAGCGGCAACAGCGATTCCGGGCTTTCCAAAGACCGCAAGTATGTAGAGCTCGCCGAGCACACCCCGCTGGGCTTCGAGACCTTCTTCGACCTCGACGAAGCCAAGGCCTACGCCCGCCAGCAGGGCAAGCCCATCTTCATCGACTTCACTGGCAAGACCTGTGCCAATTGTCGCGAGATGGAGCACTATGTATGGCCCGCCCCAGAGGTGAAGCGCATACTCAACGAAGACTATGTCATGGTCTCGCTCTACTGCGACGCCAACACCATCGAGTTGCCTGAGAGCGACTGGGTCACCACCGACAACGGCCACACCATCAAGTCGCTCGGACAGAAGAACCTCAACTACCAGAAGACCGCCTTCAACATGAACGCCCAGCCCTACTATGTGGTCATCGACGCCGACGGCAACGTGCTGACGAAAGAGAACTACAAGTACGACCGCGACGTGCAGAAGTTCGTCGACTGGCTCAACGAAGGCAAGAACAATTTTAAGAAATAACCCCCGATGAAAAGAACCATCCTGCTGATAGCCGCCCTCATTAGCCTTGCGGCAAGCGCCAACGCCAACCCTGTGTCCACCGCGACCGCACGCGATGTGGCGATCCACTTCTGGAACACCTACCGTCCCGCCGAAACCAATCGCGCCGACAAAGTGAGCGAGATAACTTTCGACGAGCTGTCCCACCTGCACATCTTCGATGTCGACGGCACTGGTTTTGTCATTGTCGCCGGCGACGACTGCGTTGCCCCGGTCCTCGCCTACTCGTTCCGCAACCTCTTCCCCTCCGAGCTCAACCCCGAGCTTGGCTACTGGGTGCGCGGCTATGAAAGCCAGATAGCCACAGCCGTCAAACTGGGCGCGCAAAGCTCCGACAAAGTCGCCGCACAGTGGCACCAGATGCTGTATACCGACGTCCCCGAGACTCCCAAGAGCCTCGTCAACGTGCCCGCCATGCTCACCACCGAGTGGAACCAGAGCGCTCCCTACAACCATTTCTGTCCTGTCGACACCGTCCTCGGCGGACGTGCCGTAGTGGGCTGCGTGGCCACCGCCATGGCACAAATCATGAAATATTGGAACTTCCCCTCCTTCGGCGAGGGTTCCCATACCTACCAACCCGTCAGCTGGTGGGGCACCCCCCACTACCCCACCCTCACCGCCGATTTCGGTCACACCACCTACCTCTGGCAATACATGCCCGACCGCGCCGAGAACTTCTCTCCCCAGCACCAACGCGATGCCGTGGCCACCCTCAGCTTCCACTGCGGCGTGGCTGTCGAGATGATGTATGGTCTCTCCGAGCAAGGCGGCAGCGCCGCCTATTCGGGCTGCGGCCACTGGACGTCCCACTGCGCCTCCAACGCCTTCTGGCAATACTTCAAATACGACACCTCGCTCTTCTACGCCGAGCGCGACGCCTACAACGACAGCATATGGCTGGGCTTCATCGACGAGCAACTGACTCAGGGCCGTCCCATCTATTACGACGGTTCCGACCATTCAGGCGGACACGCCTTCGTGCTCGACGGCTCCGACAACCAGAACCGCTACCACTTCAACATGGGCTGGGCCGGCTATGGCGACGGCTTCTACTCCATCAACAACATCGCCCCCGGCTCCGGCGGCACTGGCGGCAACGCCACCTACACATTCAACGACGACCAGGGTGCCATCTTCGGCATCCGACCCTCTTTCGTCGAGGTCTTCGACACCGTCGACTATTTCGACTCCATCTGCAGCAACTCGCAATACATCGACTTCCACGAATACCACCTGCACGTCGCCACCATGGACACCCTGCTGCGCCACCTCGACACCATCTTCAACTACCACCTCAAAATCATCGGCCAGAAAAACATCATGCTCGACCCCAACATCCCCGGCAAAGACCCCAAAATGGTCAAGTACTGCCCCGCCACGGGCTACACCTTCCCCGAGTGCGAAGACACCCGCGACGGCCACATGTTCATGGGCTGGTGCCACAGCCCGCTGGGCGAAGACACCATCTACCAGCCCGGACAGCACATCAACCTCAACGTCAACCGTTCCTTCACCGCCCTCTGGCTCGACACCACCTTCTACGCCGGCATTGGCGAAGTCGATGAAGAAGCCATCAAACTATGGCCCAATCCCACCACCGAGGAACTTTCCGTCTCCCTCCCATTCCATACCGCCACCCTCACCGTCCTCGATGCGCTGGGACGCACCATACTGCGTGAAGACTATCCCAACGTCATGGGCGGAATGGCCAAAATCGACCTTTCCAACCTTCCTGCTGGACTCTATACACTGCTGATACGTACCGACCACGGCACTTATAACCGACAAATAATCAAGCTATAGAAAAATAAAGAAAAGAAAAATTTGGTAGATTGGGAAAAAGTTCGTACCTTTGCACCCGATTTTGAAGAGAGCGAGACAAACAAAACTCGATTTTCAATTTAACAGAGTGCGGGGTAGAGCAGTGGTAGCTCGTCGGGCTCATAACCCGGAGGTCGTCGGTTCGAATCCTTCCCCCGCTACCAAAAAAAAACAGAGAAGCAGGTTGCCAATTGGCAACCTGCTTTTTTTTTGCTCTTTTGTTAGCACAAACTTCGGTCCAACGACCTACCAAGAGCCTGTCAACTCCCTACCAACTCCTACCGTGGTAGGAGTTGGTAGGGTGTTGACAGGGCGTTGGTAGGTGGAAAACAGGTAGTTGGTGGCAAGACGAAGAAAGCCATCCGAGAGGATGGCTTTGGGGGTTTTAAAGACAGAGGAAGTTCTTATTTGAACTGCACAATGTCGGCGGTGCCGTGGACGGTTTTCTTGATGACGATGCCGCCGAGGATATACTCTTCTTCGGTGGTGAGGCGGATGTTGGTCAGCGCCTGTCCGTCTTTGAGGGTGGCTTTGCTACGGAGCTGGTCGAGGACCTGCTGCTCGACATTGGAACCGCCGAAAAGCAGGAGGTAGACATTGCAGTCGGCTTCAGCTTTAACGGTGCTGACATAGGAGAAGTTGGCGGCAGAGATGGCGGTGCCGTCACTCATGGCGCTGACGGCGCTGGTGGTCATGCAGCTGGTCATGGAGAATGCCATTGCAACAACGGCGATCAAAGCCAATAATTTTTTCTTCATTTTCTGTTCCCTGATACGTGTCGGGCGCAACTGTTGGTTAATAATTAAAAGCCCTCCATCCCCTCTCGAGGGGGAACGGAGGAAAGAGTTTCTATTTCAATTTCTTGAGGATTTCAAGGGTCTGGTTCCAGAACATCTCGACGGTCTTGATCTCGATACGCTCGTCGGGGCTGTGGACGCCGCGGAGGGTGGGGCCGTAGGAGATCATGTCCATGTTGGGATATTTCTCGCCGATGAGGCCGCACTCGAGGCCGGCGTGGATGGCGCGGACGATAGGCTCGCGGCCGTACATCTTCTTGTAGACGTCGACACCCACCTTCAGCACACGGCTGTCGGGGTTGGGGGTCCAGCCGGGGTAGCCGTCGGAGTGTTTCACACGGCAGCCGGCGAGGCGGAAGGTGCTCTCGAGCTTGGCGGCGGCGGCCATCTTGGCGCTCTCGACGGAGCTGCGCTGCGAGGTGGCGATGTGGATGACGCCGTCTTTCATCTTGATGGAGGCGAGGTTGGTGGAGGTTTCGACAAAATTGTCGATCTCGCGGCTCATGGCCAGCACACCGTGGGCGCAGGCATAGAGGAGATTGACGAGGCGTTCCTGCGTCTCCTTGTCGATGAGTTTCTTGGGCAACGCCTTGACATCGCGCAACTCGAACTCCATGTCGGGCTCGGTGCTGCGGAATTCGAACACCATGGCCTTTCCCATCTTGGTGACCATGGTCTTGAAGGCGCGGACGCGGTCTTCGGGCACGGTGACGAGGGCTTCGGCCTCGCGGGCTATGGCGTTGCGAAGGTTGCCGCCGTCGATGGTGGCGAGACGCATACCATATTTATAGGTACCCTCCCAGAGGATGCGGTTGAGGAGCTTGTTGGCGCAGGCGCGGCCGCGGTTGATGTCGTCGCCGCTGTGGCCGCCCACCAGACCGCTCACCTTGACGAAGAAAGCCTTGTGGCCACGGACGGCGGGCACCAGCTTGTAATCCATCTCGGCGGTGGTGTCGATGCCGCCGGCGCAGCCGATGCAGTATTCGCCCTCGTCCTCGTCGTCGAAGTTGAGGAGGATGTCGCTCTTGAGCCAGCTCTTGCTGAGGCCGTTGGCGCCGGTGAGGCCGGTCTCCTCGTCGACGGTGATGAGGGCTTCGAGTGCGGGATGGGCAATTTTCTTGTCCTCGAGGATGGCGAGGATGGCGGCAACGCCGATGCCGTCGTCGGCACCGAGGGTGGTGCCGTCGGCGGTGAGCCACTCACCGTCGAGCACAGGCTGGATGGGGTCTTTCATGAAGTCGAACTTCTTGGTGCTGTTCTTCTCGCAGACCATGTCCATGTGGGCCTGGAGGCACACGCCGGCGCTCTTCTCATAGCCTTTGGTGGCGGGCTTGCGGATGAGCACGTTGCCCAGCTTGTCGCTCTTGGTTTCGAGGCCATGCTCCTTGCCCCAGTTGACGAGGTAGGCGGAGATGCGTTCCTCATGCTTCGAGGGACGCGGAATCTGCATTATTTCACCAAACCAATGCCACACGCGGGCGGGTTTCAAGTTCTTCAAAGGGTCTTGTTTCATATATAATAATGTATTGGTTTCGTGGGTGCAAAAATACTAAAAATTCAAAAAATGGCAAAATATTTTTTATCGGCCGCCACTTTTTCTCTCTTTCAGGTTGAGTCGGCGGACAATTTCGTCCCTTTGGGGATAGCATTCGCTGCCGAAAGCGGGGCTGCCGTATTCGAGTGCCATGGTGTCGCAGACGGGGATGCGGGTGCAGTCGTCGAGAAGAAGGTGGTTCCAGGTGCTGTCGCTCATCGGGTAACGGTAGAGATTATAGTAGTATGCGCTCAACATGTAACGCATGCGGCCGATAGTGACAATATCGATGTCGCGCACCGTGCGACGATTGCCGCAGGCTGCCACGCTGTCGGCCATGCCGTAGGTCGTCATAGGAATGCTGACGCCATTGTCGAGACCATAATTTGTCAGCGAAATGCTGATGCAGTCGGCCGCCTTTAGTCGCTGGCGGATGCCTTCGATTTCGTCTTCCATGAGGCCGATGGAGGCACCTATCTCGACGGCATTGATGGGCCCTTGGGAGCTCCATCCGCCCTTGTATTCCCCATCGGCGGTATGGGTGAGGAAACGCTCCACCTTGCGGCCGTCGAACTCAATGTCCAGATAGGCGCCGCTGTCCATCGCCGCGCGGGTATAGTCGACCAAATCCCACAACTCGCGCTCGTGCTCGCAGTAGTGGGCGACAAGGTTATCGGCTTCCACTTGGTTGGACAGGCGATTGTCGAGCCACCATGAGAACCCGAGGAGCAGGAAGTTGCCTACACCCCACAGGACAATGGCGCGCTGGTAGGTGTCGCGCATGCGGATGTTGCAGAGGGTGATGATGAGACCCACTATCAACAGTGGAAGCCAGAGGACAATAGTGAGGGCAAAGAAGAAGTCAAAGCCTTCTTTGCCGGTGGTGACACACATGGCGATCAGCACCATCGTAACGAGTGTTTTCACCAGGATGGCGAGGGAGCGTCCGAAAGTGACGATTTTCTTTTCTTTCTGCCGTGGTTCCATATTTATTCGTTTTGGGAGACGGGGCTGGCCGCGTCTCTACAAGGTGGATCCAGGACCGAAGAGGCGCTTGGCGTAGGGGGTGAGGTCTACGTGCTTGGAGAGCCAGAAGATGGGGAGCACGACGCTCTGGATGCCGCAGGCGTAGGGGGCGATGTGGTAGAGGCCATAGTTGACGACGATGGTGCTGCGGGTGGAGTCGATGAAGAAGTCCTCGGGCATGGGCATGCGCTCAACATCGCGGAACTCGTCGAAAAGACACTCTTGAACCTCTTTGTTGACCTCGAGGTCGTAGATGGCATGGGCGATGGCCTCGCAGAGGAGGTTGGTGTCGGCGACGAGGTCGGTGAAGTGGATGGTGTTGCCTGTCTCGAGGTCGACGGTCAGGAAGTTGGTGGAGTGCATGCCATGTGCAGCTCCGAGAGGGAAGCCTTCGGTTTGGATGATGAAGGTTGCAAGCGTGCTGTCTTTCCGGCAGGTGCTTTTGATGTCGAGATAGCTGAAACCGTTTTCCTCGTTGAAACTCTCCACAGGTTGCAAATCGTTGATGTCATCCACAATCCAACCTTGGATGGCGGACTCTACATTGACCTTGTTGCTGTCAGCAAAGCAGAGGTACATCATTTCCCGCTCGGCCGCCGGACTTATCACTCCCTTGTCGGGCCATTGCAGGGAGTAGGTCACCTTCACACCAACAGTATCGAGGTCGAAGATGTAGGGTTCGTCGAAAATCTGCAGCCAGCACTTTTCACCACTGAGGGTGTGCGTCTTGAATTCTTTGTTGTCATGTCTACAGCCTGCCAACAATGCAAGGCAAAGGGCAAGGAAAAAAATCTGTTTCTTCATAAGATTATTTGTTTTTTCGACTGCAAAGATACTAAAAAAAGCTCAATATACGGATTTTTTTGTATCTTTGCATTTTAAAATCCAAAAAACCATGAGAACACTCAAGCTATGCCTTATGCTGTGTCTACCACTGTTTTTCGCGGCCTGCATCAAGGAAGAGCCGAAAAACGACGAATGCGACATCCTCAGCGCCTGGGTGGAAGGCGCGGAATACGAGAGCTTCTTCTACCAGGGCACGCAGATGCGGATAGACAACATACCGTCGAACAGCACGGAGATTGTCTTCCAGGTGCGCACCAAGAGCGGGCTGCCGCTCATACCCGTACACTTCGCCCTCACCCCCGGCGCCACCATCACGCCCGCCAACGGCTCGCCGCAGGATTTTTCCCAAGGCCCCGTGACCTACACCGTGACGTCGGAAGACGGCCAGTGGACACGCTCCTACAGCGTCGACTTCCAGACCGTCAGCACCCATACCTCCTGTCTCTTCAGCTTCGAGCAGGTGGCGGTGGACACCTTCAGCAACGGCTGCACCTATCATGTCTTCTACGAGGTTGAAAACGGCGAGCGCCGCAACATCTGGGCCTCGGGCAACGCCGGTGTGGGCATCCTCCATGCCGACTGGACCCCCGAGTTGTTCCCCACCCACTCCACCGACAACGGCTACCAGGGCAAGGGCGCTTGCCTCTCCACTCAGTCGACCGGCGATTTCGGGGCAGCCTTCGGCAAACCCATCGCCGCCGGCAACCTCTTCCTCGGCAAGTTCAACGTCAATGCCGTCCTACTCAATCCTCTGAAAGCCACCGAATTCGGCATCCCCACCGACAAACAGCCCGTGAAAATCACCGGCTGGTACAAATACCATCCCGGCGACACCTTCACCGACGCCACCATGCAGCCCGTTGCCGATCGTGTGGACCAGGGACACATCTACGCCGTCTTCTTCCGCAACCAGGATACCGGGGGCAACCCTGTGGCGCTCTACGGCGACGACGTGCTCTCCAGCGACCTCATCGTCAGCAAGGCTCAGCTCGTGCCTGCCGCCACCGACGAGTGGACCCGCTTCGAGATGACTTTCGAGGGCGGCACCGCCGACCCAGCCATTCTCGCCGCTATGGGCTACAGCTACACCGTCGTCTTCTCCTCCAGCAAGGACGGCGACACCTTCGAGGGTGCCATCGGCAGCACGCTCTTCGTCGACGAAGTGACAGTCGAATTCGGGAATTAAGATGATAGATAAAAAAAATAACAGTCATGAAGAAAATCATTGTCATAGCCGCCATATTCTCATTCCTCCTGCCTGCCTCACAGGCCTTGGCCACCACTGAAAAAAAATCAAATACTGCGGGGAATTCCCATCCCTCTTTTTGCAGGGCCGACAGCCTCCATGTCAAAATCCGCGTCGGCTACAACCTCGGCGGCACCTCTCCCATTCCCCTCCCCGCCTCCATCCGCAGCATCGACGCCTTCAGGCCTACTCTGTCGCCGTCCGTCGGAGCCGACATCCAATTCCCAATCCCACTGCCTGGCTCCAAAGGAGACACAGCCTGCGACCGCAGTGGAACAAACCCCCGATTCTCCATCTCTGCAGGGCTCCGACTCGAGAATAAAGGCATGGACATCGACGCCACCGTCAAAAGCTACCGCATGGAGATGACCAAGGGCAACAGCCAAATCTCCGGTCTCTTCTCCGGCCACGTCTCCCAGCAAGTGACGCAGTGGATGCTCACCGTACCAATTAATTTTCAATTTTCAATTTCCAATTTTCAATTCAGTTTCGGCCCCTTCTTCTCCCTCTTGTTCTCCAAGAACTTCAGCGGCATTGCCTCCGCCGGCTACCTGCGCCAAGGCGACCCCACGGGCCCCAAAATCGACATCGGCGACAAAGAGGGCGAGTGGGCCACCTACGACTTCAGTTCCGACATGCGCTCCCTCCAATGGGGGCTCTCCCTCGGGCTCGACTGGAACGCCACTCCGCACCTCGGCCTCTTTGCCGACCTCAATTGGGGCCTCTCCGGCATCTTCAACAGTGATTTCACCACCGTCTCTCAATCGCTCTACCCCATCTACGGCTCCCTCGGCCTCTTTTACAATCTCTAATCATCCCTCATCATGAAAAAAACAATCGTCCTGTTGGCCACCATAGTCGTCGCCCTGACGGCCCTCGCCCAAAGAGAATACTCGCTCTCCTCCCCCGACGGACGCCTCGTCGCTACGGTGCAGGTGGAACAGGGGGGAATGTCGTATTCGGTGGAGTACGGCAACCACTTCCTCACGCCCACTACCGTCATCGGCCTCAGATACGAGCAGGGAGGGAAGATCTTCGACAAAATGACCGTGCGGAAAGTTTCCCGCCGCACCATCGATGAAACCATCCCCTCGCCCTTCACCCGGCAGGCCACCATGCGCAACCACTGCAACGAGATGACGCTAACGCTGAAGGAAGGCCTCTCGGTGGTGTTCCGCGCCTACAACGAGGGCGTGGCCTACCGATACGTTTGGGAGGGGGAGCCCGGCAAAGTCTTCAACGAGGTGGCACAATGCTTTTTCAATGCCGATTCCGCCACCGTGCCCTATGTCTCGCAGTTCGACTCCACGGCCTTCGGCAGCGAGCCCTTCGTACTCAGCCACTCCTGGACGCCACTGTCGGAGAAATGGAAATCCTTCTATCCGCAATACAGCTCCTCTTTCGAGAACCAATACACCACCCTGCCCCTACGCAAACTCGACCCCCGCCGCCTCTGCTTCCTCCCCCTCATGCTCCATGGCGAACAAGGCATCAAAATGTGCATCACAGAATCTGCGCTCCTCGACTACCCCGGCATGTACATGCGCAACTTCGCCGACGGCATGCTCGAATGCCAGCACGCCCCACTGCCCCGGACTGTGGAGCAGGGCGGCCACAACAACCTCCAACTCCTCGTGCGTGAACGCGAGGACTACATCGCCCAGATGGACCCCACCAAGCGTTTCCCCTGGCGCATCATGATGGTGGGCACCGCCACGGAGATAGCGATGAACAATATGAGCTACCTGCTCGCCGAGCCCCCGCGTGTGGAAGACACAAGTTGGATAAAACCCGGCAAAGTAGCGTGGGACTGGTGGAACTGCTTCAACATCAGCGGAGTCGACTTCGACGCAGGCATCAACAACGACACCTACAAACACTACATAGATTTCGCCTCAAAGTATGGCATAGAGTACGTCATCCTCGACGAGGGCTGGGCGGTAAATGGGAAGGCCGACCTCTTCCAAGTAGTACCCGAGATAGACCTGCCCATGCTCGTCAACTATGCCAAAGAGCGCAACGTCGGCATCATCCTCTGGGCAGGCTACTATGCTTTTGACCGCGATATGGAGCACGTCTGCCAGCATTATAGCCAGATGGGCGTCAAAGGCTTCAAGATTGATTTCATGGATCGCGACGACCAGTTGGCCGTCGACTTCTACCGCCGCGCCGCCGAGATGTGTGCCAAGTACCACCTCGTCGTCGACTTCCACGGCGCCTTCAAGCCCGCGGGCTTCACGCGCACCTACCCCAACGTGCTCAACTTCGAAGGTGTCTTCGGATTGGAGCAAATGAAATGGGCGCCCACCACCGTCGACCAGATGCGCTACGACTGTCAGATACCCTTCATCCGCCAGGCCGCTGGCCCCATGGACTACACCCAGGGAGCCATGCTCAACGGCGGCCGCTGGAACTACCACCCCTGCTGGATGGAACCCATGAGTCAGGGTACACGCTGCCACCAACTGGCGCTCTATATAGTGCTCGAGTCGCCGCTCAACATGATGTGCGACTCTCCCACACATTACGACAAAGAACCTGACTACACACGCTTCGTCGCCTCATTGCCCACAGTGTGGGACGAAACACGGGTGCTGCAGGGCGAGGTGGGCGAATATATCGTCACCGCCCGCCGCAAAGGCGACACATGGTACATCGGCGGCATTACAAACTGGACTGCCCGCGACGTGGACATTGTGCTACCGCTTATCAGCCTAAACATCAGCAACATCGAACTGTATACCGACGGCATCAACGCACATCGCCGAGGCAGCGACTACCGACACGAAACACACCGTGCATTCCTACCGGTCATGACAATCCACATGGCTCCCGGCGGCGGTTTCGTGGCGAAGATTACAGTCGAATAACCATCTCTATCGGGTAGTGGTCAGAGATATAAGGGACACCGTAGTCGCCGTCGAGGGTGCGGAATTGCTTAACCTTCATCTTGCGCACGAAGAAGTGGTCGATCATCGCCCCCTTGCTCTTGCCGAAAGCATTGTAGGTATCGGCATGGCTGGTGTTCCGTGGCATATCGCGAGCCACCTTCAGCCCCACATTGTAGAAAGCGTTGAAGATGGTGTCCTCGATGGTCGAGTTCATGTCGCCGCCCACGATAACAGGTATATTTGGGCCGCACAGCACCCAATCCCTTTTGTCGGATTTAATCAGCGCGGCAATCATCTTCGTCCCCAACCTGCGGGCTTCCTTGCCCATGTGGTCGAGGTGGGTGTTGAGATAGCAGAACACACGGTTTGACCCCCGGACTCGGAAGAAGGCCGTGGTGACGGTGCGGCGGCAGGCTGCGTCCCAGCCCAACGAAGGCACAAGCGGCGTTTCGCTAAGCCAGAAAGTATGCGCGTCGATGTCAAGTTCCAGCTGCGTGGTGTCGTAGTAGATAGCCATAAACTCACCTGCCTCCTTGCCGTCGTCGCGGCCGACGCCGACGCGTTTATATGTCGGCAGACAGCTGTCGAGATACTGCAGTTGGTCGATGAGGGCCTCCTGCAGACCGATGGCCGCCGGTCGTTCTTCGTTGATCATACGAACCACCGCAGCCTTGCGGTATGGCCAGCCGTTCTCGCCGTCGATGTTGTTCCACGAATTGTAGCGGACATTGAACGAGATGATTTTCAATTCCTGCGCCTGTGACCCTTGCACAAAGGCGAAAGCGAAGAGGAGTACAATCGTCAGTCTTTTCATGATATGGATATTATTTCAGTTGACTTGTCAGATGGTGGCGACCGCTGGGGAGGGTATGCATTTCCCAGCCACAAGGGCTGGTGGGGAGCATGACGGTGGCCGAGGTGTTGGGCGGGATGAGAATGTCCCACTCGAAGCGGTCGCCTTTGCGGCGCCAGTTGCTCTCTATCCGCCCATACACAGAGTTGTAGGAGCAGTTGACGTAGTCGAGGCCCTCGATGGGGTGGGGCTCCAGCAAGAAGGAGTTATTGCCCGATGTGCTGCGTATGCCGCCGAGGTAGGAGTAGTACCAGATAATAAGGTCGCCGAGGAGCATCACATGGTTGCCGCTGTTCATGGAGGGGTCGCCGGTGTCGCCATTCCAGAGCTCCCAGATGGTGGTGGCTCCCTGCTTCACCATATAGCCCCAGGAGGGGTAGGTGGTGTCGGTGGCCAGCTTCAGAGCGAGGTCACCGCGGCAATGATCGGTGAGGGTGCGCATAAGGTGCTGGATGCCGACCACGCCGGTGGGGACATGGCCGCCGAAGTCGTTCTCTATTTTGTCGACGATGTTGTCAAAGACCTTGCATTCGAGCCTCTCCGAGGGGACCATGCCGAAGGCCAGCGGCAGGAGGTTGGCGGTGGCGGTGTTGTTGCTGTAGCAGCCACGGGCGGTGTCGAGGTAGCGGGCGTTGTAAGCCTCGGCGATAATATCGTTCAGACGGCCGAAATAGTCGATGTCGTCGTAGCGTCCCAGCGCATAGGCAAAGTCAATCATGAGGTGGCAGAAATGGTAGTAGTAGGGTGTGGAGATGTTGGCGGGCCAGGTCATGCGGTTGGTGTCGCGGGAGTGGATGAGCTCTGGGCTCTCGGGCGGCACACACCAGTCGCCATAGGTGTCGCGGACGAGGATGCCGTCCTTGAGGTAGTATTTTTCCATGTGGAGCATCCAGCGCTTCATGGCGTCGTAGTGTTTCTCGATGGGGCGGAAATCGCCGAAACGCTCCCATAGCATGTCGGCCACCGTGATGAAGGCCCCGGGCCAGGTCATGTTGTCGGTATAGTTGCGCCAGTAGGCAGGAGCCACGTCGGGAAGCGAGCCGTTCTCCCACTGACTGTCTTCGAGGTCTTGCAGCCATTTGGCGTAGAGCGCATGGTTGCCGAAGATGAAGCTCTCGCCGTAGCAGCCGGTGGTGCGGTCGCCGGTCCAGCCCATGCGCTCGTCACGCTGGGGGCAGTCGGTGGGCATGGAGCGGTAGTTGCCGCGGATGCCCCATGTGGCGTTGCGGTAGACAGCGTTGATGACGCTGTCGGAGGTCTCGAAATGGCCCGTCATCGGCATCTCGTCGTAGAAGACAAGTCCCGTGAAGGATTCGGGAATCGGTTCAAAGCGAATGCCAGAGACCTCAACGTAGCGGAAGCCGTGGTAGGTAAACTCTGGGTACCAGTGGTCGTAGCTGTCGGCGGCGATATAGCGGTCGGTGCATTCAGCGCTGCGGAGGTTGGCGGTGTAGAGTGTGCTGTCGGCATTGAGTAGCTCGCCATAGCGAAAGGTGATGGTGTCGCCATAATGCATATTGTTAAGTTCAACGGCTATCACTCCCACCATGTTCTGCCCCATGTCTACTATCCATTTATCCCCCTTGGGGAAGACGGACACAGGCTTTATAATGTGTTGCACTTTGATGTTGGGGTTAGGCTGCGGCGCAAGAAGTTGCATCGGGTCGGGCCGCCGGTAGTCGCTTGGCAGAGGGCTGCCAGTTTTGACCGGGTATTCGCGGGCAACGCGGTGGCGCGGGTTGTAGATGTCCTCGCGGTACATGTTCTGCTGGTCGTAGTCGACAATAACCTCCTCCCATTCGCTGTCGTCGTAGTAAGGATGAGTCCAGTCGCCCAGGTCGAGGCGGGCATCGTAGGTCTCGCCGTCGAATTCGTTGCTCTTGCGTATAGGACCATGGTTGGTTATCTTCCAGTTGTCATCGCTGACCACTGTGTCTGTCGTGCCGTCCTTGTAGGTCACCTCCAGCTGCATCAGCAGTTGCGGCAAGCCGTAGTGTGCGGCGTGAAGGATACCGCACCATTCCAGATAGTTGGTGTCGTGCCGAGGGGTGGTGAAGCGTCCGCCCTCGAGGATGACGCCCACTGCGTTGCTGCCTTCGCACAGCATATCGGTAACGTCGTAGGCGTTGAAGTAGATGCGCTGTGTGTAGTCGCTGAGCGTGGGCTTCAGAAGTTCGTCGGGAGCTACCGCGGCACCATTGATATATGCCGAATATACCCCCAAGCCACTGATGTAGAGACGTGCCCTATCGATGTCTTTCTTGAGAGGGAAATCTTTGCGAAGGTAGCGTGCAGCGATGGCGGTGTGGCCATCCAATTGGTCATCCGCGTAGTCGCGCCCAATCCAGTGCGCCTTCCAATCGTTGGGCGAGAGGAGGCTTATCTCGAAGTGCTGCACATCGCTCTCGAGGGTCTTTTTTCTGCCCTTGTCGCCGTAGGTGACGGTGGTATACACGCGCCACCAGCAGCGGTCGCGGCTTTTCAGCGGCTTGCCCTCGTAGGGGATGTAGAGCATCTGGTTGGTATCGACAAGCTTGGAGTCCCACAGGTCGCCGACGCCCTTCTTCGCGTTTTCTTCCGTGGAGGCTACGATGATGCGGTAGTCGGTTTGCACGACGTTGGGGACCTCGGCCTCATAACACCAGCTGAAGCGCGGGTAGGCGGTAGCCAAAGGGACGGAACCGTCCTGCATTTCTACGGTGGGGTTGATGAGATGTATTTTGCTACCGCAAGAGGCGAGCAAGAGTGCCAAAAGGATGGGGACTATGTGTTTCATGGGCTGGTTTATTGAGCGATTATAATTCAAAAGTCCACTCTCCGGCCTCGACGGTACGCTCGCGAGGCGTGCGTGGGAAAATTGTGGCGGTGGTGCCTTCCGGTACGGTAACTTTCAATATTTTGTCTGTCGTCTCTATGTGTATGTCGCCATATTGGGTAGGCTTGGTGCATTTCACCCATTCGATGCCCTCGCAGGGCTGCGGGTCGACGTAAAAATGCTTATATCCTGGATGCTTAGGGTCGGGACGGATGCCGGCAAGGGCTTGGTAGAACCAGATGCCAATGCCGTTGTAGCAGTTGTGCACACGGCTGCGGTCCTCCTTGCCGGGACGGCCGCAGTCCCACGATTCCCAGGTGGTGGTGGCACCTTGGTTTATCATATAAAGGTAGCCGGGGTAGTCGGGTTGGCGCAGAATGGTGGCCATGAGGTCGGTCTCCCTTTCTTGTATGCACCACTGGGTGAAGATGGGTACGCCCATGAGGCCGGCGGCGATGTGGTCGCGGTACTTCCCATGGCAGTCCCTGAGCAGTTGCTCCTTGACTGCTGCGGCGGTGGCGCTGTCGGGCGGGATGCCGAGGAGGAGGGCATAGCATTGGTCGAGGGGTGTGCCGTTGGCGTAGGAGTGGGTCTCGGGGTGATAGAAGTGGCGGTGGATGGCGGCGTTGAGGTTCCGGCGCCACTCGGCGAAGCGCAGTGTGTCGGCGCGGGTGCTCGCCCACAGGTCTGCCATTTGCTCCATCATGGCGAGGCATTCGCTGACGACGCAGCTGCTGACGTGCAGCACACTCTCGCCGCCCTTTTCTACGCCCTCGGGAACGGCCCAGTCACCGAGAAACCAACTGTGCCGCTCATTGTCGGGCCACGGCTGCAGGATGTAGTCCTCGCTGTGCCGCTCGACGTACTCCAGCCAGCGCTTCATGTCGTCGTAGTAGATGAGGGAACGGTCGCCGTAGTTGAGATAGGTGCGCCAAGGGGCCAGGACGATGAAGCTCTGCCAGTAGGGGCCGCCACCTGTGCGGAAGACGGGCGCCGCGTAAGGCAGCTCGCCGTCGGGCTGCATAGCGTCGTGCCAGGCCTGCATCCAGTTGATGTAGGTGTCGCGCACGTCCCAGAAGGTCTGCAGGGTGTTGGTGCTGCTGTTGCCGTCGCCGCCGTAGCCCATGCGTTCGATGTGAGGGCAGTCGACCATATAGCCGCTGAAGGTGAGGCAGCTGAGGGTGTACTTCACCATGTCGTGGATGGCGTTGAGGCGCGGGTCGGAACAGGAGAAGGTGGCGCCGCCGTGGGGGTCGACAGCGGAGATTTGCACAGCACTTGCCGTTAGGATGGGAGTATCCAGGCCATAGGTAAGGTAATGTGCAAGCCCTTTGACTTTGACATAGCGGAAGGCGTGCATGTGGAAACGGTTGGTGAAGTGGATGTCGTCGTCGCCGGAACCGTCGCTGACATAGATGTCGGTCTCGGTGTGAGGGGGCTTGGCCTCGAGGTGGTCGAGGTATTCCATCGTTATCTCGTCACCTTCCGGAACAGGCAGACATTGTAGTTGGAACCAGCCGGTCACCACGCGGCCGAAGTCTATCAGGAAGGTGCCGTCGGGCAGGGTGTCGACCCTTTGCGGCAGCAGTGCGCCGACGATGCGGTTGCCCTCGAACTTCTGCCGCGTGACAGCGATATCCTTAGCGCTGTATACCGAAGCTGGACGCCAATGCTCCCGCACCCGGGCATCGTAGCGTTCGCCGCCGAACTGCATGGGCTGCCAGGTGCCGGTGTAGCTATAGGGAGAGGGCGAGGTTTCCCAGGTGCTGTCGGAGAGGTCGACGGTGTAGATGAGGCCACACTCGCCGTCAGACACCGTTTTGGACACCTCGGCCTTCGCCACAGCGGGTGTGCCATAGATGCGGCCCCAGCCCTGTCCGAGCCAGAGCATCAGCTCATTGTCGCCCTCGCGGATGAGGTTGGTGATGTCGTAGGTTACCTCCATCGCCCGCTTGTCGAGTTGCGACACGGCGGGTTGCAGCACATAATCTCCAACCTCGGTATCATTGACATACACCTCGTGGTAGCCCAGCGAAGCGACGGACACCTTAAAACTGACGGCCTGGAAGTCGGAATGCCGCAGTTCGCCGTGGTCGATGTGGAACGTGGTTCGCAGCATGGGCGTCTCGGCCCAGCGGTCGCCCTGGCGGCAGCCGATGAACTGCTGTCCCCAAGCCCCGAGCCCCAGCAACAGCATGCACGTTATTATCACAGTTCCTTTCATCCTTTTTTATCTCTATTCGTTTTGCAAAATTACACAAAAATCTCCACTCAGAAAAACATTTATTGAAAATCGGAAAATATTTATCCGAAAAACACGTTATTTTTATTATTCATAGCAAACCCTTACACCCCAACCATGAACAGCCTCATACCCCAAATCAAAACCCTCGCCAACGCCCAACGGCAACAAGTCGTCGAGTGGCGCCGCCACATGCACCGCCACCCCGAGCTGAGCCAGCACGAATTCGCCACCATGGAATTCGTCGCCCAACAACTCCGCGACATGGGCCTCCATCCCAAAACCGGCATCGGCCGCACCGGCTGTATGGCCCTCCTCAAAGGCAACAAGGAGTCTCGCGACACAGAATCAGCACAATACTGCGTGGCCCTGCGGGCCGATTACGACGCGCTGCCCATAACCGAATGCACCGGCTTGCCCTTCGCCAGCGAGAATCCCGGCGTGATGCACGCCTGCGGCCACGACATGCACACCTCCTCCCTCCTCGGCGCCATCAGCATCTTGACCCAGCTGAAAGACCACTTCAGCGGCACTCTGATGTTCATCTTCGAACCCTCCGAGGAAAAATACCCCGGCGGCGCTCGCATGATGATGGACGACGGCCTCTTCGACGAAGTGACCCCCAACGAGATCTACTCCTTCCACTGCCTCCCCGAGATGGACTGCGGCAAGGTAGGTATGCGCAAAGGTAAATACATGGCCTCCACCGACGAACTCTACTGGACCATCCACGGCCTCGGTGGCCACGGAGCCACCCCTCACCTCAGCGTCGACCCCATCGTCGTCGCCTCCCACATCGTCATCGCCCTCCAGCAGGTCGTCTCCCGCAACGCCCCTCCCATGATGCCCTCGGTCCTCACCATCGGAAAAATCCATGAAACCGGCGGCCGCACCAACATCATCCCCGACACCGTAAAGATGGAAGGCATCATCCGCACCTTCGACGAGAAATGGCGCCTCGAGGCCCACGAGAAAATCCGCAAAATAAGCACCGGCGTGGCCGAAGCCATGGGCGCCCGCTGCGACCTCCTCATCGACTACGGCTACCCCTACCTCCTCAACGACGACGACTGCACCCAGCAGGTGCACGACAACGCCTCAGCCTTCCTCGGCAAGGAAAACGTCGAATGGCTCGACCTCCGCATGACAGCCGAGGACTTCGCCTTCTTCGCCCAGAAAATACCCGCCTGCTACTTCCGCATCGGCATCCACCAACCCGGCACCCCCTTCTCCAACCTCCACCGCCCCAACCTCATCGTCGACGAGAACAGCCTCGAGCTGGCCAGCGGCCTCATCGCCTACAACGCCATCATGGCCCTCCAAAACAGGATAAAACAAAAAAACGAAAACTGAAAACCCAAAACAGGAAAAAAGCGGCACCCCCACCGGGATGCCGCTTTTTTTTTTTACCATCCATGGCCGTCACCACTGCTGTAATTGCTGAGCGTCACACTGTTGCCCCTCACCCACCTCGCCCTCGGCAACCAACATTCCTCCAGATAGCGGCACCCTACCATCCCCCTACCATCCCCCTACCAACTCCCTACCAACTCCTACCGTGGTAGGAGTTGGTAGGGAGTTGGTAGGGAGTTAATAGGTGGTTATCAGGTAGTTGATACCAAGGGGGCATTTTTTGGTTTTCAGGGGCAATAAAAGGGGGTGAAGTCCGTTATGAATATTAATATGAAAAATATTATAATAATATTTGTTGCCGCGCTGATGTGCGGGGTGAGCTACGGACAAGGGAGCCAGCGCGAGCGGTTGGAGAGGCACCTGTACACACTGGCGTCGGACAGTCTGCGTGGCCGCGCGGCGGGTACGGAAGACGGCCAGAAGGCCGCCGATTATATCGAGCGGGAGTGGAAAAAGATGGGGCTGAAATCGATGGCCGGAGACAGCAACTACCGCATGCCCTTCTCGAGGACAAGTGTGCAGAGGGGGGGAGGTGAATACTGCAATCTGGTGGCCTTCATCGAAGGCAGCGATCCGACAATGAAGCATGAGTATATCGTGGTGGGCGCCCATTACGACCATGTGGGGGTGAAGGGCGACAAGATTTACAATGGTGCCGACGACAACGCCTCGGGCTCGTCGTGTGTGCTGGAGATGGCTCGCCAACTGCTGGCCAAGAGAAGCCAGTTGAAACGGAGCGTGGTAATTTGCGCCTACGATGCCGAGGAGATAGGCCTTTACGGCTCGACGGCACACGTCAACCACCTGAAGAACAGTTTCCAGTTGAGCCAGGTGAAGCTGATGATGAGTGTGGACATGGTGGGCTGGTATAAGGCCGACGGGGAGCTGACTTTGGAGGGTGTTGGAACGATAGCCGACGGAAAAGCCTTGGTGGACCCTAAAGCTTTGGGCGTGGACATCAAGGTGAGGACAAAGAAATACGAGACTTCGATGCTAACGGCTACGGACACAGAGCCCTACGCTTTGAAGGGCATCCCGACATTAGCGGTAACGACAGGGCTGAAGAGTCCTTACCACAAGCCGGAGGACGACGCCGAATTGATTGACTATGATGGACTTGACCGTGTGACCGACTATCTGGTGGCGCTGACAATAGCGGCATCGCAGAAGGAGGGGGTTCTGGCTTCGGGCCATGTAGCCCGTAAACACCGGGAATTGAAGGGATTCGAGATTGGACTGGCGGCGGGATTGGGGAGCAGCAACCTCAATTTCCCAGAGGCCACGGTGGACGGCAAGTCGGCTCTCGGCTTCAACGGCGGACTGATGGTGCAATACAATTTCAACCGATACATCGGACTGAGGCTCAACGCAATGTACAACTATTCCCATTGTCCGCTACCGGCATCGGGCGACGCCTATGGCAAGGGCTACGGAGTGGAACAGCACTCGCTGTTGGTTCCGCTGACACTGCAGCTTGGAATTCGGGAGAGCGGAGCAGGGATGTACTTCGGCTTTGGATTTTTCTACCAGCATGTTTTCGACGGAGGTTTCTACGGCGACATTCCGGCCGGGGAACCCTCCTATGAGGTCGACAAAAATCCGGGAGGCATTGCCTGGAACATCGGCATGCGACTGGGACATTGGCAGTTGGACGGTACATGGTATTACCAGCTGAGCGATTTTTTCAAAACCGCCAACGGCCTGCCGAAAGCACACATGAACATGTATGCGGTGACTATAGGCTACTTCTTCTAAACCACTAAGAAAAAAAAAGATGGACAACATTTTAGAATTGGAGACCAAACCGATGGGGAAACTGCTGTGGCAGTATGCGCTGCCTGCGGTGGCGAGCCAGGTGGTGACGTCGATATACAATATTGTGGACCGTATCTTCCTCGGCAACAGTATTGGCGACGGAAAAATGCTGTTGGCGGCACTGACCATCACCTTCCCGCTGATGAACATCATCCATGCTTTTGGTTCGCTGGTGGGTGCCGGCTCGAGTGC
>JAEEGF010132116.1_pt1 | contig 25401 bp, 23 predicted proteins | sample 9134171 | NCBI WGS metagenome assembly JAEEGF01 (sample SAMN16246542, study PRJNA631951) | gut metagenome | biome: gut microbiome; feature: rumen; material: AP-attached | host: Bos | place: Iran: Karaj | collected 2018-10 | reverse complement strand
CAATGCTGAAGATAAGGCTCGCGAGATTATCGATGAAGCTGTTAAAACTGCAGAGACAAAGAAGCGAGAAGCACTTTTAGAGGCTAAGGAAGAATCTCTTAAAACCAAGAATGAATTGGACAAAGAAATAAGAGAACGTCGTTCTGAGATTTCTAAGAATGAGCATAGAATTGCTCAAAAGGAAGAAAATCTTGATAAGAAGAATGAAGCCTTGGAAAAGAGAGAAGCTGAATTTGCTAAAAAGGAAGCGGTACTTAACAAGGAGAAGGAAGAAGTTGCCAAATTAAATGAGCAACGAGTACAGGAATTAGAGAGAATCTCTGGACTTACCTCCGAACAGGCAAAAGAATTTCTTTTAAAAACTGTTGAAGAAGATGCAAAGGTCGACGCCGCAAAGTTGGTTAAGGAGTCGATAGCACAAGCAAAAGATGAGGCCAACAAGAAAGCAAAGGATATTGTGGTTACTGCAATTCAGAAGTGTGCAGCTGATCACGTAGCTGAGACAACAATTTCAGTTGTACAGCTTCCTAGCGATGAGATGAAGGGTAGAATCATTGGTAGAGAGGGAAGAAATATCAGAACTCTTGAGACATTGACAGGTGTTGAATTAATTATTGATGATACACCAGAAGCAGTTATCCTATCATCATTTGATCCAGTAAGACGTGAAGTTGCACGTATTGCTTTGGAGAAACTTATAGTAGATGGACGTATACATCCAGCCAGAATCGAAGAGATGGTTGAGAAGGCTCAGAAGGAAGTGGATCAGCTTATTCGTGAAGAAGGTGAAGCTGCTGCTCTTGAAGTTGGTGTACATGGTATCCATCCAGAACTTATCAAGTTACTTGGTAAGTTAAGATTCCGTACAAGTTATGGTCAGAATGTATTGAAGCACTCTATTGAGGTTGCTCAATTAGCTGGCTTACTGGCTGCTGAAATTGGTGAAGATGTTAGAACTGCAAAGAGAGCAGGTCTCCTTCATGATATCGGTAAGGCAGTTGACAGAGAGATGGAAGGTTCGCACGTTCAGCTTGGTGTTGAATTGTGCAAGAGATACAAGGAAAATCGTGTTGTTATTAATGCAGTAGAAGCTCATCATGGTGATGTAGAACCTGAGACATTATTAGCAAGCCTTGTACAGGCTGCAGATACAATTAGTGCTGCAAGACCTGGTGCACGTAGAGAGACAATTGAAGCATATTCAAACAGATTACAACAGTTAGAAGAGATTACTAATGAGTTCAAGGGAGTTGAAAAGTCCTTTGCTATTCAAGCCGGAAGGGAAGTCCGAGTAATGGTAGTTCCTGATCAGGTCAACGATGCTGATATGGTATTGATGGCTAGGGATATTGCAAAGCGTATTGAAGCTGAAATGGAATATCCTGGACAGATCAAAGTTAATGTAATTCGTGAATCACGAGTTACAGATGTGGCTAAGTAATTACACTAGATAGTCAGTGCATTGCACTGGCTATCTTTTTTTGCGAACTATACATTTTCTGAGAAGATGACTATAATGTGTGTTGGATATAAGTATTGGTAAAGGAAAGGTAAATATATGGCTGAGAAAGAATATGTCAAGAGAATTAACCGCAGACTTGTGCATGCAGGTTCAATTGTGGATATATATAGCGATACAATGGAGTTGCCAGATGGCAATACACAGGAGTGGGATTTTGTAAGCCACAGAACTGGAGCTGCCTGTGTACTTCCTGTGTTGGATGATGGGAGAATAGTTCTTGTACATCAGTACAGACCGGCATTAAATCGAATGACCTGGGAGGTTCCTGCTGGATGCAGAGATTCTCTGGATGAGCCTACAATTGTCAGTGCATCAAGAGAATTGACAGAGGAAACAGGATACAGTAGCGATGATATTACATTTCTTATTTCTCTAAAAACTACAGTGGCGTTTTGTGATGAAGCTATTGATGTATATCTGGCTAGAAATTTAAAGCCTGGTAAACAGCATCTGGATGAAGCGGAAGTTATTGATGTGAAGGCCTGGACTATGGAGGAGGCTTTGGAGGAAATATATGCAGGACGCATACAGGATTCCAAGACTGTGGCAGCAATTTTGGCTTATGAGACCAAGGTTCTACTTGGTGATAAATAATTCGATAAAACAACCTATATATCAATTTTTCAAAATTAGTAATTCTATGAAAAAGATGACATATAAAAACCGGAAGAATAATCATTCTTCCGGTTTTGTTTTTTGATTCTATCTATTACTTATTCATCTCAGCAATCATATATAGGAGATTTACTGAATCTTCCCATCCAAGACAAGGGTCTGTGATGGATTTGCCATATATCTGATTGTCAGAGATTGGCTGACAGCCTTCCTCTAAATAACTTTCAATCATTACACCTTTCACCAGGTTTTTGATATCATTTGAGAACTGGCGACTGGCCATTACTTCCCTTACAATTCTGATTTGTTCTTTGTATTTCTTGCCAGAGTTAGAATGGTTGGCATCTACAATACATGCTGGATTTACCAGATCCATATTGTTGTACATATCCGCCAGTCTAAGTAAATCTTCATAATGGTAATTCTGAGTGCTGTTGCCATGTTTGCTCACAGCTCCTCGCAATATTGTATGAGCCAGAGGATTTCCAGTTGTTCTCACTTCATATCCGGCGAAAGTGAAGTGGTGTGGATGCTGTGCTGCATATACAGAATTGAGCATAACTGAGAAGTCTCCTGATGTAGGATTCTTCATACCTGATGCTACATCGAAACCACTGACTGTCAATCTGTGATGTTGGTCCTCCACGGATCTGGCTCCAATTGCCACATAGGATAACATGTCTTCTACATAAGGCCAGTTCTCTGGATATAACATTTCGTCTGCTGCAGTGAATTCACTTTCCAATATGGCCTTCAGGTGCATCTTTCTCATGGCGATTAAGCCTTCTACCATATCTGGAGACTGAGTTGGATCTGGCTGTGAAGCAATGCCCTTATAGCCAGAGCCTGTTGTTCTAGGTTTGTTGGTATATATTCTAGGAACAATTTTCACCTTGTCCTTGATTTCTTCCTGAATAGGAGCGAGACGGCTTACATATTCAATTACTGAATCTTCGTTGTCTGCTGAGCATGGTCCGATAATTGCAAGAACTCGTGAATCTTTTCCTGTTATAATATCTGCAATCTCTGAATCATTTTGCTTTTTGATCTGTTGCATTTTGGATGTCATTGGAAGCATGTCTTTCACTTCTTCCGGTGATGGCATTGGTTTTAAATATGTAAAACTCATTTCTCAAATCTCCTTGTCTTCAAAATCTTATAGTAAATAATAGTAAAAAAGCATATTGGTGTCAATTTTTCACACATTTAGTTTATTGCCAATGAATATAATGTGCTTTATACTTATACGGTGACTTGAATTTGTGTATTGTGGAGAGGTAACAGTGCATATGCTAATAAAAGGTATTGAGTTTAAAAGCGGCAATAAGCCGGTTATATGTGTTCCTGTTATGGGAAATGATATTGATGAAATTATAGAAAAGGCAAAAAATGCCATAGGCACCAAATGTCCTATGATTGAATGGAGAATTGATTGCTTCTCAGATTATTTGGAGTTAGACAAGGTTCGTCAGGTTTTGGATAAGCTTGCTGGATTATGCAATAATACAGTGCTTCTTGCTACTCTTAGAACAGTTGGCCAGGGAGGCAATGCTGAAATTGGAAGTGACAAGCTGGGAGAGTATTATACCCGACTGGCAGGCATGCATGCTGCTGATTTAATTGATGTGGAATTCTTTGAACTGGATAAGCCTGGACAGGTTATCAAGAATATACATGAAATGGGTGGCAAGGTTATTACATCTCATCATGATTTTGCTGAGACACCGGAGGTGTCTACTATGGCAATGATTTATGAGGAAATGTTAAAAGGTCATGCTGATATTGTAAAGCTTGCAGTGACTCCAAAGGATATGACTGATGTTCTTAATTTGTTGCATGTGACCAATGATTTCTCTGTGGATTATCCTGAAACTCCAGCGGTGGCAATGTCCATGGGTAAGCTTGGAGTGATTAGCAGAATGTGCGGCGAGGCTTATGGTTCGTGCATTACATTTGGAGCCCTGGGAGAGAGCAGTGCACCAGGTCAGGTGGAAGTAGATGATTTGGCTCAGGTACTGAATATTATTCATCAAAATTATGTATGATTATTATATGAGGGAAATGGCTGAAAATGGCTGAAATATAAGGGTTTCTAAATTGACTTTGATATGCCTATTTGCTAATATAGAAGGGTATGTAGGCGTAGCGTAGCTGGATAACGCATCGGACTCCGACTCCGAAGACCGCTGGTTCGAATCCAGTCGTCTACATTTTGTTTTAGATTAGATTATGTTCTCTGATAGAGAGAATATTACACATAGATATTTGGGAGGATTGACTAGTGTTAGATAAAGTAAAAGAGATAATAAAAAAGATTGATATAGATGGAATTAGAAATTTTCTTGTAAAGAATAAGAGATATATTGGTGCAGCTGGTGTGTTCGTTCTTATGATGTGCATCCTGGCTGTGGGAACAGACGGTTCTGCTTCAAGCAAGAATCCAATGGCTGGAGCTTATCAGTCCTATGAAGAAAACGAAGATCAGAAGTTGTTGGATTTGATTACAAATTATTACAATGCATATGCTGCAGGTGATGTTGAGACTTTACAGAAATATGCTACACCTGTTTCGGCAGCTGAGCAGAGTTATATTCAGAACTACAGTCAGTTTATTGAGAAATATCAGAACATTAAATTATATACTAAGCGTGGAATCGATGAGAATTCTTATCTGGTATCAGCATATTTGCAGATTAAATTTAATGACATAGATACTCCGGTTGCAGGATTGGATTTCTTCTATGTTGAGACAGATGAAAATGGTAACTTGTATATCAACAATACTTATGGATTATATAATCAGAATGCAGGCGAGTATCAGATGGATAGTTCCATTACAGCTTTGATTGCAGCATTTGAACAGCAGGATGATGTACTTGCGCTTCAGGCACAGGTTCAGCAGGAATGTAATGAGGCAATGCTTGCAGATGAGAAGCTTAGCACATTTGTAAATAGTACTTTACAGCAGTCAATTACAAAGTGGGCTACTGATTACAAAGCACAGGTTGCTGCAGAGGAAGCTGCTAAGAAGGAAGCTGAGCAGAAGGCTGCAGAGGAAGCTAAGAAAGCAGAGGAAGAGAAAGCTGCTGCTGAGGCACAGGCTGCTGCTGAGGCGCAGGAGGCTGCTAATGCAAAGCAGGGTACAATCAATGCTTCTGATATCCATGTAAGAGATGCTGCTTCTTCAGATGGCAATTCTCTTGGCAAGGTGAACAAGGGCGATGTAGTTACTGTATATAGTGTGGAAAATGGTTGGGCCAAGATTGACTTCAACGGAACCAAGGCTTATGTAAGTGCTGAGTTCGTTGATGTAAGTGATGCTTCAGCTTCCACAACAACTACCACAACTGATAATGCATCTACAGGCACAGACGTAGTTCTTTCAGACACAGTAAATGTGCGTGCAAATCCAGATAGTAGTTCAGAAAAGGTTGCTATGGCATATAAGGGAGACACTATTACAATTCTTGAGGATGCAGGAAATGGTTGGTCCAAAGTAAGTTACAAGGGTCAGCCTGGATATTGTAAGACAGAATATTTAAAGTAAGAAAGCATATGTGGGCGGAGGCTAGTGCCTTCGCCTTTTGTATATAGGGAGGATCGGAAAATGGGAAATGAAAATGGAGAGAGACTTAATAAATATCTCAGTGAGGCTGGAATCTGTTCCAGACGAGAAGCTGATAGACAGATAGAAGCGGGAAATGTACTTATAAATGGCAGAGCTGCTACAGTAGGTCAGAGAGTTTTGCCTGAGGATGAAGTTACTTTTATGGGAATAAAGGTAGGCGGAAAGCAAAAGCCCGTATTGCTTCTGGTGAATAAACCTATTGGAATTGTAAGTACAGCTGAGAAGCGCGAGAAGAATAATATTGTAGATTTTATTAACTATCCTACCAGATTGTATCCAGTAGGAAGATTGGACAAGGATTCTCATGGCTTGATTCTTATGACCAATATTGGCGAGGTTATGGACAAGATTCTCAAGGCCAAGAATAATCATGAGAAGGAATATATTGTTAGAGTAAACAAGCCTATCACTTATGATTTTGTTGAGAAGATGTCCAAGGGAGTATATCTGAAGGATTTGGATAAGACCACAAGACCATGTCAGGTTGAGAAGATTTCTAAGTTTGAATTCAAGATTGTGCTTATGCAGGGTATGAATCGTCAGATCAGACGCATGTGTCAGGAGTTGGGCTACAGAGTGAAGGACTTAGAGCGAGTTAGAATTGTGAATCTGAAATTGGATGGTATTCCTCTAGGTGGATATCGTGAAATAACTGATGAGGAATATTTGCAGCTTGCTATGAAGCTGAGAGATTCAGAGTAAGTATTTGACACAGATATAATCTGTCACGAAATAATATATATTTACAGGTGAGAAATGGAACATAATGAATATTTAAAATTGATTGAGACTATCGATTATCATATGGACAGATATTACAACATGGATGAGCCTGAGATAAGCGATTATGAATACGATCAGTTGATGATACAATTGAAAGCAGCGGAGAAAGAGCATCCAGAGTGGGTTACACCTGATTCTCCCAGTCAGAAGATTGGTGGAGTTGCCAAACGAGAAGCAGGTGTCAAGATACAGCATGATGTTCCTATGCTTTCCATTGAAGATGTATTTAACAAGGAGGATGTAATTGCCTGGGTAGAAAAAGTTCAGGCTATGCATCCGGATGCTAGATTTTCTGTTGAAACCAAAATAGATGGTCTTAGCATGACTTTGAGATATGAGAAAACTTCAGATGGTAAATTGAAGCTTACACTGGCTGAGACCCGAGGAGATGGACTGGTTGGAGAGGATGTAACTGCCAATGCCTTGGTTGTGGATGATGTATGTCACTATGTTGATTTGCCATATGACTCTATGCAGCTTCGGGGCGAGGTATATATGAGTCATGAGGATTTTGACAGATATAATGAGATACAGATGGCAAATGATGCAAAGCTTGCTGCCAATCCTAGAAACCTGGCGGCTGGAACTCTGCGTCAGTTAGATGCCAGCATTACCAAAGAGCGCGGCTTGAAAATGTTTGTATTTAACGTACAGCAAGGACCGGATGAATTGACTGAAAGTCACTGTGGCGGAATGGATATATTGGAGCAGGCTGGAATCAAAACTGTATATCATAAGTTGTGTAATACAGCAGATGAAATTATACAGGCCATTGATGAAATCGGAGATATGAGAGGGGAACTTCCATATGATATTGATGGCGCAGTTGTGAAGATTGATCAGGTGAAATACAGAAATGATTTCCCTGCAGGAAGCAAGTATTCCAGTGGCCATATAGCTTATAAGTACCCACCGGAGGAGAAGGAAACCAAGCTTCTGCAGGTGGAATTGTCTGTTGGCCGAACAGGTAGAATTAATCCTACAGCTGTATTTGAACCCATTAGATTGTGTGGTACAACAGTATCTAGAGCTACTTTGCACAATCAGGATTTTATAGATGAACTTGATATTGGAATTGGCGATACTATTGTGGTATATAAGTCTGGAGAGATTATTCCGAAAATCAAAGAGGTGGTTAAGGCCAAGAGACCACAGGGGGTATCCACATACAAGATTCCTATGACTTGTCCTGTGTGCGGTGCACCAGCTGTTCGAGAGGCCAACACTGCTGATATTAAATGCAGTTCAACAACATGTCCAGCGCAGCTTGAGAGACACATAATCAATTTCGTCGGCAGAGATGCCATGAACATTATGGGCTTTGGAACAGTCTATATTGAGGAATTGGTTAGAAGAGGATATATTGCCAATATTGCTGATATATATGAATTGGTTAATCATAGAGACGAGCTTATAGCAGAGGGAATTATTGGAAAAGAGAAGAACACAGACAAGCTTCTGGCTGCCATAGAGGAGTCTAAGGGAAATGATGCTAACTGTCTGTTGACTGGTTTTGGAATTCCGGGAATTGGCAAGGCTGCTGCTAAATCTCTATTGAATCATTTTGGAGATATTGAAGCTATTGCCAAGGCCACAGAGGATGAACTTCGACAGGTGGATGACATTGGAGATGTATCAGCCAAGGCGCTGGTAACATTTTTCACAGATCCTACTTGTCAGGAAATCCTGGGACGACTAAAATCTAGTGGTGTAAATATGACTAAGCTTCAGGAAGAAAATGCTGGAAATTCTTTGGAAGGACTTACCATGGTAATTACTGGTACACTTCCTACATTAGGTAGAAAGGAAGCGGCAGCATTGATTGAAGCAAATGGAGGAAAGGTAACAGGCTCAGTTTCCAAAAAGACTAATTATCTGGTGGCTGGTGAAGCTGCTGGAAGCAAGCTGGACAAGGCGGTAAGCTTAGGAATACCTGTTATTTCAGAAGAAGAATTGTTGGCGATGATTGAAAAGGAGACATAAATTATGCCAATTAGAACACAGAGTGATTTGCCTGCCAAGGCTATATTAGAACATGAAAATATATTTGTAATGGATGAGGAGAGAGCTACTCATCAGGATATCCGTCCTATTGAGATTGGTATTTTGAATCTGATGCCTCTTAAAGAGGATACAGAATTACAGATTTTGCGCTCTTTATCTAACTCACCTATACAGGTAAATGTTACATTTATTACAACCAAGAACCATGTATCCAAGAATACATCTCTGTCTCATTTGAATAAATTCTATGAGCACTTCGAGGATATCAGGGACAATAATTATGATGGTTTTATAATCACTGGTGCCCCTGTGGAACTTATGGATTTCGAGGAAGTGGATTATTGGGATGAACTAAAAGAGATAATGGAATGGACCAAGGATCATGTTACCTGTACATTCCATCAGTGCTGGGGAGCTCAGGCTGGATTGTATTATCACTATGGAATTAAGAAGACTATTCTGTCTCAGAAGATTTTCGGAGTGTATAATCACAAGGTTCATAATCGCAAGATTCCTCTTGTGAGAGGATTTGACGATGAGTTTATGGCACCACATTCGAGACATACAACTTCCGACGAGGATGCCATCAGAGCCAACAAGGAATTGATTGTATTGGCAGAGTCTGAGGAAGCAGGAATATTTCTTGTAATGTCCAGAGACAATAGTCAGATATTCTGCATGGGTCATCCTGAGTATGACAGACTGACTCTGGATAAGGAGTACAAGAGAGATTTGGATAAGGGGATGGATATACAGATGCCAATCAATTATTATCCAGATGACAATGTTGATGAGAAGCCAATGCTTCAGTGGCGCTCAGTATCCAATGCGCTGTATACAAATTTCCTGAATTATTATGTATATCAGATGACACCTTACGATTTGCACTGGTTGCCAAAGGACAAACGATAAAAAAATCTTTTATAAGCACAAGCATTTTGTTATAATGCAGATAGAATATTTTTAGGAGGCATGTGAAATGGCTGATAAGAAGGATTTCGTTATTAAAGAAGAAGAAAACGGTATTGTAAATATAGGAGAAGAAGTAATTGCAATTATTGCAGGACTTGCTGCTACAGAAGTTGATGGAGTGGTTTCTCTCGTAGGTAATTTGACAAATGAATTAGTTAGCAAAGCTGGCGGCTCAAAGCTTGCTAAGGGAATCAAGGTTGTGACAAATGAGTCAGACAAGATTGTGGTTAGAGTTGCTGTAAATATTGCTTATGGATATGAAATTCCAATCATTTGCCAGCAGATTCAGGAGAAAGTTAAGGGCTCTGTTGAGAACATGACTGGACTTGAGGTTGTAAGTGTAGATGTTAAGATTGCATCAGTTGATGTTGCAAATGAATAATATTCAAAAAAATGAATATTTATCATATCTAAGCTGTATATTTGTTTTATTTTAAAATGAATTAGAGTATAATAGGGGGTGTCATTGACATCTCCTTTTTGTATATTTTACAAAAGGTAGATTGGGAGCAAAAGAGTATAAAACTAATTAATATATATGAAAGGTAATCTTATGACCAGAAGAGAAGTTAGAGAACAAGTATTTAAAATAGTATTCCAGAAGGAGTTTCACACAGCTGCTGATTTGGAGGAGCAGGCTAAAATCTATATTGAGGAAAATGAGATTGAAGGCCCTGATGCTGAGGAGATTCTTGAGAAATGTCTCAAGATATTTGACAAGATTGAAGAACTTGATGTGGATATTAACGAGAGAACAGATAATTGGAAGACAACTCGTATGAGCAAGGTGGATCTATCACTTATCCGTTTGGCTTTGTATGAGATGCGTTACGATGATATACCAAAGGGTGTAGCAATAAACGAAGCAGTTGAATTAGCTAAGAAATACGGAACTGATTCATCATCAAGCTTTGTAAATGGTGTTTTGGCAAAATTCAATGAATAAGAATATATATTCAGTAGGACAGATAAATTCATATATCAAAAACATGTTTTCCCAGGATTTTATGCTGGGAAATATTTCCATAAAGGGAGAAGTGTCCAACTGTAAATATCATGGCTCGGGACATATATATTTCACATTAAAGGATAAGGACAGTGCTATATCTGCAGTAATGTGGAAAAGTCAGGTGCCTAGAGGGTTGCAGTTTAATATGAGAGACGGCGACCAGGTAGTAGTTACAGGTTCTGTGGAAGTCTATGAGCGTGGAGGCGTATATCAGATTTATGCCAAGACCATAGAGAAACAGGGGGAGGGTGATTTGTATCAGAAGTTCCTGAAGCTCAAGGCAGAACTTGAAGAGCTGGGGATGTTTGATGACATGTATAAGAAACCTATTCCTAAATATGCCAAGACTGTGGGCATAGTCACTGCTTCTACAGGTGCTGTTATTCATGATATTATGCAGGTTACGCATAGAAGAAATCCTTATGTGCAATTGATTCTCTGTCCGGTGCAGGTTCAAGGTGAAGGCGCAGCGGAGAGTATCTGTATGGGTATCAACAGATTGGATGATATGGGACTGGATGTGCTTATAGTTGGTCGAGGCGGCGGTTCCATTGAGGACTTGTGGGCTTTTAACGAGGAGATAGTAGCTAGAACTATTTTCGAGTGCGAGACTCCGGTTATCTCTGCAGTAGGTCACGGCAGTGATGTGACCATCAGCGATTTTGTGGCTGATAGAAGTGCTCCGACTCCGTCAGCGGCGGCTGAGTTGGCTGTATATGACTACAATGCATTGCTGGATAGAATTGAAAATATGTCAGAGCAATTATCCTATGGAATGAATTCTCAGATGGAGAATAAGCGCCAGGAGATTGCCAGCTTATGCAAGAATCTGACATATTTAAGCCCTCAGAGCAGATTGAATGAGGAGCGCCAGCGTCTGGTTAATATGGAAAATGAGTTGAGAACATCATTTGACAGAATATTAACTGAGAAGAGGAATCGACTGGCTCTGGTTGCAGGCAGACTGGATGGCCTGTCACCTATGAAGAAGTTGTCTCAAGGCTACAGTGTTACTTTGACAACTTCAGGTCAGAGAGTTAATTCAGTAAATGCAGTGGAGACAGGAGAGGACCTGGAGATATATGTGGAGGACGGTAGAATTGATGCTACTGTCACCGGTGTCAGAAAGGAAGATAGATAATGGCAGAGGAAAATGTTAAGACAGATAATCTCAGCATGGAACAACATTTGAATGAGATAGAAGGTCTCATTGCCAAGCTTGAGGATAGAAATATATCCATTGAAGATTCATTTGCATATTACAAAGCTGGTATGGAACATATTGCAGCTTGTAATTCTCTGATGGATGCAGTGGAGAAGAAAGTTAAGGCTTTGAATGAACAGGGAGATTTAATAGATTTTCAGGAGGTATAATGTCATGGAAATTAATAAGGAGTTATCGTATAGAGCAGCAGAGGTAGATAGAGTTATCTATTCTTATTTACCAAGTGATCAGCATGGTTATCAAAAGATAGTTATGGAGGCTATGAATTATAGTGTCCTGGCTGGAGGAAAGAGAATTCGTCCGATTCTCATGCTGGAGACTTATAAATTGTTTGGAGGAAGCTCCAAAGCTATTGAGCCATTTATGGCTGCTATTGAAATGATTCATACATATTCATTGGTGCATGATGATTTGCCGGCAATGGACAATGATATGCTCAGACGAGGCAAGCCAACTACTCATGCTAAGTATGGCGAGGCAATTGGTATTCTGGCTGGAGATGGACTTCTTAATTATGCATTTGAGACAGCTTTACAAGCTCTTGATATAGAACCTGACAACAAGGCTGTATATAAGTCACTTCAGGTATTGGCCAAGAAGGCTGGAATTTACGGTATGATTGGTGGCCAGGTTGTAGATATTGAAGCTGACAAACAATATGGTATCTCAAAGAACAGATTGGATTTCATATATGAGTTAAAGACTGGTGCACTTATTGAAGCTGCTATGATGATAGGAGCTTATCTTGGTGGAGCAAACCAGGATGAGGTGGATCAGATTGAGCAGATGGCCAAGAAGATTGGATTAGCCTTCCAGATTCAGGATGATATTCTGGATGTAGTAGGAGACCAGGAGAAGCTTGGCAAGACAGTGGGAAGTGATGCCAAGAATCAGAAGGCTACTTATGTAGTATTTGAAGGTTTAGATAAAGCCAAGGATGATGTGGAGAAATTGACAGAGGAAGCTATCAAGATTTTGATTGATTTCCCTTATGAGAATATTTTCCTAGAAAAACTTATCATGTGGTTAGTGATGAGAGATAAATAGAGGTAGTACAATGGTACTTGATAAAATAAATCAGGTTAATGATGTAAAGAAGCTCACCAAGGAAGAAATATCGGTGTTGCCCCATGAGATAAGAGAGTTTCTTATTGATAAACTGTCTGTGACAGGTGGACATCTGGCGCCAAACCTTGGAGCTGTAGAATTAACCATTGCATTGCATTTGGCTTTTGATTTGCCAAAGGACAAGATAATCTGGGATGTGGGACATCAGTGTTACACACACAAGATTCTCACAGGCCGTAAGGATGGATTTGATAAATTGCGTACCTACGGTGGAATCAGTGGATTCCCAAAGAGGGAAGAGAGCGACTGCGATGTATTTGACACAGGGCATAGTTCTAATTCTATTTCAGCTGGAATAGGAATGGCCTGGGCCAGAGAGCTACAACATGAAGATTATCATGTAATCTCAGTGATTGGCGATGGAGCCATGACTGGTGGAATGGCTTTCGAAGGACTCAATAATGCTCTGACTTTAAAGAAGAATTTCATTATTGTATTAAATGACAATAATATGTCTATATCAGAAAATGTAGGCGGATTGTCACAGCAGCTTGCCAAGATGCGTACCAGCGAAGGCTATATAGGTCTCAAGGGAGATGTGCAGAATTCTCTGGAAAAGATTCCTGTATACGGCGAGAAACTGGTAACCAGCATCAAGAAAACCAAGAGCTCCATTAAGCAGATGTTTGTTCCAGGTATGATGTTCGAGGAAATGGGAATCATGTACTTAGGACCTGTGGATGGGCACAATATTAGTGCCATGGTAAATATTTTCAAGGAAGCTGCAATGGTGCAGGGACCGGTTATAGTTCATGTCATTACGAAGAAAGGTTATGGCTATGAACCTGCGGAGAGACATCCATCCAGATTTCATGGCACAGCACCTTTTGATATTGAAACAGGTATTCCTAGCAATCATGGCGATGCGTCCTACACAGATATTTTCTCAACTGTTATGCGCAAGATGGGCGACAGAGATGAGAAACTTGTGGCTATTACTGCAGCCATGGCAGAGGGTACAGGCCTCAAGAGATTTAGAAATATGTTCCGGGATAGATTCTTTGACGTGGGAATTGCAGAGGAACACGCAGTGACATTTGCAGCAGCTATGGCAGCTGGTGGTATGAAACCGGTGTTTGCTGTTTATTCTACATTTCTACAGAGAGCTTACGACCAGGTATTAATTGATGTATGTATGCAGAATTTGCCGGTGGTATTTGCGATAGATAGAGCTGGACTCGTGGGAAGTGATGGAGAGACTCATCAGGGTATCTTTGATATTTCCTATCTGACATCAATGCCAAATATGGTTGTGATGGCTCCAAAGAATAAGTGGGAACTGTCGGATATGTTGAAATATGCCATTGATTATAATGGACCTATTGCATTGAGATATCCAAGAGGTCGAGCATATGATGAGCTTCATGAACTTAGAGCTCCTATTGAGCTTGGCAAATGTGAAGAGCTATTTCCAGGGCAGGATGTGTTGATTTTCGCTCTTGGAAGTATGGTGCAAACCAGCGTGGACATGCTTCCTATTTTGCAGGAGGCTGGAATTAATCCTACTGTGGTAAATGCCAGATTTGCGAAGCCATTTGACACAGAATATCTGATGCAGCATATGAAGGAATACAAGCTTGTAGTTACTATGGAGGAAAATGTTATTACAGGTGGTATGGGTCAGCAGATTCATAAATTCTTATATGACAATGGCTATGAGGGAGAGGTTATGAATGTGGCCATTCCAGATGAGTTTGTGCAGCATGGCAATGTGGATATTCTCAAGGAGATGCTTCATATAGATGCCAAGTCTGTGGCTACAGAGATCATTAACCGTATGTAGACGTTATTACAATGATTTTGTATATATGGATGGCATATAAATTAGATAGAAATAAGGAATTGGAATAGATGAAAGAGAGACTGGATGTACTTCTGGTGAATCGCGGGTTGGCTCCATCGAGAGAGAAGGCCAAGACCATGATAATGGAGGGAAATGTCTTCGTTGATGGTCAGCGTGAGGACAAGCCGGGTACAGGATTTAATACAGAAGTTGATATTGAAGTGAGAGGCAATACATTAAAGTATGTAAGCCGAGGCGGTCTAAAGCTTGAGAAGGCCATGTCTCATTTTGATATTACATTGGAAGACAAGATATGCATGGATATCGGTGCATCTACTGGTGGATTTACAGATTGTATGCTTCAAAACGGAGCATCCAAGGTATATTCCGTTGATGTAGGATATGGACAGTTCGCATGGAAGCTGCGTCAGGATCCTAGAGTAGTATGCATGGAGAAAACCAATATCAGATATGTAACTCCAGAGGATATAGATGATAAATTGGATTTCGCATCTGTGGATGTATCATTTATCTCACTTACCAAGATTTTGCAGCCAGCATATGAGCTGTTAAATGATGGTGGAGAGATGGTATGTCTCATTAAGCCTCAGTTTGAAGCTGGCCGAGAGAAGGTTGGCAAGAAGGGTGTAGTGAGAGATTCTGCAGTTCACAAGGAAGTCATCAACAAGGTTATTGATTTCGCATTGGAGAACAAGTTCGATGTATTGAATCTGGAATATTCTCCAATTAAGGGACCAGAGGGAAATATTGAATATCTGGTTCATATTAAGAAGACAAATGAAACTGGCAACATCGTAGATACAGAAAAGGTAGATGTTGATGCGGTTGTTACAGCTGCACATTCATCGTTGGACAAATAATGAAGAAATTTTTCATTGTGGCAAGAGATGCCGAAGCTGAAAATGCAAAAATCACACAGAATATTGTGAAATATATTGAAGAAAAGGGTGGAGTCTGCGGTCATGGAGTGAATCCAAATGATGATTCAGAGGGAGAGCGCCTGCAGGTTCCAGAAGGAACAGAATGCATCCTCACCATAGGCGGAGATGGTACATTGATTCGAGCTGCCCAGAACACCTTTGGACAGAGGGTTCCTCTTATTGGAATCAACTGCGGTCACCTGGGTTATCTATGTGATTTGAATTCGGAAAATGTATATGATGCCGTGGATAGACTTATGGCAGATGAGTATGAAGTGGAAGATAGAATGATGCTGTCTGGTCATATTATTGATGCCAATGGTCATAAACAGCATGGCATTGAAGCATTAAATGATATTGTACTTGCCAGCTGTCATGGCCTTCAGGTTATGCATGTGAAGGTATATGTAAACGGCGCATATCTGTATGATTACAACTGTGATGGAATAATATTTTCCACACCGACAGGATCAACAGCTTACAATTTGTCGGCAAATGGTCCTATTGTAAATCCTAATACTAGCGTTATATTGCTGACTCCTATTAATCCACATACTTTAAATGCAAGAAGTATTGTGTTGGATCCAGGAGATGAGCTGGTTGTGGAAGTGAAGTCCAGAAGACCAGGAGAGAAGGAGTTTGCTGAAATAAGCTTCGATGGCAATCATCGTAGAACATTGGCTGAGGGAGAGAAGTTATTGGTTCATAGAGCAAAGGAGAAGACCAAGATGATTCGGTTAACCAATGCCAGCTTCCTAGAGCGTATAAGAACCAAGTTACAGGCAAATTAGAATAAAGGATAAGGGTATGAAATCAGAAAGACAGGCGAAGATATTAGATCTGATTGTAAAGAAGGAAATTGGAACACAGGAAGAATTGACAGTGGAGTTGGAGAGGGCTGGCTTCGTTGCAACCCAGGCTACTATTTCTCGTGATATTAGAGAAATGAAATTGACCAAGGTAGCTATGAGTGATGGGAAACTTCGTTATGTGGCATATAGAAAGACAGAAGAAGATCTCATGGAGAAATATACCAGAATATTCAAGGACGGATTTATCTCCATGGACAATGCCCAAAACACTCTAGTTATTAGAACTGTCTCAGGTATGGCTATGGCAGTAGCCGCAGCTTTGGATCATATGGAGTTGCCTGAGGTAGTAGGCAGTATTGCCGGTGATGATACGATTATGTGCGCTATACGTAGCGTAGATGATACAATAGCAGTCATGGAAAGATTAAGAAAGGTTGTTGATGAAACATCCGTATTATAAAGAGGGAAAGGAAGAATATGCTGGAGAATTTACACGTCAAAAATCTCGCCCTCATTGAGGAGGAGGACATTACCTTTCTCGATGGACTGCATATCTTATCCGGTGAAACCGGAGCGGGAAAGTCCATCATTTTAGGTGCTCTGGGGTTAGCACTGGGAGGAAAAGCCCCGAAGGAAATGCTCAGGGACAATGAGCAGGAAGCTTTGGTTGAAGCTGTATTTCGCGTGACAAGTGACAGACAGCGACAGGAATTAATGGAGGCAGATGTTTCAGTCTATGATGATCAGGTGATTCTAAGTAGACGAATATCTGAGACAAGAAGTGTGGCCAAGATAAATGGTGAGACAGTACCTGCCAATAAGTTGAAGCAGGTGGGCTCAATATTTATTGATATCTATGGTCAGCAGGAGCATCAGTCATTAATTCATAAGAAGAAACATCTGGAATTAATAGATGACTATGCCAAAGCGGAAATAGGACAACTGAAGAGTGAATTGAAATCTGCATACAAGGAGTATGTGGAGAAGAAACAGGAGCTTGACTCAGCCAACATGGATGAGTCCTCAAGACTGAGAGAGATATCATTTCTTGAACATGAGATAGAGGAGATATCGGGTGCAAGTCTCAAGGTCGGAGAGGATGAAGAACTGGAAGCTAAGTACAAGAAGATGAGCAACAGCAAGCGAATTATGGAAGCTCTGGGAATAGCCAGAAATAATACTGCTGACACAGGCGGTGCTTCTGATATGATTGGAAGAGCTGTGAGAGAACTTATGATGGCAGCCAATTATGATTCTGATATTGAATCCCTAGCTGGCATGTTATCTGAGGTGGAGAACCTACTGGGAGATTTCAATCGTGAATTGGCAGACTATATGTCGGACGCGGAATTTGACGAGGAGGTCTTCGCTGATATTGAGAGCAGACTTAATTCAATCAATCGTCTGAAGGACAAATACGGGAGTACTATAGAGCTGATTTTGGAGACTTTGGATGAGAAGGTTACCAGAGTGGATAAGCTTCGAAGCTTTGAAGATTATTATAATAATCTGAAAAAAGAATGTCAGATGGCTCAGGACAGACTGGAAGAATTATCTCTGCAGCTTAGTATAATCCGAAAGGAATATGCCAAGAAGTTCTCGAAATTATTGCAACAGGCATTGCAGGATTTAAACTTCTTAGATGTACAGTTTGATACGAAGTTTGAGAGATTAAGTGACTATACCATGGATGGAATTGATGATGTGGAATTTATGATTTCCACCAATCCAGGAGAAGCATTAAAGCCATTAAAGGATATAGCTTCAGGTGGTGAGATGTCCAGAGTTATGCTTGGAATCCGAACTGTTATGGCGGAAAATGATAATATTGATACTCTGATATTTGATGAGATTGATGCCGGTATCAGTGGAAGAACAGCTCAGGCTGTCTCTGAGAAACTGAAAATGGTATCCAAAGGTCATCAGGTTATATGTATCACTCATTTGCCACAGATTGCTGCAATGGCAAATCAACATTATCTCATTGAGAAATCAGTATCGGATGGTTCAACTATTTCCTCTATACAGGCACTTGATTATCACGATAGCGTGAAGGAATTGGCCAGAATGCTTGGAGGAGCAGAGATAACTCAGACAGTACTTGATAATGCCAAAGAAATGAAGGATTTGGCTATGACTATGTAAAATAATATAAGCTGATACCTCTATTGATTTGAGGTATCAGCTTTTTTGTTTAAGCACAGCTTAGCTTATGAGTCTCTCTTGAATAGAAATAAGGATGGTCTGATAGAATTTCATCCACACTGACCTCCGTCTCATTCACATTGTGAATCATCTGAGTGACATATTCCATATCATCCACGGCGGAAGCAGGCAGGTATAATATCTCATGGATACTGCTTGGTATAATAATCAGATCCTGATCTAATTCATCAGCACATTTCTGAAGTTGATTCTGATATAACAAGGCAGTGGCGCCATGACATTTTATACTGTTGCTAAGTACATAGAGCTTCAGAGGCAACAGAGAATCATAGTCCAAATCCCAATCACCATTTGATAGAAATTTTTTCAGGACTTCTGCAATGGGCTTCACAACAGCTGGAAACATTTTGTGGGTGTTGCGCTTGGCCTGGGCGTAGATGTCCTTTACTGTCACATTCCACATTTCCAGATGCTCATTATTGATCTGAATGGAAGCGGTGGCACCCTGGAAGTAATCATTTATCAAATTATTTTCCGGAATAGAATAGTAGAAAATGATAGCCAAATCCAGATAAGGTACAAAAGGAATTCCTTCCAACAGCTCCTGATTCTGATTGAGATTAATGAGACGGTATACAATATGATCTTTCACCTGGTTATAATCTGTGAAAGACTCAATATCGAAATTCTCATCCATCTTGTTTTGCTCATAGCAATTGACAATCTGCTGGACAATCTCATGGAAGTCATAGGTATTCTGTTGATACATATCATAATAGTAATTCAGATAAATAGTTGGGGAAATGTTGAGACCGGATTGGGACATAATAAGCCCGTCCAATCGTAGATTGTTGTTCTTCAATATTTCTTTGGTAGAAATATCGAATTCAGATCCCATTAGATTTTGTAATTCAGCAAGAACCTCTTGCTTAAATGTGTCATATGTCATAAAAACCTCCGTTTCCTGACATAGGCCACTTGGAGAGAGCTCCTGATCAGACTCGAACTGACGACCTACTGATTACGAATCAGTTGCGCTACCAACTACGCCACAGAAGCGAACATATAGATTATATATAATTCAACTTTTTTTGACAATGGATTTAAAAGAGATTTTTTATGGAAATATGTACCATAAAAAAACCTGAAATCTTGTTTAATTATTTGAATATTGCTATAATGATGAAAGTTGAAAATCAATATAAGTAAATGATATTTCAAGGAGATTTAATATGGAAAAAGTTCTTAAGAAAATTACTAATGTAAAAAACGAGCCATTGATTCAATTAGTTATATTTGTTGTAGCAATGGTTGTCATGATTATAATCAGCAACCTGGCTGTTGGAATCCCAATTGTTCCAGTATGTGCAATTGCAATTCTTGAGGCCGTATTAGCAGCCCTTTTAAATAGAATACCATTGTGGATTCATGGATTGGTAATTATTGCTCAGATAGTTGCCGGAATCATCTGTGGTAAGCTGGTATTTATGGCATTGATGGCAGTTGTATATGCCCTTGCAGTTGTATTACTTTTCTTCTGGAGCAAAAGATAGGAGATAGATTTGAAACAGAATTATCAATTGATGTTGGAAGAGACAATTCAGGAAATAACTGAGGCTAATAAGGTGCCGAAATTATTACTTCATAGTTGTTGCGCACCTTGTAGCAGTTATTGCCTGGAATATTTATCAGATTATTTTGAAATAACAGTTTTCTATTATAATCCTAATATTTATCCTGATGAGGAATATTTCCACAGAGCCAGAGAACAACAGGCATTTATTGAGCGTTTCCCGGCAAAGCATCCAATCTCGTTTGTAGAGGGGGACTTTGACAAGGAGCGCTTTTTTCAAAGTGTGAAGGGTCTGGAAAATGAACCTGAAAGAGGGGCGAGATGTAATGTATGCTTCGAGCTGCGCTTAGGGGAAGCGGCTTCGATGGCACGTCAGATGAATATGGATTATTTCACCACGACTCTGTCCATAAGTCCTATGAAGGATGCTGAGTTGTTAAATGATATTGGCAGCAAGATGGAAGAGAAATACGGAGTGAAATATCTGCATTCAGATTTTAAAAAGAAAAATGGATACAAGCGTAGCTGTGAATTATCGCAGGAGTACGGTATGTATAGACAAGACTATTGTGGTTGCGTGTTCTCATATAATGAGAGTAAAGCGCGTAGAATGGAGCAGAAAGGACAATAAGTTATGGCACAATTATGGGGTGGTAGATTCACCAAGGCAACTGACAAATTAGTTTATGAGTTTAATGCATCTATAGGCTTTGACCAGCGTTTCTTCAAGGAAGATTTGCAGGGCAGCCGCGCTCATGTACGTATGCTGGCCAAGCAGGGTATTCTCACAGAGGCTGAAAGAGATGAGATCCTGGCTGGATTAGATGGGATTGAAGCCGATGTGGAAGCAGGTAAGCTTGAGATAACATCAGAGTATGAGGATATTCATAGTTTTGTAGAAGCCAATCTGATAGACAGAATTGGTGATGCTGGCAAGAAGCTTCATACTGGTAGAAGTAGAAATGATCAGGTGGCTTTGGATATGCGTCTGTATACCAGAAGTCAGGTTTTATATACAGAGAGTCAGATTAATCATTTGCTCCATACTATTTTACATATTATGGAGGAAAATACTGAGACTATTATGCCGGGATTTACACATCTTCAGAAGGCACAGCCAATTACGTTGGCTCATCACTTGGGAGCTTATTTTGAAATGTTTAGAAGAGATGAGCTTCGTCTGCAGGATATTTATAATAGAATGAATTATTGCCCACTTGGCTCAGGTGCTTTGGCAGGAACTACATATCCGCTGGATAGAGATTATACTTCTGAACTTCTGGATTTCTATGGCCCTACAGAAAATAGTATGGATGGTGTGTCTGATAGAGACTATCTCATTGAATATCTGTCAGCACTTTCTACAATAATGATGCACCTCAGTAGATTTTCTGAGGAGGTTATAATCTGGAATTCCAATGAATACAGATTTGTGGAGATTGATGATGCTTACAGTACTGGAAGCAGTATTATGCCTCAGAAGAAGAATCCTGATATTGCGGAGCTTGTCCGTGGTAAGACTGGAAGAGTGTATGGTGCTTTGATGTCCTTGCTTACTACTATGAAGGGAATTCCACTTGCATATAACAAGGATATGCAGGAGGACAAGGAGATGGCCTTCGATGCCATGGATACAACAAATGGATGTATTCAGCTTTTTGATGGAATGCTTGAGACTATGGAGTTCAATAAGGACAATATGGAAGCTAGTGCCAAGAACGGATTTACCAATGCTACAGATGCAGCAGATTATCTGGTAAATCATGGAGTGCCTTTCAGAGACGCACACAGTATTATCGGTCAGGTGGTACTTTATTGCATAGATAGAGGAATTGCCATTGATGATATGACCCTTGAGGAGCTGCAGGCTATCAGTCCAGTCTTTGAGGAGGATATTTATGAGGCTATTTCCATGGATACATGTGTAAATAAGCGACTTACAGTTGGAGCTCCTGGCAAGGAAGCTATGGAGCAGGCTATAGAGAATTATAAAGAGTATTTGGCTGAATAACTTATTGGCTATAAATTAGTTTTATAATGTGTAATAAATAATTATGCATAAAAGATTTATAAAAAAACACAATGCTTTGTGTAAAATGTAGGAATTGCCCATTTCCCCTTGTAATTTACAGGAAATTCATTTAATATATTTCCCTAGATGGACAGTTGTTTGTGACGGACGGACAACATCCGGTTTGAAGTATATTATAGGGGATGTAGGAGAGGCTACATCGCAGGAAAGACGAGGAAGTAATCATGAGTGAGAAATTAAGAGTAGGTATTCTTGGAGGAACAGGAATGGTAGGTCAGAGATTTATATCTCTGTTGGAGAACCATCCTTGGTTTGAAGTTACAACAATTGCAGCAAGTCCAAGAAGTGCTGGTAAAACATATGAGGAGGCAATTGGAGATAGATGGAAGATGGATACTCCAATGCCAGAAGCTGTGAAGAAGATCGTAGTTAAGAACGTAAATGAAGTTGAAGCTGTTGCTTCAGAAGTTGACTTTGTATTCTCAGCTGTTGATATGACCAAGGATGAAATCAAGGCTATCGAGGAAGCATATGCCAAGACAGAGACACCTGTTGTATCTAATAACAGTGCTCACAGATGGACACCTGATGTACCAATGGTAGTTCCAGAAATCAACCCAGAACATATGAAGGTTATTGAGTTCCAGAAGAAGAGACTTGGAACAACAAGAGGATTCGTAGCAGTTAAGCCTAACTGTTCTATTCAGTCATATGCTCCAGTTCTTACTGCATGGAAGGAATTTGAGCCATATGAGGTTGTAGCAACAACATACCAGGCTATTTCTGGTGCTGGTAAGACATTTAAGGATTGGCCAGAGATGGTTGAAAATATTATTCCATTTATCGGTGGTGAGGAAGAGAAGTCTGAGAAGGAGCCACTTAGAATCTGGGGACATATTGATGAGGAGAAGGGCGAAATTGTACCAGCTACTTCACCAGTAATTACATGTCAGTGTATCCGTGTTCCAGTATTAAATGGACATACAGCAGCAGTATTTGTTAAGTTCAAGAAGAACCCAACCAAAGAGCAGCTTATTGCAGCTTTGGAGAATTACTCTGGTGTACCACAGGAGCTTAATCTTCCAAGTGCTCCAAAGCAGTTCATCCGTTACATGGAGGAGGACAACAGACCACAGGTACAGCTTGATGTAAACTACGAGAATGGTATGGGTATCAATGTAGGTCGTATCCGTGAGGATAGCGTATATGATTGGAAGTTCGTAGGACTTTCTCATAATACAGTAAGAGGTGCTGCAGGTGGTGCTGTACTTTGTGCAGAACTTCTCAAGGCTCAGGGATATATCACTAAGAAGTAATTGGTTGATGTAGAGTATATGTCATTTAATTGGATGAAGTATAGCTTGTACTGATTTGTTGATTTGATGATATATATTGATATAAAGCTATTAATTGAATGAAGTATATTTTATATATAAGAGGGTGGATATTTGCTTGATTATAGGCAGGTATCCACCTTCTTTTTGTGGGCAAATAATATAATTTATATTTAATTTTATGGCCGTTTTTCTGTTGTTATTTTCTCTGGGATTTACTATAATATTTTCTATGCGCGAGATGATTCCCATTCCTGTTTTTTGAAGTAGTAATCTGGATATGAAAATGCGGATGGAATTGGTATCAATAAGATTTTTATCTGTATGAAGTAGTGATTTGGACAAGAAAGTATGGACGAAATTTAGTATTATTGAGATTTCAGCCGTATGCAGGGAAAATCGGGCCGTGTAAGTACGGCAGAAATTGGCATTAATGTAAAAAATAGCCGTATGTAGCAATAGCTAAGCCGTGGAAATACGGACGAATTTGGAAAGGTAGAGACAATGGTAATTAGAAGTCAAGAATTAAAGAAGCTTGAAGCAATTTATAATAAATCTGGCAACAATCTGGTGCTCATGTATGGAGCAAGAGGATGCCAGAAGGAACAACTGTTACAATTATTTATTAGAGAGAAGAAATTCTTCTATTTCAGATGTCCTAATTCTTCGGTTGAAGAGATTAATAGAGAACTTAAACGTCAATTGGAACAGGAGTATGAAATCACTTTATCTACAGGTGATTATGACGAGTGTTTCAACAGAGTGAAGAGTGGAGATTCATCAAAGCTTGTTTTAATAATTGATGAGTTCCAGAACATTGCCAAAAAGGATAAGTCATTTTACGAGAGCATATTGAAGCTGAAGGCTCATAGATTATATCCAGGACCGGTTATGATTATATTATGTAATTCGGGATTGTCATGGACAGATCGTGAGATGGATGAAGTATTAGGCGATGACATCACAGCCATAGATTACAAAATCAGACTTGAGGATGTGAATTTCATTGATGTAGTTCGAGCATTTCCTAATTATAGTGTGGCTCAGTGTATTCAAACCTACGGAATTATTGGCGGAGTACCAGAGTACTTAAACAGATGGAATGGTAAGAAGTCAATTAAGGAAAATATTTGTAACAACATTTTAAATCCTAATGGATATCTATTTAATGAGGCAGAGTCATATATTTCTTCTGAACTGAGAGAACTATCAGTGTATGAGACAATTCTGTCATCATTAGCTCGTGGTAATGAGAAGTTGAATGATCTGTTCATTGATACAGGTTATTCCAGAGCCAAGATTAGTGTGTATATGAAGAATCTGGCAGCCTTTGATGTGGCTGATAAGATAGTGTCCTTTGAGACAGGTGGCTGGAGCAATGCCAAGAAGGGAATCTATAGAATTAAGCATAATCTGGTAAACTTCTGGTTTACATTTGTATATCCGAATCAGTCGAAATTATTTACCATGACACCGGAAGAATTCTATGACAAATATGTTGCCAAGAATCTCCAGGAATATTTACAGAGATATTTTGTAAATGTATGTCAGGAATATCTGGAGCTGCTTTCAGGCATTAATAAGTTGCCTATTAAGATTGAGAAGACTGGAATATGGCTTGGTAAGCAGGGAACTATTGATATTGTAGGTCAGGATAATGTTCGTGAAAATGTTGTTGGAATTTGTAACTGGAAGGATTCCAAGATGCGTTTTGAAGCCTATGAGAAATTGCAGGAGTCTATGAAGCAGGCCAGAATTACTGCAAAAAATATTTACATGTTCTCGGCTACAGAGTTTGATGACAAGTTGAAGGCTCTGGCAGAGGAAGATGATAGCCTGATATTAATTGATATGAAGGAACTGTAATAAATGGG
>JAEEGF011957812.1_pt1 | contig 25413 bp, 15 predicted proteins | sample 9134171 | NCBI WGS metagenome assembly JAEEGF01 (sample SAMN16246542, study PRJNA631951) | gut metagenome | biome: gut microbiome; feature: rumen; material: AP-attached | host: Bos | place: Iran: Karaj | collected 2018-10 | reverse complement strand
AGTGGTGTTGGAGAAGAAGCGGATGGAAGATTCAGAACGGTAAGATGCTGATAAACTCTGAATAGTAACAATAATTTAAAAAAATTTAAAAATTCTTGTTGACAATAATATCCACAAGTTATATACTAGCCTAGTCGGTCGACGAGAGAAGCCGACAGAACTGAATATGGCGAGATAGCTCAGTTGGCTAGAGCACGCGGTTCATACCCGCGGTGTCGAGGGTTCGAATCCCCCTCTCGCTACTAAATGGTAAATACGGGAAATGGCTTAAATAAGCCGCTTCCCGTATTTTTTGTTGTTTTTATTTTTTCTTAGAATTGAATACATTTGAATACAGCGACTCTGCGGCATCCATTTTCTGTGAATTGCTGGCGATTGAATAGTCATAGTAATATGCATTCACCTGCGCGCTATGGCCGAGCATCTCTCCAACTGTTTCATTTTTGAGTATCGTATTCAGGTGTGATGATACTGTTCGCCTGATCTCGTGAATTGAAGTTTTATCTATGCCAGCTTCTTTGGCTCTGCGGCATACGGCACAGCCAACGTCATGTCCGGTATATCTGTGTCCGTCCTCACGAGTGAAGATGTACCCTTCTGAACTGAAGTGATTAAGAGCTTTGATCCTGACCAAGAGTTCTGAAATCTGAGACGTAAGAGGGAATGTACGTGTCTTGCCATTCTTTGTTCTTCCGATCACAATTTCCGAAGGTTTGTCTGAATAATCCAACCTGTGCTCTGATCTTAAGATGTGGATTACAAGATGATCCTCGTCAATGTCATCCCATTTAAGGCAGACTATTTCTCCTACTCGCATACCTGTCAGAAGAGCAAGTTCTATAGCATAATCCGGCATATAGTGAGGATACTGGGCTTCATGTTCTCTTATGGCAAATGATAAATCGATTATTTCGTTTTCTGAAATTACACGCTCATGGTCACTTTTTGGCGGAGTAAATTTACAGACTGATAAAAGAAGCTTGCGGTTCATACGTTTAGCAGGGTCTTTCTTGAGGTAATCAGACTCATAAGCATATGCAAATGCACCTTTTATATATCCAATGAAGTTTCCTGCAGCTTTTTCCGATAAATCATTATTTTTGATGATATCAGACATGTGGCTTGTGAGCTTAGGAGTTGTTACTTCGCTGATAAGCATCTCTGCTAAATCTGTATTAGCCACATATTTGTCGATCTCCCTCTCGTAACGGCGAATAGTTGTTGGTGACAGGGCTTGCTTTTGATTAGGTACGCCTATAAATGTTCGTTTGAATTCGATCCATTCCATCAAGAGTGATTTAACTGTCATTTGTGATTTTTTGTCGTCTATTTGGTAGAATTCAAGTAAGTATTTATAAAGTTGTGTTTCTGTTTTCTTGCGTATCAGCCTTCTTCCATGGGGGCTTTTTATATCAGGTACATAAGTGCTCCACCTACCAGATTTATCTCGAGGTGGCATGATCTTATATTTGTGTACTTGTTTAAGTATTTTGTTCATGATTATCTCCTTGTCGGAGTTCATGATGTCATCAATTTGTATTATTCCAATTCTAAAGTAATATTCAATCTCCGCTAATTCTGGCATTATGGAATCCTTATCAGCCATAATAATCCTTCCTATAAAAAACAGGATCCAAAACAAAACCACCCTGATATACACACGCACAGCTACAGAAGGTTTATTGTCAGCATGCGTCACTAACACGCGATACTACACTTTGGTTCTGCAACTGTGCTGGTTCGGGTGGTTAGCAGGCTATGTAATTAGTCTGTCGGTTTCTGTGCAAAATAGATACTGATTCAGATATCTATTAGCGGTTTCCCACATGCGTATAAATATACGACGTCCTAATGTGGCACATCCAGCACTAAGCCATATCAACAATTGCGAAGATCTATTACTGTTTTTTTACAGCAGATCCATCCGCCCTGTGCGAATCAAGCGGAAGGGGAACCGTCGTCGTCCCTAGACGTATTTATATACCTCCTAGTGTTTTTTTATATCTCAACATTAATTGTACGCATAGAGAACATACTAAATCAACGATATTTACAGCAATTGTGAAATTTCGTGAAGGATAACCAAAGCGCTATATATTATATTAATATGGCAGCTGTTGGTAAAAATTACCAAATTTTACAGACAATGCTAAAGCATGAATTTTGGATTTACAAACGCTTAAATACTTTTACATCTCTTATATAGATTTCAATATGCCGCAAATATGCAAGGAGTAATCTTTCAAGCAGTAGGAAAATGTTAATTTCTGCTAGTTGTTTGTTTTCATCATCAGCACAGTAGAACAGCTGATTAATAGCTGCTATCTCATCTATGGCATATGAGTATTCATCCTCAGAAAAGGTATTGAATTTTCCCGCTTTAGCTTTATCTGCAAATTCAACAGCAGGATTTTTTATTAGTAGTTCCTGAGATAAATCATACAGCTGCTTCACATTTTCTTCCTTGGTAGGAGCGATATGAACATCTGTTATTCGGTTATTATCGTATTTTAAAGCAAGTTCCATTATATTCTGTCTCCTTAGTTCATCTGTATCTTTTTTATAGAAGGATTTTCAAAAAATTGCTGGTTCACAAATTCATTGATTTCATTATTCATGCTTCTGACACCTGTTTTATTGAGAAAGGCATCTTGAGATATCTTTTTGACTTTTTCGTTGGATATGGAAATGGATATACTAAATTCGCGCTCTATCCGTTTAATGGGCGAATATCTCTCATCTTTCATTATCTTGAAATAGTCATCCTCACTAAAGTTATCCAGGATGATAGTCTGCTCAATTCGACCTTTCAGCTCAGGCGGAATCATGGCTAGTACTTCATCTCTATTTAAGGATGTTGATTTTTTCTCGCTATTTTCTGTAGAAAAGCCTATAGGTGAAGATGCATGTTTTTTATCAAGGCAAGAGAAGGAACCAAGCAAAATAAAGGCAATTCTTGAAGTATCAATTATCTTAGGCTTTTCTTCAGTACCGATGTTAACATTGCCTCCTTCAAGGAGCTTTAAAAGTTCAGCAACCAAACCGGTTCCATTCCATCCGGACTGCGATCTGTCAATGAGCTTATCGACTTCATCTATAACACATATGGGCATAGGGGCATCCTTAGTCATGTCTAACATTTGGAGCCCTGAATAAAGCTTACTGTTTCCCCTATAGCCTTGAGGAGTGATGCTGCTACCATCGCATATGTAGATATTGTCGTATATCTCGTTTAAAGCTCGGATCATTTCTGTCTTACCACTTCCTGATTGCCCTGCAACTAGGAGAGCACCGTTAGGTCGGTGATTCTTAACGCATTTCCATACAAAAACAGAAAGCATCTTTTTATAGTAGTCATGCCCGTAGACGTACGTATCAAGGTATTCATATATGGTTTGAGGAGTTTTGAGGACTTCAGAATCACCATGATTGTCATAGTACATAGCAAATTCATCCTTGTAAAAAGCAGGTTTATAGTAAGCCTTATCTGTAATTGATGGTGTTGCATAACTTATAGGTCTAAGTTTTCCGTTATACATTCTGTTATTATCCTTTCTGAGCCCAGCGCTGTGCGCCGGGCTCGGTCAATCATTTTGGGATTAAGCTATATTAAGTTCATGATCCTCTGCTGAATAGCAATATACATTGTCCGAGAGGAAGTCTTCAGGGCGAAGCACAGTTGAATTGACTTCGTGTACCATTGATCTGAAATCATTTATTTCAGCATGTGATTTCATAAGATATGATGGCAGGACAATCAGCTCATGCCTGCTTGAAGGCAGAATTATTAAATCAGATGAAGTCATACTTGAAAGCTGGTCTAATATTCCGGTATCTGTCATGTATATAGCTCCGTTGGTATCACTTTTACAGGAAAGAATGAACATATTTCGAGACAGATCATCTATGTACGATATATCTTTTTCATTATTTTCATCCTTGAACAAATCATACATAGAGGTTATCTGAGGATGTTTATTTACATGAAGGTTATTGAAGGCTGTCTGATCCAACTCCTCGATTGATATATTCCAGAGATCAAGCAACTTTCTACTGATAAGAATGGTACCTGATCCATCATTCTTGATGGGTAGTGCGACATAATAATATACTGATAAGTCTAAGTATTCACGATGAATATATTGGTCACTGATTTTGCTGTTGATAGCCGTGTTATACAGACAGGGAAAGATTTTATTCTTTACCTGCTCAAAGTTGAAGATTACTTTGTAATCGTCATCTGGCAGGAAAGATTCTTCATATATATCTGCGATATCATTTGCAATATCATCAATATCAGCATCGTGACACTGATAAGAATGGAAGAACTGATTCAAATTGATCACAGGTTGAAGCATATCTTTTCCGGTGAAAGTTAAGGCATCATATTCAATACCATTTGCCTTAGTAAGGTGTTCAACATTAACATCTACATCGAGATGTCTTGCAGCGAGAATGTTTGATACTTTTGTTTTGATTGTTTCGTTAAATGTAATTACGTTCATTTTTATCCTCCTTTTGGATAAAGACTATTATTAGTTTCATTATTCCCGCCGGCCCATTTTCAAAATGGGCAAACCAAGATAGCACGCTTTCGCGTTGCGAAAAAAAGGAAAATATCACGTGCAGAATGCACATCGAATAGAGCAAATGTCACGGTCAGCCTCGGCTGTGCCGAGCACGCAAAAATGCTGTGCATTTTTATGGCGTGTCGCTGACTCTTATGCTCTTTGTAGGTTTGGACCGCATTGTGTGCGGTCAGATTGTTTTTTTATTTGAGCCCAGATTCCACCTTGGTTTAGCGACTTAGAGTCCGACTCAATTTTGACTCTGAGTCGAGTTGAAGACTCTAAGTCCTGGTGGAAGATGGGCAGTATTACTGCGTTTCGGGAGTTGTTGACTCTAAGTCTTGAACAACCATCGTGTCACGCACTCTAAGTCATGGGAATATCACAATGGAGATACATTATAAACGATATATAGTTATAACGCAGTACGGCGTGTAGCTTACTGATAGATAGATTTAACACGCCTGTGATAAAAAAGGAGACAATTGACATCACAACCGTGATGTAATAGAGAAGATATAAGAATATGCCTTTGGCATATCGATGGATATTTTTTGTGAACAATAATAATTGCAACATAGCAGTTAAAAAGGCAACAAAAAAGCTCCTCGTCTTTCTGCATATTTACAGAAGATAGGAACTTTTTTGTCGTTAAGATAGAAGAGGCTGGGTGGCAATCCAGCATCTCATTTTAAGACCACAAGGGCGCGACGGCTGCCTGTTCCGTCCTCAGCTTCTATCTCTTGGTAATTTTATTATAACCTATTCATTCTCTGAGTCAATATTGTTTTTGGGATATTCCCATGCTGTACCATCAGCTAAATATTTATCTAACTGCGCTGACATAAGCGGATACATTGTACGATAAGAATACGTTCCTTTGTTAGTGATCCTGACAACAACACTTATATCCTGTGTCAACCTCTTGATAAACGAAATGCTGCTGTTGTCTTTCTTTATACTTATTACATCAGGATTTTTGATGAAGTCAGGAATCGATCTGAAACAGTCCTCATACATTATATCGGACATAAAATCATCTTTATGATTTTCAGTATGTGTAATACGATTATCCCAAAATGATATTTCTGACGTAGTATCTATATGAAGACCAGGCTTTTTAGTTGTAATGAATTCTGCAATCTCTTTTGGGATTGTTCCAATTGATATGCACTTTTCTTTAAGTATTTGCTCGACTGATAATTCTGTACATCTTTTCATTTATGTTACATTCCTTAATTTGATGTCGCATTCTATTATATGGGTGACTGCACCATTGGTACAAGAATAATATTTTATTGTGGTAAACATATTTATCTAAAGTTTCTTCATTGTGCACCAAGTAGCCCGGATAACAAATGAAAATATAAAAAGTTTTTTGCCACATGAGGGTCTCCAAAGGGGATATTTATTATAAGTAGCCCCTTTAGTGTCCCTATGTGGGTTAATTCTTAAAAAGTAACCCATATGGATATACCTGAATGGGCTACTTATTTCTGGTATGACATATATCAAAAATGTCATACCATGTCATAATCGGCTCCACAAGCGGAATGTATGATTAGCCAAGAGCGATATAGCAGAGTAATACTGGATTATGACATATTATGACATGTCATAATCGAATGTGAGTTCTGAAAAATGGCAATGAAAAATGATAAAGCTGTCCTACAGAAAAAAACGGAATCTCTTTTATAATTTGTTTTCATGCATCGCATTAAGTTAAGACGTGTATTTATTAATCCTTGTCGCTGTGATATAATAATGCATCATGAGGGTCTCCAAAGGGGCTATTTATTATAAGTAGCCCCTTTAGTGCCCCTATATGGGTTAATTATTAAAAGTAACCCCTTTGGATATACTTACATGGGCTAATTATTCCATTATGACATGCTATGACAATGTCATAATATGTCATAATGACATTGATCATGAAAAAGTAACCCAAAAGAAGCACCAGAATGGGTTACTTTTTATATAGATAAAAATAATAAGATAAATATAATTTTGATAAGCACCGCTTGTCAGAATGTAAGGAGAAACAAGTTATGAAAAAGGCAAACAACAAATCATTGCTTTCCTGCCTCTTCTCTGTTCTGATGCTCACGCTCACACTCAGCATCATGAATCCCGTAACAGTCGAAGCTGCAGTAAAGCTCAACAAGACAGAAGCAACAGTTAAAGTAGGAAAGACCACAAAGCTCAAAATCAAAGGTGCTAAAGGTGCTAAAGTCAAATGGTCTTCTTCCAAAAAGAAGATCGCCACTGTTTCAAACAAGGGTGTCGTAACTGGCAAGAAGCCTGGTAAGACAACCATCAAGGCTAAAGTTAGTGGCAAGACCTACAAATGCCAGCTTTCAGTTCTCTGCAAGAGGCATAAATATGTAGAAACAACCATTCCTGCAACACCAGAACACGGTGCATACAAGTGCAAGAAATGCAGAGTCTGCGGATATGAAACAGATAAAGAAGATATTCCACCTCAAATCACAGAAGCTGAAGCTCAGGCAAAACTTATGGCACTGAAATCCCAATATCCTGACGGGACGCCCTGGGGTATGGATAAAACATATCTGTGGTACAATACTGAACCGACTCAGGCTTGTGGCGCATTTGCTGCGCTTCTTCAGGACACAGTATTTGGTGTAACAGCGCCTATCCACAAGCACAACAATCTATATGACATCAAGATCGGGGATGTTGTGGGTTATACAGGACCTGCTGGACCTCACGGCGGAATAGTTATTGCGCGAAATGGAGATATAATTACAACGGCGGAAAGAAGCTCTGGCGATATTATTAAATGGGGCATACAATATAAGATAACATCAGCGACAACATTAGCCTGGATGTATCAAATAAATGATACTGAATTCGCACCCATTGCTGAGTCTTATCCTTTAAAATGGATTGCGACCAGATATGAATAGCAAACTTATCCCCCCACTCTGCGGATAAAATCCGTGGCGTGGGAATTTTTTTATACTAATTATCTACATACTTCCAATGAAAATTACATGCAAATCGCGTTCTCATAAATAATTTCTGTTTCAACACACACTGTCTTTTAATTGTTGAAATACGCATGAATAGTGGATTATGACATAAAGTAAAAATGTCATACCATGTCATAATCGGCTCCACAAGCGGAATGCATGAGTGATCAAGAATGGGATAGCAGAGTATTACTGAGTTATGACATGTCATAATCGAATGTGGGTTCTGAAAATGGCAATGAAAAATGATAAAGCTGTCCTACAGAAAAACCAGAAGCTCTCCAATAATTTGGTTTTCATGCATCACATTAAATTAAGACGTGCATTTATTAATCCTTGCCGCTGTGATATAATAATGCAACATGAGGGTCTCCAAAGGGGCTATTTATTATAAGTAGCCCCTTTAGTGTCCCTATATGGGTTAATTCTTAAAAAGTAACCCCTTTGGATATACCTGTATGGGCTACTTATTCCATTATGACACATTATGACATTGTCATAGCATGTCATAATGACATTGATCATGAAAAAGTAACCCAAAAGAAGCACCGAAATGGGTTACTTTTTATATAGATAAAAATAATAAGATAAATATAGTTTTGATAAGCAAAGTTTGCTTGTCAGAATGTAAGGAGAAATGCACTATGAAAAAGGCAAACAACAAATCACTAATTTCCTGCCTCTTTTCTGTCTTGATGCTCGCACTCACACTCAGCGTCATAAATCCCATGACAGCACAGGCGGCAGTAAAGCTCAACAAGACAGAAGCATCAGTCAAGGTGGGAAAGACCACAAAGCTCAAGATCAGAGGCGCTAAAAGTGCTAAAGTCAAATGGTCTTCTTCCAAAAAGAAAATTGCCACTGTTTCAAACAAAGGTGTCGTAACTGGCAAGAAGCCTGGCAAGACAACCATCAAGGCTAAAGTCAGTGGCAAGACCTACAAATGCCAGCTTGCAGTTCTCTGCAAACGGCACAAATATGTTGAAACAACTGTTCCTGCAACAGCAGAACACGGTGCATACAAATGCAAGAAATGCAAAGTCTGCGGACATGAAACAGATAAAGAAAATATCATCACAGAAGCAGAAGCGCAAGCAAAGCTCTTGGCTCTAAAAGCACAATATCCAGATGACTCACTGTGGGGTGAAGAAAAAACATATCTTTGGGGCGGACAAATTCACACTTACGCATGTGGAGCGTTTGCAGCCACATTGCAGGACGCTGTTTTTGGCACAGATGCGCCTATGCACAACCATAATAACCTCTACGATACAAAAATAGGCGATATCATATCATATGTGACACCGTCTGGCGTCGGACATAAAGTTATTGTTATAGCAAAAAACAATAATACACTCATAATAGCCCAAGGGAATGTGAATGGTCGCGTTTATTGGGATCACCCAGAAAAATACGGACGGTTCAAAATCTTATCTACGACATCATTTGAATATGATTTCAGCAGCTTAGATACAGATATGCCGGACATATTATTAAATCCGATGTCGACAAAGAGTATCACGACCCGTTACCCACAGTAAATCCTGTGTCAACATCACCCACATCTTCGGACAAATTCCGTCGGTGTGGGCGTTTTTTTTTAACAATAAGGCACATCTTAACGATGCGCCTTTTATTTTTATGCAATCTTATCAATCAGTATAATCATTTATTATTATCTCAACAGTCTCGCCATTCTCATTCTGGAACGTTCCTTCATGTACTTTATCAGGCGTAAGTCCCTTCTTGTTGAGATAATTCTCAAAGGTATTATCAAGAACTCCGCTACCCTCTTCGGATTGCACGTACTACAAAAACATATCTTCTCAATATTGTTGAAATATGCATAAATATTGGATTATGACATTTAACAAAAATGTAATAATTTGTCATAATCGGCTTCACAAGCGGATTTTAATGATCATCAAGTAAAGAATTATAGAGTATTTCTTGATTATGACATGTCATAATCACTTTCTGCAGTACTTGATTATCAGACATATTTCAAATTGTAATGAGCTGTCATGGCTTGATTGTCGAAAAAACTGACTATGATATATTAAAGCTAACACTAAATAAGGATTTTGTTATGGATACAATACAACTATTGGATTTTGAGGAGATGCTTAAGAATGTGTTATCTTGTAGCTAAAGATATAAATAAGCGAGGCTGTATTGCTTATAAAACGAAGCATGGTCCTGCACTTGTAGCTTTAAAAAAGAATTGATTTCAAAAGTTGGATTGGAAAGAATACAGCTTGTTACAATAAGCAGACCATCTGCGTATGGAGAATATGAGCCTTACAGCTTTGTGAAGACAGAGGATGAGCTTAAAGAAGCAGTGATGAATATGTAAAAAATAAGTCAGCATCTTTCCGCTGTGCGGTAGATAGCTGACTTAGATTTTTTGAATACATTTTGAATACATTTGGGGTGTGACATCATGAACATCCGCTATTTTACTGGTGTTCTCGCAGCGAGAAGTGGTTCGAATCCCCCTCTCGCTATTAAATAAAAAAGGGAATCCATTAAGGGTTCCCTTTTTTATTTAATACCTGAAAATGGGATTCGATCTTGAGCCGCCGCGACAGCGGGGGCGAGGGCGCACGAGGTCCGGGGGTTGCTGTTCGTCCGGGGGACGAACGTTTAGCAACGACCGAAGTGGAACGTAGACCTCGGCTTTGCGCCGACCGGAGCGAAGCGAAGATCGAATCCCCCTCTCGCCGACCGGAGCGTCGCAACTCGTCCAGTGGACGAGTGCTTTGCGAGGACCGAAACGGAGTGTAGACGCGTAGATCGAATCCCCCTCTCGCTATTAAAAGATAAAGGGCTGTCGCTTTAGATTGATCTGGGGTGAACTGCTACCCGTCAAGTAGACAATAGAAAAAACAAAATTTTCTGCAATCAGATTGTTGATTTGGTGGCAGTTTTTATGCTACCGCCAGATACTGCTCGTACTTCTCGAATGGTGTTAAAATCCCAAGTTTTCTCTGTAATGATTGTATGTGTTTTTTATGAGTGTTAATATTGTTAGTAGATAGTACTGCATTTTAAGGCGCAGCTGACCGGTTTGATGACATAACCATGCTCGCGTTTGTATATAAAGAAATCCGAGGCCTGAATTTACTGTTTGTTGTTTCTACAACCTATTGGCAAAATCATTTCGAGATAATGCCAATATGAATTAAGCAGGAGATAAGATTATGGTACTGGTTGATACTTTTCCCACTGACAAGATCAAGGATCTTTCGTACCGCATAGGCAGGGTATTTCCTTTTGGCGCAACCTATGAGGTGGATGGAGCTGTCAATTTCAGCATCTATTCCAAGGAAGCTAAGGGCTGTACTCTGGTCCTTTATAAGCATGGTCAGGCAAAGCCCTATGTTGAGATACCTTTTCCGGAGTCCTTCAGAATAGGTAATGTCTACACCATGCGGGTTTACGGCATTAACATTGAAACCACAGAATACGGATACCGTTTTGACGGTGAATTTGATCCCAAGAAGGGGCTTTGGTACGACAAGACAAAGGTGCTTCTTGATCCTTATGCCAAATCGGTCTCCGGTCGTTCCGTGTGGGGAAGAGATAAGAAAAATCAGGACAATTTCCCTCTTCGAGGACAGATTATAAGAGAGGACTATGTGTGGAACGGTGATAAGCCCCTGGAGAAAAAGCCACAGGAGCTCATCATTTATGAAATGCATGTGCGTTCATTTACGAAGCATGAGAGCAGCGGTGTAAAATACAAAGGTACCTATGCCGGTCTTACCGAAAAGATACAGTATCTGAAAGAGCTTGGTGTCAACTGTGTAGAGCTGATGCCGATATTTGAATTTGATGAATTTGAAAATGAAAGAAAGCATGGCGGGGAGCAGCTCCTTAATTACTGGGGCTATTCCACGGTGTGCTTTTTTGCGCCTAAGGCGGGATATTCGGCTTCCGCGGTGTATGGAATGGAGGCTGATGAGCTTAAGAACACGGTAAAGTTGCTTCATCAAAACGGTATAGAGATAATACTCGATGTCGTATTTAATCACACGGCTGAGGGCAATGAAAACGGCCCGTATATCTCTTACAGAGGTATCGATAACAGGACCTATTATCTTCTTACACCTGACGGGTATTACTACAACTTCAGCGGTTGCGGTAATACCATGAACTGCAATAATCCCATGGTGAGGAACATGGTAATCGATTGCCTGAGATACTGGGTTTCTGCATATCATATTGACGGATTCAGATTCGACCTGGCATCGATACTTACACGTGATGAGTTCGGCGCCCCGATGATGAACCCTCCGCTTCTTGACAGTATCGCACATGACGCAGTACTTGGAAAAAGCATAATAATTGCCGAAGCCTGGGATGCCGGCGGTTTATATCAGGTTGGAAGCTTCCCCGCATTCAGAAGATGGTCTGAGTGGAACGGAAGATACAGAGATTGTCTTAGAAGATTCATAAAGGGAGGAGCTGAGTGCGCTCCGGAGCTTATACACCGCATAAAGGGATCTGATGATATGTACGGCGACAGAAACGCGTCGGCATCTATTAATTTTGTCACCTGCCATGATGGATTTACGCTTTACGACCTCGTATCCTACAATGATAAGCATAATGAGGCAAACGGTGAGGACAACAGAGACGGCTGCAACGACAACGACAGTTGGAACTGCGGCATGGAGGGCGAAACTGATGATCCCGATATATTGGCCCTCAGATACCGGCAGATGAAAAACATGCTGAATATACTCCTAACAAGCAGAGGTATTCCTATGCTGCTTTCAGGAGATGAGTTCGCCAACACTCAATATGGAAATAATAATGCATACTGTCAGGACAATGCTATATCCTGGCTTGACTGGGATATGCTTTCGAAAAACGAAGAGCACTACGATTATGTAAGAAGGCTTATCGCTTTCAGAAAGGCGCACCCTGTACTCGCTAATCCGCATTATGAGTTCGAAAAGAACCGGACCGGATATCCCGAGGTTTCCTTCCACGGGACCAATCCCTGGGATATGAATGAGTCTGAACCGGCACTGGCATTTGCGTATATGTATGCAGAGGACCATGAAAAGTTTGGTACTAAAAAGGACTGCTTCATATATGTTGCTATAAATGCGCATTGGGAAGAGCACAGCTTTGGATTGCCAATCGTGCCAAAGGGTTATAAGTGGCGTCTTGCCTTTGAAGCTTCGGGATTTTCATCAGATATCGGAAAAGAGAATAAAAACATTGCTCAGGATTCAATAGCTCTCGGACCACGAAGCAGTGCGATACTATTGGCTTATGAGTAAAAGAGAAAAATAAAATATAACAAACAGTATGGAACAAAGTAAAGGTAAGAAAGGGTACAAATAAAGGGAAATCATACGGATTGTTTAATAAGTTAAACATACATATTAAGACTAAGAAAGGGGTAATTCCAAATGACAAAAGAGAAGATGAAGGAGTACTTAAAAGAAGCCTGGAAAGAAATTTTTCCTGAGAGTGAAGCAAACGAAGAGTCTGATTTTTTCCAGGAAGGAGGAGATTCGATAAAAGCTGTACAGCTTGCAGCATGGCTTTTGCAAAAGGGTGTCAAGCTTGATATGTTAAAGATTTTTACTACTCCTGTACTTGGTGAGATGGCAGAGAGTCTTGAAGAGACACAACCTATGTATGTGCCGAAGGAAATGATGACTAAGGATATACTCAAAAATCAATTTGGCATTAATCCTGCTTATGTTTCCAAGTATGCTGAAAGCTCCGATGATTCGGAAAAGAAGAAGGACGAACAGCTTTGTACTCCTAATGATAAAGAAAAGGCACAGCAGATGTGTACGCCACAGCAGATGTGCACGCCGCAGCAGATGTGCACGCCACAGCAGATGTGCACGCCACAGCAGATGTGTACACCGCAGCAGATGTGTACACCCGGCGGATGGAATAATACTAACCAGCTTTGTACGCCTCCTGCTTCTCCTAACGGAATGTACGGTATGCCCGGAATGCAGATGCCAATGATGCCCATGACACCTATGATTCCTATGATGCCAATGGTGGTTATGGTACCCATGATGCTTGTAAATACAATGATGCCCATGAATTGCATGATGCCGCAGATGATGCCACAGGGCTTTGATACCAATAAGCACAGTGGCAGCAAAAAGGCTCTGAAAAAGCTTTACAAGGCTAAAAAGGGCTATAAAAAGTTAAAGAAGTTTAAGAAAAAGTTCGCCGAGTATCAGGCTCATGCTGTAGATCAGCCTATAGAGAATCCTTTTACAATGAAGATTCCCGAGCCTCATGTGGGAAAGCCCAGCAAGACTCCTGAGGAGGTACTGATGGACGTGCTCACCGGTATCGAACCCAAATTTGATCCTTCTGCTAATCTTATGGAGCAGGGCTTTACTTCACTTAATCTGATGCAGATCGTTACCCGCTGTGCAGAGCAGGGGTATCGTGTACAGCTTCAGGATCTGATCATGGATCCTGTGTTTGACGGTATAGTTGTGCATATGATACCGGGAGATGACTGACTATAGGTAAAAATCATGAACAATGATTGGACAACGTGGAATAAGTACTGGTACTCGATGTGGTACCAGTACTATTTAAAAAATAATGCCGATGCCTGGAAAGCTTTGAACAATTACTTAATGAGTAAGGGTGCTTCCAAGGCAATAAAAAAGGAACCAATACAGGAAAAGACTGTTCAGAAGTCTGTTCTCAGAGTCTCTGATTACACAGCCACCGATCTGAGCGAGAAGGATCTTCAGGAGATAATTACAAGAGTCGGTTCAAAGGTAGAGAATATCTACGAGCTTACTCCCGGACAGAGGTGGATGCTCGGCGATGCTGACAGGGTGACATCAGAATTCTTTCTTCAATTTCTTTTCAGGGCATACATTCATCTGGAGCCCTATAAACTCAGGCAGAAACTGGAAGAGGTTTGCGAAAAGCGCGATAATTTAAGAAGTGCATATCTTAGACGTGGTCTGTCTAAGCCCTATCGGGTTGTTTTGAAAAACAGGCAGGCAGAGCTTAAGTTTGAGGATCTGTCAGATCTTAATGATGAAGCACTTGAGGAAAAGCTTAAGAGCATTATGGATGCAGACAGGCGACGGGGCTTTGAACTTGAGAAGGATTCACTTCTAAGGATCACGGTATATAAGACGGGAGCGGAGAATACATACGCAATCCTGATGTCACAGCCGCATATCAATACAGACGGAATGAGCATGATGCTTCTCTTAAAGGACATCTTTGTTGATTATGCTCTTGAGACCGCAGGACTTCTTGAGCAGTTTGGAAAGCACCTCCCTGAAGTTTCCTATGAAGAGTATGCGAAATGGCTTGAAAGCAGAGACAGAGAAGGTGAACTTGAGTACTGGAAACAGGTGCTTAAGGGAATGACTAAGCACACAAAAGTACCTGGTGCTTTAGGTGATATGAAGGGTGAGCCTGTCATATCACAGATGAGCCTTACTTTTTCAAAGGATACTCAGATAGGGCTAAAGGAAAAGCAGAGTGCTTTCAAGGCGACAGCCAACAGTCTTATGCAGGCTGCCTGGAGCATACTGCTTATGAGGATGTATCATACAAAGGATGTTACGTTCGGAGCAATTACCTCAGGGCGGGAGGCACAGGTTCAGAAGAGCTCGATGATGACAGGAGGCTTTGTCAATGCAATTCCTGTTAGGGCATGTATTGATAGCGGTGAAATGTCTGTTTCTGATTTTGTAAAGTCTTTGCAAAATCAGTTCATGACATCTTTATCTTATGCCCATTGTTCACCGGGAGAGATAGCAGAGGCTGTTGGGCTTGAAGATTCTATCTTTGACCACCTGCTTAATTTCCATAATTTTGATTCCATGGTACCCTCCGGAAGCTTCTCCGGCAGTGCGAACCTGCCAGGGATTAGGATGATAGAGAGTAAGCTCTTTGATAATCTCTCCAAAGACCTGACAATATATTTCCAGAATCGTAAGGATGGTCTTTCCTGTAATTTTGTTTACGACAAGAGAAAATTCTCTGATGCAAGGATTAAAATTCTCATGACACAGTTTGAACATGTGACAGATCAGATTGCTCAGGGAGAGGATAGTATATTGATCGAAGATATCTCGTGTTCGGACATGCGTGTATTTGAAGGGGTTAATAAGGATGAACAGGCCCTGTTTGAAGAAATCGTGTCCTTTATCAGCGCGCTTCCTGTTTTTGCGGATACTTCCATGACTGATATCCAAAAACTTGCACGATATGCGAAGGTTCAGGAATATCTTGCTGATGACATGATAATATCCGAGAGAAGTCAGATACATGATCTTATGTTCGTATTTGACGGTGGTGTGGAGATTCATCGTAAAGCTGCTGATGGATGGACGCATACACTCAGGATCATGAAAAGAGGAGCGATGATAACGGTTTCAGGCCTGTGGGATGACGAGCACATTTATTTTGGTGCAAGAGCCTATAAAAGAGGGACAAGAGTCCTGTCTGTTCCGGGAACAGCTGTACGAAGCATGATGAATACAAACGGGTCAGTCGGCATAAATATTATGAAAGAACTCAACCGACAGGCTGCGTCTCTTTCACTTTTGTGGATAAATCAGGATTAGTCGGGGGTAGTTATGCAACAGGAAATAATGAGTGACAGGAACAACCGCATACAGATTAGAAACATGTACTACCTGTCATTCATGACAATGGTTGTCTCACTGTTCATCGGAGTACTCGGAAGCATAGTGGATGGCATTATAATCGGACGTTTACTGGGGCCTATGGCAATGGCATCTTACGGACTGATATCACCTGTCACAGGTATACTTATGATGCTTGGGTCTATCGTTGTATCCGGCGCATCATACATGTGCGTTCAGTATATGAGTAAGGGCGATGTAAAAGGCGCGAACGGTGTCTTTTCCTTAAGTATTGTGACAGGTATGGTAGTGGCCGTTGCTTTTACTGCCTTTATACTGATCTTTTCAGGATCTTTGGTTCGCTTTCTTGGTGCGGATAAAGGAATTGAACTATATGATGATGCAAGAGCCTATCTTGTGGGACTTAGTTTTGGTTTCATCTTCTCAATAGGTAGTATGGTCATGCATCCTTATCTTAATCTGGAAGGAGACAGAAAAAGGACTGTTGCAGCGATTTTTGTATCTCTCGTAGTTAATATAAGCTCCGATCTTATATGCATATATGTAATTGGCGGCGGACTTTTCGGAATAGCAATCGCTACAGTTCTAAGTCAGATTGCCGGATTTCTCATATCGCTGTTCCATTTTACGAGGAACAGGTCGTTATTCAGATTCAGCTTTGAGAGCATATGCTTTCGACAACTAAAGGATCTTTTGTCGGGAGGCACTCCTATGGCTGTAAACAGATTGTGCTATGTTTTCAAGGTTGTATTGTTAAATCGCCTGGTCTTAATCATTGCAGGAACAACAGCACTGTCTGCCATGTCTGTTCAGAATAATCTGTACAATTTTATCAGTATAGCCTCAATGTCAACCGCCATGTCCATGATGACCAACACCGGAATACTCGAAGGTGAACACAATGAAGGCTCCATGAAGATCCTGTTAAAAACAGGATTAAAGAGTGGCGTGATCATAAATTTTGTAATCTCTTTTATTGTATTTATATTCGCAAAGGCTTTAGCCACAATTTACACAGGCGGAGATGAGGAGGTTACGAAATATGCTGTCACCTGCCTTAGGTTCTTTGCGCTAAGTCTTGTATTACTTGTTGTTGCGCAGACCTATATTTGTTTCATTCTGGGTACTGGAAGGAAGAGGCTTACAGTCATTTACATGTTATTGCATAATCTGATACTCCCTGTGGGAATGGCGTTTTTCCTTGGAAAGCTTATGGGACTCACAGGATTCTATGCATCATTTATCATATGTGAAGCAGTGATGCTAGCTATTATTTTTGCAGTGACATTTTGTTTGCAAAAACGCATCCCGGGTACGTTTACCGATTATATGTTACTCTCGGATGAATTCGAAATACCTACAAAAAACCAGCTTGAATGGTCAATGGCAGAGGATGAGGATGCCATGAGAGCATCAGAAGCAGCTTATGAGTTCTTAAAAGCTCTGGGAACTGATAACAGGAAGAGCATGATCGCTTCACTAAGTATAGAGGAGATGACAAGGAATATATTTGAACACGGCAAGAAAGGTAATAAAAAGCTGCTGGTATATGAGAGACTTGTTGTCACAAAGGATAGAGATGTAGTGTTAAGGATCAGGGACAACGGAAAACAGTTTGATCCCATAAGATGGCTTGAGCTTTATGAGGAGAAGGACTGCACAAAAAATATCGGAATAAGAATGATCTTTAAAGCCTCAAGCGATTTCAGGTATGTAAATACGATGGGCATGAATACACTTATCATAAAAATCTGATATGCGAAAAATTGCGTAAAGCACGTTTAAACATCACATTTTTATAAATAAATCAAAGGAAGATATACATGATGAATGAAAAAACATTGGGAGAAAAAATCTTTTCTTTGCGAGAAAGCAGTAAAGAAGCTGTGATCTGCGGTGATGAAGTAGTGACTTATAAGGAATTATGGTACGACGGGGTAAGGATTGCCAAAGGACTTAAAAATTCCGGAGTAAAAAAGAAGGACATTGTAGCCATTGACACAGGAAGATGTGCTGACTATATCCGAGTGATGGTTGGAGTTGCGCTTGCCGGTGCTGTGGGTGTAACTATAGATCGAACAGCTGATAAGAACCTTACAGAGAGAATAAAAGCTGACTGCAGCCCGGTTCTTATTATAAATGAGGAACATGCCAATGCACTTAAAAGCACAGCACTTTCTGGTGATGTGTTAAGCGATGTCGGATTTTTATCAGATGTAAGAGGAGAAGATCCACTGTGGATAGTGTATTCGTCAGGAAGTACAGGAGAACCAAAGGGAGCGGTTATCTGTCACAGGACAGTTCTTGTTTCATGCAACTCCTGTGCTTTTAATAAGCGAAATAATTATCTTTATGAGAACTGCGAAAGACTCCTGATCGATGCAGCATTCTCTTTTATTGCGGCAAATTATTTTATCTTTTACGCCCTGTGCAATGGAAAGTGCGCGGTTTTGGCAACAGAGGAAGAGACTCATTCTCTTACGAATCTTGCTAATTGTATTTTGAAAAATCATGTGGATTACATTTGCAGACCGCAGAGCTGGATAGTAAAAGCGATTGAGAATCCGGATTATGAAAAAGCAATAAAGGGAATCAGGATGTTCACCCTGGGTGGTGAAAAAAATACGGAAGAGGCTGTGAATATCCTTAAGGAGCACGTGCCTGATGCCGCAATTTTCTTAGGTTACGGCTGCTCTGAGCTATTGCATGTATCAGATATATTGTGGCAGCCCGGAAAATCCGAAATTCTTGGAACGCCGATAAAGGATGTTGAAATATATCTTCTGGACGAAGAGGGAAGGCCTGTGGAAACCGGTAACACAGGTGAAATCTGTGTGGGCGGAGAAACTGCAGCTTTAGCTCACTACCATAATGCTTCAAAACTTAATAAAGAAAAATATGAGGAGCATCCTGTATACGGCAGGATATGTCACACCGGGGATCTGGGATTAAGGCTTGGTGACGGACGGATAAAAATAATCGGCAGAAAAGACAATATGATCAAAATTCATGGCGTTCGTATTGAGCCTGAATATATTGAGAATGTGATAAGAGGATTCACAGGAATAAAGGATACAGTAGTCGTAGCCGCGGATGGAATAAAGGGTAAGGTCCTTAGCGCATATTATACCTGTGACGGGAACAATTCCTCCGTTATTGATGAAGCTGCTCTTCGAGGATACCTACTTACGACGCTTCCCTATTATATGATTCCGATATATTTTGTCCATCTTGATCAGATGCCGTTAAATGCCAGTGGGAAGCTTGACAGAAAAAAACTCGCAGGTGAGCCAGCTCCTAAATGGAAAGATAATGTTTTCAATGCACAAGGTGATCATTCTGAAATCACTGACATGATATGCGATGTATTCAGAGAGGCACTGCATCTTGAGAACACTAAGTTCATCGGGGTGAATGACAGCTTCTTTGACCTTGGCGGTGATTCAATCTCCGGTATGGAAGCAGTATATCTTATGGAGAGGAGGGGGTATAGCTTTGAATTAAAGTGGCTCTACACCGCACCTACTCCTGCACAATTGGCGCAGTTTGTTGTTCCAATTACCGGATCAAAAGAAGACAGTAATCAGAAGATAAATGACAAAGCGCATACAAATAATAAGGAAGATGCTGACATAAGCCTTGCGGAGCTGTCACCCGGAATTAAAGTAGAGAACATTCGGCCTGTCACCTATAGTATGGAAAAGATGCTGGATAAGGGGTTAGCCTGGATGATGTGTGTTCCTTTTTCTGTGGAGCTTTCTATCTCAGGGGACGAGTGGAAGAACTGTATAAAGATGATTTCAAGAACCCACGAAATCCTTAGGTCTGTATTTGTTAAGCAAGATGAACATTTTATAAGGGCTGTGTTAAAAGAGCATGAACCCGAAAGCTTTTATGTGGATTTATCAGGTCAGGCAGATGACACTTTACTTTTAAGTGAAAAGCAAAAGCACTATTTTGACAATGTCATTGGTCTCCTTTTTAATAAAGAGCCCGATGCCTTTCGCGAGGTTCTGTTTAAGGCAGGTCTTGTGAGAGTATCCGCAGAAAGATCCATAATGCTTTTTTATGTATCACATCTTCTTATTGATGAAGTCGGAGCAGTCAATCTTGCCAGGGATATTCTTACGTATTGTAAGGAGAACAAAGCCAATACACCGGACGATGAAGGCTTCGAAGAGCATGTAGAGCATGTATTTAATGATGACAGAAAAGAAGCCATGTGCTATTGGGTGTCGGTATGTCCTGACAGGAGAGATATTGTCGCGCTGCCTATGGCTCCTGAGAGAAAAGACGTGCCATCGGTCAGACTTGCCATATCCGGAAGCACTACTATGCGTGACAGAGTTGTTGACTACTGCAAGGAGAGAGGAATCTCTTTTGCAGCTTTCATACATACACTTATAGGCCGTGCTCTGGCAAGCATATCAGGTAAAAACACAGTTGGTTTTCTTTCGGTATGTGCGGGAAGAAAACGAAAAGAGATAAGACTTGCGGGATTATTTGCCCAGTCTGTTCCATTTAAGTATAGCCCGGGCGATGGATATCATGAAATACAGGAACAATTATTAAATGCCAACAATTATGCGTGGCTTATGGAGGTCCCGGAAATATATGATGGTATTTCCGATAAATTTTCAGACGGAGTTCTGCTTGATATACGAGATGACTATCATGAGCGTGGAGCTGAAGGCTATGAGGTTTTACAGCCGGAGCAGTTATTCAGTTCTCCGGAAAGTGTAAATAAGTATTACAGCAAGGTAGCTCCTCCGCCACATGGAAGACTTAGAATTTATGCAAATAAGAACTGGCCATGGCTGTATTCGATTGATTTTTATACTGGGGAGGTTGCCCCTGATTTCGTAAGCCACTTACAGGATAAGATAAAACAGGAACTGGAGCTTATGCTCGAAGCTTCCGGTGACAAAGATATTAGCATTAAAGAAGATGTAAGCTTCAAACCGTTTAATGGAACAGTGCGCGATATCCTTCTTGGCTGCGTGGCCAAACGAAGAGACAAGGCATTATTCCTCTTTCCTGATGAAGAAGGTCTGCATGAAATTTCCGCTTCTGAGTTCAAACGAAGGGTTTGGGCTCTTGGAACCCGGCTTTCGGAAAAAGGCATTAGCAACAGCAGGATTGCTTTAATCGGAAGAAATTCCATGGAATGGATTCTGTTTGCTTATACTATCCTGTGCGGTGACAATACGGCGGTAATGATTGACCCTGATTCCGGGACTGATGAGATATTGGAGAGAATCAGACAGGTTGGCGCTAAAATCCTGGTGGGAGAGGACGAGCTGGTATCGAAGTTTTCCGGTGCTGTGGAAATACTTAAGTTTTCAGAGCTTGAGACGTATATAGCCAGAGGAGAGCAGCTCCTTTCAGAAAATGATGAGCTTTTTGAAAGCAAGGCACCGACTCCGGAGCGTGAAGCGGTCATTCTGTTTACAACCGGTACCACAGGAGCATCCAAGGCCGTAGCACTTACTCACAATAATCTGTTCATTTCAACGGATGGTATGTTCAGGTCGCTCTTAAATCACAAAGAGGATATGACCATGATGATAACGCTTCCGCTTTATCACATAGGTGCTTTCTCTGGTATGCTCTTGCTTTATACATATTTTGCGGCAAGAATTGTTGTAGTCAGGGAGTACAGGCAGATAATTTCCGCGGTAATGAGGACAAAGCCCGGATATGCGACCCTGGTGCCGAGGCTTGCGGATGTGATTCTTACATGGCTTAGGATGCAGAAGGATAAAACAGGTGAGGTTAAACATTCATTTGTAGAGATAGCCCTCGTGGGAACTACAGTGAGTCCAATGTATCGTGAGGCATTTGCCGAGTTTGGAATAAATATTCTCGACTGCTATGGTATGACAGAGTCTTCCGGCGCAATTCTTATGCATAATCTTCCCATCAATCATGTAGAGATTCGTCTTGCCGGTGGTGGAAAGAGCGGAGAGATTCTTGTCAAAGGACCATCCATATTCTCGGGATATATGGATGATGAAGAAGCTACAAATGAGGTGTTTGAGGACGGCTGGTTTCACACGGGAGATATAGGAACCTTAAGTGATGACGGACTTTATTCGGTAACAGGAAGACTTAAGAACCTGATAATACTGTCAAACGGTGAAAACATCTCACCGGAAGAGATAGAGGAGCATCTGGACAGATCACCTCTTATAAGAGAGAGCATCGTTTATGAATCAGATGATCAGCTGGCTGCAGACATTGTGGTGGAGACAGGTGAGGAAGAATTCACAGATATTGAGTCTCTTGAAAAGACCTGGCTTTCTCGTATTCGTGAAGAAGCAGATCGTATAAATAAGGAGCTTCCGCCTTATAAGCGAGTATCTAAGGTTTCGTTAAGACTTGATCCGCTTCCGCGAAATGCACTTGGTAAGGTTATCCGAAAGGAAACGCAATGACGAAGTCATATCCAAAAGTAAGTATTCTTACACCGTTACATGAAACATCTCATGAACTGGTTGAAAGAGCATTTCTTTCCATAAAAACCGGGAAGTATGAGCTTGAGAATCTGGAATGGGTTGTAGTTCTACACAACTGTTCCAAGGAGTACAGTGAGGCTTTTCATGAACGCTTCGACAAGGAAGAGTTTTTAACGGTTTCTGAAGTAAATATGCCACAAACGGGATTAGCCTATGCAAGAGCAAAAACTCTAGAGAAAGCAAAAGGCGAATATATCTTTTTTCTTGATGGTGATGATGAGCTTACACAGTCATGTATCAGGGATGCTGTGGAGGCAATGGAGGATACAGGCGCGGACATTGCCGCATTCTCAATATGGGTAAAGTTTGGAGCGGGCGGTATAGGAGGCTTTTGTGACGCAGATCCTTCAAAAGGAAGACTTATTCTTGATAAAGGCGATGAGCGAATAGGAAGCACCATGTGCTACAGCGGCGTGGGAGTATGGTCAAGGGGTTACAGACGAAGCTTCCTTTTGGATAAAGGGATAAGTTTTGATGAATCCTGCCCAAATCACATCACAGACCCTGTTTTCAATCTAGATGCAGCTCTTAGGGCTTCAAGAATCGTTATTCTTCCACAGCTTATGGGCTATATATACTACTACGGGATAGGGATGCTTAAAGCTGATGGAAAAAATGCAGCGAAGGATCTGCTTCTTTTACTTGACAGATATTTTGAAAAATACAGACAGCAGGGACTTATTGCGGATAATCTGATGTGGTTTTTTCTGCAGCTCATACTCCTGCTCATAAGATCAAATGTAAAAGATGATACACAAAGGGACTATTTGAAGAAGGTTAAGGAATATTCAGAAAAGCTTGATAAGCCGGTTATGAACTGGACCTATCTGCAGGGTGGAATGAATCATATCTGCAAGGAGATAAAAAAGGCGACAGAAGAGGTATGAATATGGAGTGCAGAATAATAGGCGACGTAATTTACAATGAGCGGAATAATGATTCAACAGCTCTTATCTGCAAAGATGAGGAGTTAAGCTTTAAACAGCTGTGGAATGAATCCAAGCGGATAGCCGAAAGGTTAATTGCAGAGGGTGTACATAAGAGCGACAGAGTAGCCCTTGATATGGGGAAATCTGCCGAATACGTATGTACTATGCTCGCAGTCGCACTCTGCGGTGCAATCGGTGTGACGATAGACAGGGCATGGCCTGATAAGCAAAGAGAGCATGTCATTTCCGACAGCGCGCCGGTTCTTATAATAGATGAAAAAACTGTTGAAGCATGGCGAAGAGAAAATAGTGATGAAGCTGATAAAAACTGTTTTCCCAAGGTGAACGAAGCTGATCCCTTCTGGATAGTCTATACCTCAGGAAGTACCGGTGAACCCAAAGGCTCTGTAATATATCATCAGGCAATTCTTGCTATATGTGAGGCGCCTTCAGAAAACCGAATGAACAGATATCTATGCGACAATTGCAACAGGATACTTGTTGACTCGAATCTGTCATTTATCGCATCGAATTATCTTATATGGCTTTCACTTTGCAACGGGAAGACCATGGTTATTGCAACTGAGGAGGAGGCAGCCTCACCGGAGCTTATAGCGGACTGTATAGTAAGAAATCATGTCGACTGCACAGGTCGTCCGCAGAGTTGGATCGTAAGGGCTTTGGACAATCCGGATTATTCAGAAGCTGTCCGGCAGATGAAGATGATAATCCTCGGAGGAGAAAAGCATACAGAGGAATCTTTGTCCATAATTAAAGGTCACGCCAAAGATGCTGAGATATTTCTTATCTATGGCTCCACAGAGGTGCTTATCATTATGTCTCATCACTGGATGGGGAAAGAGGCTGATGACATAGGCGAAGCTGTCCGCAAGGCAGAGGTCTATGTACTGGATGACAGTGGAGAACCGGTAAATAAAGGAATGCCCGGAGAAATCTGTTTTGGAGGTAAGGCTGTATCATTATGTCACTATTGGAACGCGCCAAAGCTTGATGAGAAAAAATATGAGTCTCACGAAAGCTATGGCAGAATATATCACACCGGTGATATGGGAATGATTGATGAGGAGGGTCACATACACATAACCGGCAGGATAGACAGCCTTATAAAGGTGCATGGAGTTCGCATAGAACCGGAATATCCCGAGCGTGTTATACGTGAATACGATGGGATTAGTGAAGTAGTAGTAATGCCTGTAGGAGATGATAAAGGAAAAACTCTGTGTGCATGGTATAGCTGTAAGGAAGGAAATCCTGATTTTGATGAGTCCGGGCTTAGAAAATATCTCGCGGACACCCTGCCCTATTACATGATACCGGCATATTATTGCAGGGTAGAGAGCTTCCCGTTAAACATGAGCGGTAAGCTTGACAGGAAAACTCTTTTTGAGCAGCTATCGGAGATGAAGAAGAGTAAGTCAAAAGAAAAGGATAGCCCATATAACTACATTGAAGACTTACTCTGTCGTATTTTTGCCAAGGTGCTCCACGTTGATGGAAAAATAGGCGCAAATGAAAACTTCTTTGAGCTTGGAGGAGATTCCATATCGGGACTTGAAGCTTCCTACCTCATGTCCAAGGAGGGATATCCCTTTGAGATTAAATGGCTCTATGCTTCACCTACGCCATCTCTTCTTGCCGGATTTATCACTAAAAAAGGTGAACAGGAGAAAATGGATATAGACGGCAGTGAGCTTAAAAACAGTCAGAAAACTATTGCTGAAAAAGCTGTAGGGAAG
>JAEEGF012190115.1_pt1 | contig 25427 bp, 23 predicted proteins | sample 9134171 | NCBI WGS metagenome assembly JAEEGF01 (sample SAMN16246542, study PRJNA631951) | gut metagenome | biome: gut microbiome; feature: rumen; material: AP-attached | host: Bos | place: Iran: Karaj | collected 2018-10 | reverse complement strand
TTTTCTCCGGCCTGTACTGTGCACAAAATCAATCAAGTGATTTGCACTATAAATAATTCAGCATTAAGCAGCTGATGCTATGTTATTAACGTTTATTAAATGCCACACATTTAGCCATGTGCTGGCATTCTATTTTTGTCGGAATCTGCATATTGCCTCCCTTACAAGCAACCGGTCATCGTCCCCATCTCGATTTCCTAACCACAATTTAATACTAGCATAGAATTATAATAATGCAAGCAAAAAATTAAAAAAATCACAAAAAAATCAACAAAAGAACACAAAATAATCACTCTTGCAAGAACATTTGTTTTCTGATAACTTATGTGCATTCATTTATAGACAGTTCGAAGTCCTTCCTGTCGTTAAACAAAACCAGGTCAACCCTTATTGTATTTACGATTGGAATCTCCCTGTCATGGAGGTTCAAAAATGAATGAATTATTTTTAATTATTACTCTTTTGGTATCGTTTGGTGCAACGATTCTCTTCCTCAAATTGTTTGGAAAAGGCGGTCTCTTTGCCTGGATTGGAATTGCAACAGTTTTTGCTAACATCGAAGTAACAATTGTTGTGCACGCATTCGGTATGGATCAGACGCTTGGAAACACATTGTTTGCCGCAACCTTCCTTGCTACTGATATTCTCAGCGAACTTTACGGAAAAAAAGAAGCAAACAAAGGTGTTCTTGCAGGAGTTCTTACAAGCCTCTGTTTTATCCTTTTAAGCTTTATGTGGGTTCACTACATTCCGGCAGAAAGCGACTGGTCCAGCGAGTTTGTACACGGTCTTTTCTCAAACACACCGCGTATGCTTTTCTCAAGCCTGATTGCTTATATCATTTCTGAGTTCGTTGATGTTTCTTTGTATCACGCCTGGTGGAATCTTACAGAAAAAAAGACTGGCAGTCACACAAAAATGCTCTGGTTCAGAAATAACTTTTCTACACTAATTTCTCAGTTTGTAAACATTGTTATTTTCAACTTTGGAGCCTTCTGGGGAATCTACCAGTTCAAAGAACTTGTATCCATCACAGCTGCCTGCTATGTAATTTATGTAGCAACAAGTCTTCTTGATACACCTTTCGTCTATATTGCAAGAAAAATTGCTGTCAAAAAGACTGATGAACAAATAGAAGCTTAAGCCTTATAAGCTTTTTCATGAACGCCCAAAATAGCACGTCCGCTTGGTTCATCCATATTTTTCCAGGCGGCATCCCATTCAAGTGCTTTTTGGGTAGAACAGGCAACTCCCGCTTCCTGTGGAACTACTTTTGCGGCACTGTCGCTTGGGAATAAACTGCTGTAGATTTCACGATAGTAATATTCTTCCTTAGTTTTAGGAGGATTAATTGGGAAGCGGTTTTCACGTCGGGCAAACTCTGCATCACTGATTTTTTCTTCCGTCATCTTTTTCAAAGTATCAACCCAGTTGTAACCTACACCATCAGAAAACTGTTCCTTCTGTCGCCAGCAGATTTCGGCAGGAAGTAAATCTTCAAAGGCTTTTCTGATTATCCATTTTTCAATTCGCTGACTTCCATCCGGTAAAACAATATTCATTTTATCTGACGGGTTAAGATTCATGGCAATATCAATAAACTCCTTATCAAGGAAAGGAACACGACCTTCAACTCCCCAGGCCATCAAGGATTTATTTGCACGCAGACAGTCATATAAATGAAGCTTTGACATCTTGCGGACTAATTCTTCATGAAACTCCTGTGCATTTGGTGCCTTATGGAAATAAAGATATCCGCCAAAAAGCTCATCTGAACCTTCACCAGAAAGAACCATTTTAATTCCCATAGATTTTATTGCACGAGCCAAAAGATACATAGGTGTAGAGGCACGAACAGTTGTTATATCATAAGTTTCAATATGATAAATTACATCTGGCAGAGCATCCAAGGCCTCCTGGATTGTAAAATGGATTTCGTGATGAACAGTACCAATATAATCAGCCGCTTTTTTTGCTGCAATCAAATCAGGAGAACCTTCCAGACCAACAGCAAAAGAATGTAACTGAGGCCACCAGGCAGCTTCTTTAGAGTCTGTTTCTATTCTTTTTTTAGAAAACTTTTGAGTAATCGCTGCAATTATTGAAGAATCTAAACCTCCGCTAAGCAGAACACCATAAGGAACATCGGACATCAGCTGTTTTCTAACTGCTTCTTCCAGACCGTTACGAACTTTTTCAATTATTACAGGATTGATTATTTCACCCTTTTCGTTCGTTGCTTTTGGCATGTTCTTTACATTTTCATAGCTTTCCCAGGAACGCTTATACCAGCGAACAGGCTCTTTATCTTTTGAATAATAATAGCAACCATTTGGAAACTCCTGAATACTTACACATTCGCCTTCCAGAGCCTTTAATTCAGAAGCAACATAATATCTTCCAGATTTATCCCACCCCTGATACAAAGGAATTACACCAATTTCATCACGGGCAATCAAATAAACGTCATTCTTTGAATCATAAAGTGCAAAGGCAAAAATACCACTGAGTTTTTCGATAAAATCTTTTCCATAAGCTTTATACAAAGGGATTATTACTTCACAATCTGACTGTGTTTTAAAATTATATTTTCCTTCAAACTCCTTTCTGATTTCCTTGTGATTATAGATTTCACCGTTTGCAGCAAGGATAATAGTGTTGTCATCCGAAATCAAAGGCTGTTTGCCGGAAAAAGGGTCTACAATTGAAAGTCTTTCGTGACTGATAATTGCATTATCACCTGTGTAGATTCCACTCCAATCTGGACCTCTGTGCCGTATTTTTTTTGACATATCCAGAACTGAATTACGGAGCTGCTCTTTTAATCCCTCTGCAATAGGCTGACTTCCGCTATTCAAATCAAAACATCCGACAAATCCACACATATATAAACCTCCAATTTAACAAGCGTTAAAACAAAGAGGTCGTAGACACCATCTTGTGCAAGTTAAATACACAAAATATTATCTACGACCTCTTTGCCGCTTACCTTTTAATAATAGATGTTTTATAAGAATATTTCAAGTATATTTCAAATATATGTCAAATATAGAATCCTGCAAGCTCCTATTTTTTTAACAGATTCCAGCTGTCACGGGCGTTGAGTACTTTTATGTGACCACCTGTAACTTCAAGCTCTGTTCCTGTAATATAACTTGCTGCAGAACTGGAGAGAAAAACAACAGGGCTGGCAATTTCTTCTGGCTCAGCCATTCTGTTAAGAATATTATTTCTCAATAAATCATCAAGTGTCTGCTGTGAAAAGCCTTGAGAAAGAAGAGGTGTTCGTGTATATCCCGGCAAAACAGCATTTACCCGGATATTATAAGGTGCATACTCGCTGGCAGTCGTTTGGGTATAGGCAATTACGGCAGCCTTCATACTTGCATAAATATTGCTTCTAATAGCTGTTGCCGCATGAGCTGCAAGCGAAGAGATATTTACAATGCTTCCACCCTTTTCTTTCATGTATTTCACTGCTGCCTGAGTTCCAAACACACAGGATTTATAGTTTGCACTGATAATGTAATCCAGTTCTTCTTCTGTATAATACTCTCCTTCCCTCTTTTTATTTGTCCCGATATTATTTACCCAAACATCAATACTTCCGTTAATTGAAGCTGCCTGCTGTGCAAGAAAGTCCATTCCTTCTTCTTTTGTTCCATCTAGCGCATAAGCAAAAACTTTTCCCTTTGCTGAATATTTTTCAACAAGACTAGTAAAAGCCTTATCCAATTCATCTTTATTTCGGGCACAAATAAAAACTGCCGCTCCTTCCTTCAAAAACTCTTCTGCTATCGCATATCCTATTCCCTTGCTGGCCCCAGTTACTACAGCTATTTTATCTTTCAATTGTAAATCCATATAATCCATAATCCTCCTTTTTTTATTACCTAGTATTATTATATGTTTTATATGTTATTCATGTCAATAATTATTCTCCCAGCAAAGGCAGATAGTGAAGACAGGTAGTAAATGCTAAATAAAATCAAAAGGAAAAATATGAATCGACATAAAAGAAAGAAAATGATAAGGTTAATCCATATGGAGGAAACATGAAAGAATATATTAAAGGAGCAAATCCATACATGCCGTTATGGGAACACGTACCTGACGGCGAACCAAGAGTATTTGAATACAAAGGAGAAAAAAGAGTTTACGTTTACGGTTCACATGACACCGCAAGAACTGAATACTGCGGACCAGATCAGGTTGTCTGGAGTGCGCCAGTTTCAGATTTAACAAACTGGACCTGTCACGGTGTATGTTACGAATCAGCAGACAAATCCATTTTGTATGCACCAGATGTAGTTCATAAGGGCGACACTTTTTACATGTATGCAGCAGAACAAAAAGGTTCCCGAATCATGGTTGCAACAAGTAAAAATCCAGCCGGTCCTTTTACAAATCCTGTAAAAACAGAACTTGGTTTTGATCCAGGAATTCTTGTAGATGATGATGGCAGAATTTATGCTTACTGGGGATTTTGCAAACAGTATTGTGCAGAATTAAACGATGATATGGCAACCATAAAACCTGGAACCCTTCGCGAAAATCCAATCAAACACTGCATTGCTCCATGGTCACCAAATGACGGTTTTGACGATGAAGAGGATGCCTTTTTTGAAGCTTCTTCTCCACGAAAAGTAAATGGAAAATACGTTTTAATCTATTCAAAACGCTACTATACCAAACAGCCGCAACTTGGAGTTTATGAAGAGTGCAACGGCTTCCTTTCTTACAAATATAGCGAAACCCCGCTCGGAGAATTTAAAATGGGCGGAGATATAAGCTTGAACGGTGGTGAATTACTTACAAATGCAGACGGTACAAAAAGTATGTCTTATCGCTGGGGAAACAACCACGGAAGTATCATGAACATCGAAGGCCAGTGGTATGTTTTCTATCATCGTCAGACAGGCGCTGATGAATTTTCCCGCCAGGCTATGCTTGAACCAGTTGATGTAGCACTTGATAAAAACGGTAAAATCTTTATCGGCAAAATTACATACAAAGACGGCGAACCTGTTGCTTCTGAACCTGTAGAAATGACTTCCCAGGGCGCCCACATAAACGGTCTTGATGCACGAAAAATCATTTCTGCCGGATATGCCTGTCATATATTTGGAGGAGCAAAAGGCGGTCCAAACGGAGGAAACGGCGGTGCATACATTAAACCTGTTTACGATAAGACCGATTCCTCTTCCGCACCAATCGTTGATATAACCAGCAATCTTTCTGTAGGTTTCAGATACTTGCAGTTTGGTTCGCAAAGTGCAAAAACCCTCACAATTTCGCTCAAAGCTCTGGAAAATTTCAAAATATATGTTCATGTGGATGATTATAAAGGTAAGATTATTGCCGTTCTGGATGTTAAAAAAGGCGATTCAACAGTCACAGGCCAAATTCAATCTGGATTGATTGGAAAACACGCAATTTATTTTGAGTTCGTTTCTGAATCTAAAAATATTATTGCCGAATTTGATACATTTACTTTTGATTAATTTCTGGCACCAACAAAAACAAACAACTCGCGTTCCGCAGTTCCCTAACGGTCAGTCCTGCGGACTCGCGGTTGCCCGCGCCTGCTCCATGCTCGGGTGGCGCGGGTTTAATTATTTATGACAATTATGCACAGGTAATTGCAATTCGCTTAGGAGCAGAAATTGCATGTCTTGGCATTGTAACTGTCAAAACCCCGTTCTGAACCTTTGCTGTCAGTTTGTCACTGTCAACATCTTCCGGTAATGTAAAGCTTCTTGAGAACTTAGAATAACTTCGTTCTTTAATCAAATATTTAATTCCATCTTTGCTTTCTGCTTTTTCTTCTTTCTTCTCATCTTTTGTTTCGTTCTCAGAAGAAATTGTAAGAACTTTGTTATTAAGTTCAATGTTTACATCTTTATCAGTTTTGCCTGGTAAATCCATCTGCAAAGTGTAAGCATCCTTTCCTTCTTTAACATCAACTTTAGGTACCTGGAACGCTTTTTTCAAATTGAATGACGGCAATTCATAATAGTCATCGTCCAAACCATCAAATAATTTATTGAAAAGTGCTAATTCGTTCATATTATACCTCCTATAAGAACTTTTGCCGGAAAAACTTTTTGTTTTCCTTACACTTAATATATAGCATATTTCGTGCCAAGTACAAAAAGAGGCTTTTCTCTTCAAAAAAAAGGCATTTAAAAGCAAAAATGCGCCGGAAAGTGTCCAAAAATCCTTCCGAAAAACTTCAGCAGAATCAAATTGGGCACTTTTGACGCATTTTTTATAAGCTTATTCAATCAAATTGAGACTTATTAAGCCGTTTTTTCAGATTTTACTTACCAAAACGGAGCATATTCCATGAATGAGGCGCAAGTACAATTTTATCACCTAGAGTTTTATTGATTGGTTTTACTGTATCAGGTGATTCTTCTGTATTTACAGCTTTCATATCATCATTTTCAAGGGCAACATGCTCTATTAATTTAAGGCCGTCAAATCCTTCAAAATTAAAATCTACTGTCAGACTCTCTTTCATATTTCTATTTACTGCAAATACAACAAGGTTTCCGTCATCATTTTTTACAGCAATAGAATCAATATAAGGAACTGCCTTAAAATCTCCGGCATCATAAGTGCCACAATCAAGGTCAACATTAATTGCAGTTCCACGTCCATATTTAGATGCATAATAGAAAGGATAGAATATTGTCTGAACCCAGCAGCCGCCACCGGTTTTTGTCATAATCGGAGCAATTACATTTACAAGCTGAGCAAGGCAGGCAACCTTTACACGATCAGAATGTTTAAGCAGGGTATTTAATAAAGTTCCAACAACAAGAGCATCTTCAAAATTATAAACATCTTCAAGCTGAGGAGGAGCAACCTGCCAGCGTTCAAGTTTTTTATCTGCTTCATTACTGTGGAACCAGACATTCCATTCGTCAAAAGAAAGGTTCATCTGCTTTTCGCTTTTCTTTTCTTCCTTAACTTTATCGCAAATCTGAACAACCTTCTTTATAAAGTTGTCCATTATTACTGAACTTGAAAGGAACTTAGGTGTATCGTTGTCCGGATTTCCATAATAACTGTGCAAAGAAAGATAATCCACATAATCATAAGTATTTCTGAGGACTGTTTCTTCCCATTCACCAAATGTACTGATTGTCGGTGTTGAACTTCCGCAGGCAACCAGTTCAATAGACGGGTCTGTCCATTTCATAACCTTTGCAGCTTCTGTAGCGATTCTTGCGTATTCTACAGCAGTTTTTGCACAAATCTGCCATGGACCGTCCATTTCGTTTCCTAGACACCATAATTTTATTCCAAAAGGCTTTTCAAAACCATTTTTACGGCGAAGATTAGCATAATAGGTATCTGTACTGGCATTGCAGTATTCTACAACATTTCTTGCTTCATCAGGTCCACGTGTACCAAGATTTACAGCCATCATTACTTCTGTTCCAGCCCGTTTTGCCCATTCCTGGAATTCATCTATTCCCACCTGATTTGTTTCTATTGTTCCCCAGGCCAACTCAAGCTTTCTAGGGCGTTTTTCTTTAGGTCCAGTTCCATCTTCCCAGTTATAGCCAGAAACAAAGTTTCCACCCGGATAACGTACAATCGGAACATTTAAATCCTTTATCAGTTTAAGAACGTCCTGACGGAATCCCATATCATCAGCCGTTGGATGACCAGGTTCGTAAATTCCACCATAAACAGCTCGTCCTAAGTGCTCAATAAATGAGCCATAAATTCTTTCATCAATCTTAGATATTTCCTTTGTTGAAGAAAGGGAAATCTTTGCTTCCATAAAAAAAACTCCTATTTGTTTTTATATATTCTTCCTATTTCTTTAAAATTCGATTTAAGAACTGTTTAGTTCTTTCCTGCTGCGGATTATGAAAAATCTGTTCAGGACTCCCCTGCTCTACTATCATTCCATCATCCATAAAAACAACATAATCTGCAACTTCCTCTGCAAAAGACATTTCGTGGGTAACAATAATCATAGTAATTTTTTCCCGCGCAAGATTTTTCATAACTTCCAGCACATCACCAATTAACTCAGGATCCAGAGCAGAGGTAGGTTCATCAAAAAAAATCACATCCGGATTAACGGCAACAGCACGCGCAATTCCAACTCTCTGCTGCTGGCCACCGCTCAAACTGGACGGATAATAATCATACCTGTCAGAAAGCCCGACCTTATCCAAAGAGCGTTTTGCAATTTCTTCCGCCTGTTTTTTAGGAATATGCCTGCCAATAACAAGCCCTTCCATCACATTTTCCAAAGCGGTTTTATTATTAAAAAGATTGTAATTCTGAAAAACAAATGCCGTCTTCTTCCGAATCTGCAAAATCAATTTTCGTGTTGCACGATTAAAGGGAGTGTGAATATCATCAAAATCTAAAAAACCACTGTCTGCCGGCTCAAGAAAATTCATACAGCGCAAAAGTGTCGTCTTACCAGACCCCGAAGGCCCCAAAATCACAACAACTTCGCCCTTGTGAACAGTGAGACTTACGTCTTTTAAGACTTTATTTTCACCAAAGGATTTGCATATATTTTTAACTTCCAGCATAATAGCATCATACCGTTTTTCCAATTATTTTTCTTGTATTTTTAACTCCAGTTTTTGTCAATTTCTTTTCACAAAACTTAAAAATTAACTGAACCACTGAACAAACAATTATATAAATCACAAAAATATCCAGATAAGCTTCAATGTAATTAAATCCGTAAGCAGCCTGTATTTTTGCAACCGCTGTTACATCCTTTACAGTCATCATAAAAGCAAGCGATGTATTTTTTATTAAAGTCACCGTAAGATTGCAGATATTCGGCATGGCAGAAACCAGGGCCTGAGGAATTACAATTCGCACATAAGACTGAAAGCGTGTCAATCCGGCACAAAGGGCAGCCTCATACTGTCCCTTATCAACGGCATTCAATGCAGAACGAAAAACTTCGCTCAAAACTGCAATTGTGTTAAGTGTAAAAACAACAAATGCATAAACAATCGGATTCAAATCAAAAATATTTACAGAAACAGAATGCCTTGTAAAAAAATTATTGAGCAGACTTGGTAAAAGACTGTAAACAATCAGAATCTGAAGGACAACAGGAGTTCCTCGCATGAAAGAAACATAAACCGTAGAAAACTTTGACCAGAACCTGACTTTTTTTTGACGGGCTCTCGCAATTCCAAAAGCTGGAAGAAGTGCAAGCAGCAGAGAAACAAGAGTAATTTCAAGAGTAACAGGAATTGCCTTAAAGGAAAGCCAGAAGGTCTTAAGCATAAAATCTGTATTAAGCAAGATTTACCCTCCCTTTGGAAAAATGCTTTTCCAGTAATTTGAATAAACCTTCTATAAGCAGAGTACATGCCCAATAAACCAATGCCAATGCAATGTAAGTTTCCAGTGCATAACCACCATAGTTAAGCGAAATAATCAGGTTCCCTTTGCCCATCACATCTATAAGCCCGATTGTAAAAGCCAGAGCGCCTTCCTTTAAAAGCGCAATAAAGGAATTACCCAGATTTGGCAGCGCAATCACCGCGGTCTGCGGAATCACAATTCTGACCATCGCCATAAAAGGTGGCAGTCCAGCCGCAAGAGCCGCTTCATACTGTCCCCGTCCAACTGCCAGCAAAGCCGAGCGAATAATTTCTGCAAGCTGGGCAGAATACAAAAGAGACAGAGCAATTATTACAAAAATAATTTTGGGCCAGAAATTTATATTGATTCCAAATAAAAGAAGGAATAATTTTGGAAGGCCGTAAAAAACGATAAAAAGCAGAACTAGGGATGGTGTACAGCGTAAAATGTGGATGAAAAAATCGGACAGGCAATTCCAGAAGCGGTGTCTGCTGAACTTGAGGCGGACCAGGAGAATTGCCAGAAGCAGCCCAAGAAAAATAGTTCCCGCCATCACCGAGAAAGTTACTCCCAGAAATGGCAGTATTTGCTTTAGGGAAATTATTATCTGAATTGGCGAAAACGGCCTGTTCACTTAAATAATAACCTCCCTATGCAAAAATATTATATCAGTCTGTTACAAAATCAAAGACATTCTCATTAAAGTATTTTTGCGAAAGTTTGGCAATAGTACCATCTTCTTTTAATATTTTAATTGCATTTTCATAATCTGTAACCAGCTGACTTTCTGCTCTGTTGAACAAAGGCCAGGTTGGGATTCCCTTGTAAGGAACGTAAGACAGCTGATCTGCAAACTTGTGATATGGGCCAGTCTCCTTTAATACATTCTTTTCAAAAGAAAGCTTGAGAACCAGATAACCGTCATATCTTCCTTCCAGAACCCATAAATATGAATCTGCAATATCAAAAACATCAGAAGGAACTAACTTTATTTGAGCCTGGCCTTCATGAGCTTTATTATATTCATCTATAACAGAATACTGAGCGCTTAAAGGAGAAATTGGAATCAATTTACCAGAATATTCAGCAAAAGAATCGATATCATGAATCTTATCTGAATCAGCACTTCTAAAAGCCAAACCTATTACACTTGCTGCAATCGGCTCAGAAGGAATGGCAAACTTCTTCTTGCGTTCTTCAGTAAGCCAGGCTCCCTTTGTTCCAACCTGATACTTTCCAGTTTCAATTCCAATTAAAAGTTCATCATCAGAAACTGCATTAAAATTAAACTGGTACTGTGGCAAAAGCTCATCTACAGCCTTGAGAACAGAAACTTCAAAACCATCAGATTCACCCTTTTCGTTCAAATATCCGTAAGGAACATTTGTTGGTGTATGTGCAACCTGAATGATTCTTACATTCTGATCTGCCTTACCCTTTTTAGCTTTAGATTTTTTAGCCTTTGCAAAAGCCTGTCCTGCAAATAACACCGCAATCAAGGCAGTAAGCAAAATAACCTTTGATACTGTATTTTTCTTTATATTCTTTTTCATAATTCCATCTCCATTTTTTTTTGTTTAAAAAATAAGCCGTCCATTCACAGAATCAAACAGCTTATTTTTGAGAAATATTTTCGATTGCTTTTAGTCTAACTGATTAGAATACTGCAACAACGTCGCCATTTGGATAGCGTTCTTTGATGTAGTTTCTAACTTTTTCGCTCTGAACAGCTTTAATAAGAGCTTTGATTGCAGGAGTGTTTTCGTTGCCTGCTTTTACTGCAATTACGTTTACATAAGGAGAAGAAGAACCTTCTACAAACAATCCGTCTTTAGCAGCACTCAAGCCGGCAGGAATTGCGTAGTTTCCGTTGATAACAGCAGCAGTAACATCAGAAAGAACTCGTGGCAAAGAAGCAGCTTCAATTTCACTGAACTTTAATTTAAGAGGATTCTCTGTGATATCCTGAACAGTAGCAGTAATTCCTGCATCTGGAGCTAATTTAATCAAACCAGCTTCCTGAAGAAGAAGTAAAGCACGAGCTTCGTTTGTAGGATCATTAGGAATAGCAATTCTTGACTTTTTCTTAAGGTCTTTAACGCTCTTTATCTTCTTTGAGTACAAAGCAAATGGTTCAACATGGATTCCAGCTGCATTTACAAGGTGATATCCTCTTTCTGTATTGAAAGATTCAAGATATGGAATATGCTGGAAATAGTTTGCATCGATTTCACCAGATTCAACAGCCTCGTTTGGTGTTACATAATCTGTGAACTCAATAACCTTTAAATCAATTCCTTCTGCAGCCAAATCATCTTTAATAAGATTAAGGATATCTGCATGAGGCTCTGGAGTTGCACCAACTTTCAATGTAGTCTGTGCAAACAAACTTGCAGCAATTAATAATGCTGTTGATAAAGCAATAATTTTCTTCATAATTTACACTCCTCTAAAACTTCCCTAAGCGGAAGCTTTATTCTTTGAATTACCTATATGTATACTAGGTTATTATTTTTTAGTCAATATGTTTTGACTTTTTTTATTATTTTATTTTTTTTCTAAATCCTCAAACTTTTGTTTCATTGTCGGATTATTTTTTACAAGTTTTTTTACAGTTAAATCTTCAAGCTTATTATTTGCCAGTCTTAAATTATTTTCTGACCCCAAAAGCTCGTCTTTCATCTTCTGCAAATGCGAAATTGCCTTATCAATCTCTTCAATTGCACTAAAAAACTTTTTGCTGGCCAGTTCATAATTACGCCCGAACCCGTTTTTAAATACATTTAAATCATTTTCAAAATTGGTAATATCAATATTCTGATTGCGCACATTGATAAGCTCACGTTTGTATTCCAGTGATTTATAAGCAGCATTTTTAAGAAAGGTAATTACAGGAATAAAAAACTGAGGCCGAATTACATACATTTTTGGATACTTGTAAGAAACATCAACAATGCCTGTGTTATAATAATCATTATCCTCTTCCAACATGGAAACTAAAACTGCATATTCACAATTTTTTTCACGGCGGTCTTTGTCCAGTTCCTTAAAGAAGTCTTCATTTTTATGTTTTGTTGCGGTCTGATCTGCCTGATTTTTCATTTCAAACATAATTGAAATCAGTTAAATTCCATCTTCACTTGTTTCCCTAAAAATAAAATCTCCCTTACTGCCACTGGATTTTGAAACTACGTTATCCTTTTCAAAATAAGAGTTCTGAAAGCCCAGGGCACGATTTTTGTTGAACTCATTGAGACAATACTGCTCCAAATCTTCACCAATCTGTTTTGTAGATTCCTTAGCCTTAAAATCCTTATAAAAAGCAATTTCTTCATCTTTAGCTTTGATTAATGAATCATAATGCTCTTTCATACTGGATTCTTTCATTTTAGACTGACTCTCGGCAAGAGTAAGCTGGTGCTGAAGATTCAAAATCTGATTTTCGCGATCCTGTACTGCCGATTTTATTTCCAGCGTAGATTTTGATTTGTTGGTTTCTATATCGCCCTTAAGGCGTGTGATTTCATTTTCCTTATCAGCGAGTGCAAGCTTTATTTCAGCAGAAGATTTTTCCTTCACTGATTTTAATTCATTTTCAAGCCCGTTGAGTTTTTCTTTTAATGCAAGGATTTCTTTATCTTTCTGCGCCTGAGTATTTGTAACAGCAAGCTTTATTTCCGTTTCCTTTTGAGTATTAAAAAGCTTTTCTTTTTCTTTTAATTCATCGTTGAACTCTTTATTTTTAACCTGTTTTAAAATTTCTGCATAACCACTTTCATCAATCTGAAAAACCTGACCGCACTTTGGACATTTTATTTCCTGCATTTTCCTTCTCCTGAAGCTTACTCTAGCTGCTTATTAACTAAAAAAATGATTTTTGTTATATATAGTATAATGTATTTATACATAAAAAAATTACAAATATCTATTATTTCTCTGCTGATTTTGCTATTTTCTGCCTGTTCAAGCAAATCTGTCAAAATTGATTTTACCCAGGATGAAATTATTGATTATTCCTACTCTCCCCTGATTAAAGCTTTTGAAAACTACCTTAACGAATCCAATTTTCAGGGAGCTGTCCTTTTTGCCAATAAAAAAGCAGTGATTTTTGCAAAGGGCTTTGGTTTTTGTGATTCAAAAGCAGCAGAAAAAACTCCAATTACAATTAATTCAACCTTTGAAATAGGTTCAATTACAAAGCAGATTACAGCAGCCGCAATAATGCAGTTAGCAGAAAACCAAAAGCTTTCGGTTAATGAAACCTTAGAAAACTATTTTCCCTCTTTTCCCTACAATAAAGAGATAACCATAGAAATGCTGCTGAACATGCGTTCTGGACTTACCGACTGCCTTAATTCAACTGCAAGCTTTTTCCCCGAAAAAATTGCAAAAGAGATTGAAGCGAACACCATTGCAAACAAGCCGCTTGAAAAAGAAATCATTTTAAAATATCTGGATTCCGCCTCTCTTTTTCTGGAGCCTGGTTCAAATTATTTTTACTGCAATACAAATTATTATCTTCTTGCAAAAATAATCGAGCAAGTCACAGGCCTTTCTTATGATGATTATGTCCAGCAGAACATTTTTACCCCCTGCAAAATGTCCGCTACTAATACCATCTTCCAGAAAACTGATACCCGCGGCTACGACTGGAAAGGACGTTATTACAGTATTCCGGATGAGTTTTCCAGCGGCTATGGAAATATCAATTCCTCTGTAGTGGACTTATACAAATGGACAAAAGCCTTTACTGGTGGAAAAGTCGTAAAGAAAAAAACTCTGCGACAAATGATAGATACAGAATCTTATGGTTATGGAATTAATTATCAGAATGGCGAAATGTTTCATGCAGGGATTACTTCTGTATTCAATTCTATGTGCCTTTATTATCCGCAGGAAAAAGTCACGGTAATTGTTCTAATAAACAAGCCAGTCTACACACAAAACGCTGCAACAATTTCAAGGGAACTTTACAATATTTATAAGAATCAATATCTTATTCAATAATGTGGATTTTTCTTGTTTTTATTTATGGATTTTTAAAAGGGTCGCGGGAAATTGCTAAAAAAAAGGCAATGAACCAAAACAGCGTTCTGGAAATCCTTATAGCTTATACACTTCTTTCATTTATATTTGTAATTCCACAGGCACCAAAAGCAGGCGGGCTGTCTGCTCATTTTTATTTTCTGATAGCCTTAAAATCCTTTTGCATTTTTGTCGCCTGGATATGCAGCTTCAATTCTCTAAAAAATCTTCCTGTAAGTTTGTTTGGAATAATCGATTTGTCCCGAGTACTTTTTGCAACAATGCTGGGAGTAATTTTTCTGCATGAAGATTTAGGCGGATTCCAGCTGCTTGGGCTTATTATAGTTTGTTCCGGCCTTGTCATGCTTAGATTCAAACCAAAAGAAAAAACTCTTGAGGAAGCAGCAAATAGTGAACTAACAACTCCCCGCCACTCCCCTGCTTTTTTTGTCCTTCTGGCGCTCATATCGTGCATTTTGAACGCTTTTTCTGGTCTCTTTGATAAAATACTCATGAAAGACATTTCGAGCGCTCAGCTACAATTCTGGTACATGCTTTTTCTTGTTTTATACTATCTAATTTATATTCTTATAAAACGCGAAAAAATAAGCTTAAGCGTGTTTAAAAATATCTGGGTCTGGATTCTGGCCCTCATGTTTGTAATTGGTGACAAAGCACTTTTTATTGCAAACGGAATGGAAGGCAGCAAAATTACAGTTATGACCTTAATTAAACAGATTGGCTGCATTGTAACTATTTTGGGCGGAAGAATCTTCTTTAAAGAAAAGAATATCGGCTACAATCTGCTTTGTGCTGGAATCGTAATTATAGGAATTATGCTTGGGGTAATTTTCTGATTTATTGAATAAATCACAGCTTTTTGTTATCCAAATAAAAAAAAGCATGTTATAATTTCCTTTATGAACATTCAAACTATCAAAGAACTTTCATCAAAAGCCTTCCCTGCAAGAACTGTTGTTGAATATAAAAAGTTTAACAAGGATCATCTTCTTGATAATGTTGATTCATACTTAGTAACTTTTGATGATGGATTTAAAGCAATATTAAAGACTGAACGTTCAAAATCACATCTTTTAAGAAATAATTTTGATCCTATCACAACAGAAAAAGAAGTTTTTTATATTATAAACAATAAGCCTACATTAAAAATCAAAATCCCGGATTTATATTTTTTTGATGATACAAAAACTTCCTTCAGCAAAAAGTATTTATTCACAGAATATTTCGGTCTGCTTGATTATGAAAAACAAATGGCCTCCCTGCCAAAAGAAAAGAAAGAAAGAATAGATTACAAGTCCGGCAAAGTCGTAAAAAAACTCATGGATACACTTTCGCCAACTTTCAGACTTCTTGTAGATTCAAAGCATCAGTTTACCGAGCTTTTTGATTTTGTATTTTTCCTTTTGAACAATGTTATTTCGGATGCCCATAAAAGAAATGTTGATTTGAGTATCCAGAGTGCTGAACTAAATGCTTTACTGGAAAAAGACAGAAAATGCTTTGAATGCAGTACAGAGCCTTGTCTAGTCCATTTAAATATGCAGCCGCATAATATTCTGGTAAACGATGATGAAATATATTCCATTATAAACTGGGAGAATGCTGTTTTTGGCGATCCTCTGATGGAAGTAAGATTCCGACTGCAAAAATATACACTTGCTTTTTTAGACGGTTTTGGTCAAAGTCAGTTCAATTTTAAGGAAACACGGCGCCTGCTCTGGTATGACATTATTTACTACCTGTCAGTCATGGTAAAATGCGGTTCCTCAAAAGCTAATCAAATACATTATGAAAATGCAAAAAAGCTCATTCAGCAGTGTATGATGATGCTTCAATTCACCTTTTAAGTTTCTACTGGTTTATCCGTATAAAAGCAGGTTTAGGCTCTCCCTTTACATCAAACAAAAGTGCGGCATCCGGTCTGTTTGGAACAGGGAAATTATTCTTCCAGCTGAAGGCATCGGTAATTCCCCAAAGCAAAACATCCTGAAGATAACCTTTTTTTGCTTCCTTTTTAAAACATTCAAACAATTCAAAAAATCTCTGCCCCTGCTCTTCCAGGAGTTCTGCTGTTATAGGCTTGGTTGATTGATCTTCAAAATTATAAATTGAAACGTCCATTTCGGTAATAATAACTTTTAATCCAAGACTGCCAAAAAGTTCTATTGTTTTTTCAATTTCTTCAACCGGCGGATTAAACATGCTTATATGCATCTGCAAGCCGACTGTATTTACAGGAACTTTTTTTGCAAGAAGCTTTTTGAGCAGTTCATACATTGCCTGCCTTTTCTGAGGAATAATTTCCAGGTTGTAATCATTTATTACTAAATCTGATTTAGGGAAAGCTTCCTTTGCCCAGAAAAAGGCTTTTTCAATATAATCTTCACCCATGATTTCGCGCCACATTGAATGATCTTCCTTTGTGCGGATACAAAAGCTTTTATCAGAAATACATTCGTTTACAACATCAACTGAGCAAATGTCATCTTTGTAACGCTCACCCACAGTATAAATATATTTTTTTGTCCTTTCTTCAAGCTGCTCTTTTGTAGCCTGAGAATCTTTTTCACCCTTGAAAATCCATTTTGGAGACTGATTGTGCCAGACCAGAGTATGCCAGCGAATATCTTTATTATTTTCTTTTCCAAACTGAATAAACTTGTCGGCTGCAGAAAAATCAAAGTCATTTTCAGCCTTGTAAATGCCTTCCATTTTTGTGTCGTTTTCTGCGACAATTAAATTAAAATGTTTTTTGAGCAAGGCTGTATCTTTTTCGCAATTAATCTTCTTTCCTGTTTTCTTTTCAATTTTTTTTCTAAAATCGTCGTTAAAAATAACACCGCTTACAGCAGCTCCAACTCTAAAATAATCTTTATAAGTCTCAAACAAAATCTTTTCCATATTGGGTATAATAACAAGGTTAAACGTTTAACAATATAAATAAGATTTGTTTTATTGTATGAATCTATTTTCACTGATGATTATTTTTTTCTTCATTTTCTTCAGTAGAATATTTTTTCTTGAGATTCTGTTCGACAATTTCCATCCTTTCCTTAAGCATTCTGATTGCATCCGGATTGAGCATCATAACCTTCTGCTGGACAACCGATTTTCGTCGTTCAATCAGTATTTCAAAAGCCTTTGTTCTTTCTGGTGAAAGCTTGTGCTCATGTTCCAAATGTTCCAGTTTAGCTTCAAGATTTTCAAGCAATTCTTCTTCATCAAAGAGACCGATTTTTCCCCAGCTGATTGCAGCTTCAATTTCTTCAAAATTAATATTATCAAAATTATTCCCGGAAATATTTTGAGTTGCCTGCAAAAGATTGACTACAAGCTCGTCTGCAAGCTCCTGCATTTTGCTTTCTGCTTCTTTTCCAAAAGCCCATTCAAACTCTGCCAGTTTTTCTTTTGACTCAACATAAGAATAATCATAATCTTTTGAAAGGCCTTCGAGTGGATATGGTTTTGTAAATCCACAGGTACGCAAGGCAAGAGAAATTGTACGACGGACTTTTCCATCATTTATCAGCTTTTCGCCGCCAAACTGACGAATCAAATCATTTACGTGTCCCTGCTGTTCCGTAAGATAAAAGTGTATTCCTCGTGATGCAAGCTTATTATAAAGTGCTATAATTTTATCTACCGCTGTAATATCTAAACTTCCAATTCCACCGGCATCAATAATGACAAACTTTGTATCTTCCTTAATTCCATTTTCTATATCTGAAATAAAAGTTCCAACATTGGCAAAAAAAAGATTTCCACCAAATCTGTAGAGGACAGTATTCTTAATTGGGCGGGAGTTTTTATTACGGCGCAAATCATAATAACCATGATGTCCGGGGATTTTTCCTAAGAAGGCACGTGGCGGTACAACAGCTTTTTTTACAACAGAAAAGAATGAAAGCCCAACACCAATTACAACTCCATAAACAGTCCCCAAAAAGAGAACGCCCAAATATGCAGTAATAAAAATAAAGAGCTCAGACTTATTGCATTTCCATAAACGTTTTGCCTGCTTTATATCCAGAATACTTAACAGAGCACTTACAACAATTCCAGTCAGAACAGGAACAGGAAGATAGATAAAAAACTTTGTACCAAATAAAAGAACAATGAGCATCGTAAAAAAGGCCGTAATTGACATAAGCTGGCTTTTACATTCAAACTGCTCAACTATTGCTGACCGGGAAACACTGCCATTGATAGGACAGGAACCTGAAACACTGGATGCCAGATTCATAATAGAATACGCAATTAATTCCTGATTATTATCTATTTTGTAATTATGTTTTGCAGCATAGTTATTTGCCGCTAGAAGAGTTTGAGCCATAACGACCAGTGAAATCATAAGACTCAAGACAATACAATTTGGTATATAATCTTTATAATCCTTAATAATATAAATATTTGGGATAGAAAGTTTTGGAAATCCTCCCTGAACCGAAGAAAGCAGCTTTACACCAAAACGGTCTATTTTAAAAAGTACTGTTATAATAATTCCCAAACCAAGCATAATTACCGACATGGGGATTTTGGGATTTATTTTTCTAAAAATCAAAATAACAGCAATTGTTCCAAATCCTAAAAAAAAGGAAAGAAGATTAAAATTGGAAAACTCTCTTACTATATTAATCAAAACTGAAATCAGTTGACCACTGGAGGCATTTCCACCGTAAAGCTTTGGTAATTGAAAAAGAATAATTAAGGTTCCTACACCAGAAATAAATCCGCCCATAACAGGATCAGAAATATACTTTACTACCCTACCCGCTTTTAAAATCCTGAACAATAAAAACCAGACTGCGACCATCAGAGAAATAACAGGAACAAACTTCAGCGCTTCAGGAGAACCATGTGCAATTCCGCAGGTAGAAAGAAGGGAGCCAACCATTGCAGCAGGCATTGCATCTACACCAACAACAAACTGAGGTGACGATGATAAAAATGCATAAGAAAGAATAGGAAGCAAAGAACCATATAATCCACAGACAGGAGAAAGCCCGGCTATTTGAGCATAACCCATTGAAATGGGAATAGAAATCAGGGCTATGACAATTCCAGAAAAAATATCACTTTTAAGATTCTTTTTATTAATCTGAGGTCTAAAAGCCATATACTTTATTTTACAATGGATATAAAAGAAAAGAAAACAAAAAACATCAGAACTTAATTATAAATCTTAAAAATTGAATCTAAAAAATGGGTAACAAAACTCCTAAAAAATACGGTCACAAAGTTCCTAAAAAATTACACATTTTGCTGTGAATAAGCAGTTTTTCAGGTAACAGACTTCTTAAAAAATGACTAATTATGCTATTTATGTTATAATATAGAAGAAAATGACATTTTTAAGCAATTTTATTTTAGTCCGTAACAAAACGACTAAAAATCGTAACAAAACGCTTAAATCTTCTATATATACTAATAATTACTATTAATAAATTTAAAACTAGTAATAAACAAAGAAAAAAGTGGATAAATCATTTATTTCTTAAGAGAAATGTTACCTGTTTTTATTTAAGAGTTTTGTTACCTTCCTGTTGAATTACAAATCAGCTGTGATTAATGCATAACGTGGATCTTTTTTTAGAACAGGAGTAGGACTCTTATATAAGGTAACGCCGGAACCATCTTTATTGATTTCGAATTTAACTTCCTTATAGTATTTCTCTTTTATTTCTTTAAGAAGTTCGATAATACGTGCATAATTTACATTAGCAAGATTTGGATCTTTTCCTTTTTCAACAGGTATAAACTGTTCAACCAGTTTATGACGTGGAATAAAAACAGGATCATTTAACCCATTATTACGGAATACAAGCCAGGCATAGATATCTTTTCCAATTGGACTTGCAATTTCTTTGTAAATCTCATAATCAATTGGAACTGCATGCTTTTGACAAAAATCTGTAAACTCTGGTGAAAGAAGAATCTTAAAATGTCCGGTCTTTACTTCGTTTGAACCGTCATCAATTTCCTGATATTGAACACCAGTTGTAAAACGAATGTTACCTGTAGTTTTTGTAGTAACAATTACATCTTTTTTAGGATAATCGCCATCTTCATACATATTCTTAAAAAGATAACCAGCTGCTACTTCTCTGATTTCCTGATCAAAAATAAATGCAGCATTTGAAAAACATTCAAGCTGTTCACGAATATCTTTTCCACGTTGTTTTGGAAGTTGTAATTCTCTAAGTAAATCGGCCATGGAAGCATATTCAATCATAAGTTGATTATCTTTATTTTTTGCTATAACTGCGTGTGTAGTAAGAACGCTTAATAAAAGACGGCCATATTTACCAAAAGGAACGTTTTTTGGAGATGACAAGGTAAGAGTAACACCTTGACTTCCTTTACGAATAAACACAGTTTTATGCATATTTTTGAAAGGAAGAGATGCAGTTGTAAAAAAGCTTGGAATATATCCTATCTGCTTTGGTTTTTCACGTGTACTTTCAATTTCAAATAATTCGGAAATCGAATCGTCCATAGGTACGAGTGAATTGTTTTCGTTAATTTTTTTTCTGCCCATACTTTTTATCTGGTAACAGTTCTCTTAAACTATTACTACTCTCCTACTTTTTCAATACCATTTCTAGAAATAGTCAATCTTCCGGCTTTTACTTCTTTCATGATGTAATTAACTGCAGTTTCTACACCTTGAACCAAAGTAACTTCGTGTGATGAGAAAAAAGCCCTGAATTCAGCCTTTTTTCCGCGTGTGAAGTGTAAATTTGCGACATCACTATATTTTCCACGTTTTTCATCAGGGGTAACGGAGGTCTGAGAATTGTTTAAGAGATTTGTTACCCTATTCTGTTCTGGGGTTTCCTGAACCTGAGGTTCTGCACTCATATTATTTTTTATCTGCTGTGCAAAATCCGGGGTAATTAAAGAATGTCCTGTTTTTGTTGATAATGGCATATAAGTGCTCCTATTTTAATAATTCAGCTAATTTTTTGAATGCGGCCAAGGTTGCTGGTTTTGCTCCCTGCTGCTGGATTGTTTTTCTGACGATTGTTGCGGATTTAAAATTCTGATCCTGCGGAATTTCCACAATATTAAAATCAGTGCCTTTGAGCGCTTCGATAATTTCGTTTGCAAGTTTGTAAGAATGATTAACTTCGTTTAAAACTATTGTTTTAAATACCGGTTGGATGTGCTTACGCTTTTGGCAGTCTTTAAGATTGCTTCTAAAAAGCTGAAGTCCATCCTGAGAGTAACCATCGGCTTTTACAACTGCGACAACTTCATCAACGGCTGCCAGAATGTTTTCTTCAAAAGCATCAAAGGCCGGGGATGTATCGAAAATACAATAGTCGAAGCCCAGCTGTTCGATGATGTTCACCAGGTCAACGAATATGAAAGGTTCTCTGGAAGCCTGCATAGCGCGGTAAAGTTTTAAGCCGTTTGTTGCATTTTCACTAAAGGCCATTGTAGGTATTAAAAATAGATTTTCTACGTTAGACGGAACTATTGATTTTTCAACATCGACCTTGCCGAAAAGTACTTCGCCTAAGTCGTATTCAAACGATTCCAAAAGATTGCTTGTAGAGTTTCCCTGAGGGTCTGCGTCTATAAGCAGTACCTTTTTTCCTGTCATTGCAAGTTCTGCTGCAATGGATACACTGATGGTAGTTTTGCCAACTCCACCTTTCTGGATTGCAATTGCGATTTTTTTCATTTTTGATTTCCCACCCAATTTTTATGCAGTTAAAATTATAATATTTTTTAGTAGATTCTGTCAAATAAAAAATATTATAAATCTAATAAATGTTATTTTTTATATTAGAAATAGTAGAAAAATAATAACATAATATATAATAAGTAATAGTACAGAATATGTTATAAAACTACTAAAAGATGTTATAAATCTACTATTTTATAGTAGATAGAAAAACGGGCTCTAGGATTCAAATAGAGAAGACTTTTTTAACAGATTGACAAATATCACGTCCGAGCCAAAAACACCCCTATTTTTTGATTTTTTCATAGGTAACAATTCTCCTAAAAAATAAACAAAATTATCCCGAATGACATTAAAATCACACTCTTCTGAACTCGACTTTTCTTTCATTATTTTATAACCTTAAAGGTATGAATTCAAATACAGACTGCTGTAGCATGAAGAAAATTCTACGCAAAGAAATTAAACAACGGGTTTCTCAAATCTCTACTTTTATTCCTGAATATTCTTCAAGAATTTGTGATTTAATTATTCAGTCCGAAGTTTATAAAGCCTGCAGAAATTTATTGCTTTACATGGCCTTGCCGGATGAAGTAAACCTCAGCAAATTAATAAGTCAGGCAATCTGTGATAAAAAAAATATTTATGTTCCAAAAGTAAATTTAGAAACAAATAATATGGATTTTTTTCAGTTTACGATTTCTGAGACAATGTGTTCTGGAGCTTTTGGGATAATGGAACCTTCAGTTGAAAATTTGAAGTATGATTCTGGTAACAGTTCTATTAAAACTTTGATTATCGTTCCAGGACGGGCGTTTGCTTTTGATGGTTCGCGACTTGGCAGAGGAAAAGGTTTTTATGATTCATTTTTATTAAAGGAACGCCAGCTGCTGGAGGACAATGTAGTTTTTTGCGGAGCCGGTTTTTCTGTACAATTTTTAGAGGCTCTGCCACTAGAGACCCACGATATAAAAATGGATATTCTTGTTAATGAGAATGAACTCTTTGCTGTAAAATAATTCTTCATCTTCTCGATTTTTTTTAGGCGTTCTGTTACCTCTTGTTTTTATATTTTCATTCTATTAATTGATGTCTTTATTCTTGAAACAAACAGTTGATTATTATTATAATTTTGGCAACTTGAATAAAATGAGGTTACATATGAGTTCTAATTTTCCATTAAATAAAAGTCAACTGGATAATCTTATAAATGATTTTCCTACACCTTTCTATCTTTATGATGAAGCGGCAATTCGTGAGAATATGCGCAAGTTTACAAAAGCATTCAGTATTTTTCCGGTTTTCAGGGAACATTTTGCGGTAAAGGCTTGTCCTAATCCCTATATCTTGAAGATTCTTGCTGAAGAAGGCTGTGGTGCTGATTGTTCTTCTTTGCCGGAATTAATGCTTTCCGAAATGGCTGGTATCAAAGATAAAAAGGTTATTTTCACTTCGAACGAAACTCCAGCTGATGAATATCAGTTTGCTTATGACCGTGGAAATATTATTAATTTTGATGATATAACTCACATTGAATATTTTAAGAAAAACATTGGAAAACTGCCGGATACAGTTTGTTTCAGATATAATCCGGGTTCTGAAAAACAGGGATGCAATTCAATCATTGGAAAACCTGAAGAATCAAAATACGGACTTACACGAGAACAGATTTTTGAAGCCTATAAAATCTGCAAATCAGAAGGTGTAAAGCATTTTGGTCTTCATACAATGGTTGCTTCGAATGAATTGAATCCAGCTTTTTTTGTTGATACTGCAAAACTTTTGTTTGAACTTTGTGCAGAAATAAAAGAAAAATGCGGAGTTAGAATAGAATTTGTTGATTTGGGCGGCGGACTTGGAATTCCATATAAACCAGAACAGAAAGCAGTAGATTATGATGAAGTTGCAAAAGGAATTCGCGCAGAATATGACAGGGTAGTTGTACCAAATGATTTGGATCCTCTTGAAATATACTGGGAATGTGGTCGTCCGATTACAGGTCCTTATGGTTGGCTTATTACAACTGCAATCCATGAAAAGCATATTTACCGCGAGTATATCGCTCTTGATGCCTGTATGGCAGATTTAATGCGTCCTGGAATGTATGGAGCCTACCACGAAGTTACAGTCAGTGGTAAAGAAGAAGCACCTAAAACAAAAGTTTATGATGTAGTCGGCTCTCTTTGTGAAAACTGCGATAAATTTGCTGTTCAGCGTGCTTTGCCAGAAATTAAAATGGGAGACCATGTAATCATCCATGATGCAGGTGCGCACGGAAGGGCAATGGGCTTCAATTATAATGGAAAATTACGCTGTGGAGAAATATTAATGCGCCCAGACGGAACTTTCAAAGAAATCAGACGTAAAGAAACAATAAATGATTTATTTGCTACATTGGATTTAGATGGTGTAAAAAACTTCTAAATCAAAAGCTAAAATCAGAAAGCATAAAATAAACAGGAGTTTTTATGAATAAAATTTATGCAATGACAGATGACAAAATCACAGAGCGTGAAATTAAAAATGCGCTGGCAGCAAAAAAAATTGCCTGCGAATGTATGGTTTTGTTAAAAAATGAAAATCAGACATTGCCACTGAATAAAAAAATTAAAATTGCATTGTTCGGAAATGGTGCAAGAAATACAATAAAAGGTGGAACTGGCTCTGGAGATGTAAATACACGCAGTTTTACAAATATTGAAACCGGTCTTAAAAACGCTGGTTTTGTAATTACATCTCAGGCCTGGCTTGATAAAAACGAAAAATTCAGAAATGAAAAGAAAACTGAATATTTGAATTGGATTGATTCAGAGGCAAAAGCTAAAAATGTTAATCCAGTTTATATTGCTTTTGATCATCCTTTTACAGACCCAGGAATTGTAGAAATCACTGATGAGGAAATAAAAGCTGCTGGTTGCGAATCTGATGATGTAACGACCGTTTTTGTAATTTCAAGAAACTCTGGTGAAGGAGCAGACCGTAGAAACGCAAAGGGCGACTATCAGCTTTCTGATACTGAAGCTGACGGTTTGAAAAAAGTTGCATCAAGTTTCAAAAAAGTTGTAGTTGTTTTGAATGTTGGCGGAATTATTCAGATTAAAGATGTTTTTGAAAATCCTAATGTTTCTGCTGTTTTGTTGATGAGTCAGTTGGGAAATCTTGGTGGAGATGCTCTTGCAGAAGTTCTTTGTGGTGATTCTGTACCAAGTGGTCGTCTTTCTGATACCTGGGCTTTAGATTACATGGACTATCCATCATCAGCTACCTTCAGCTTTAATAATGGAAATCTTGATGATGATTATTATAATGATGGAAT